>ENA-ORTY01001725-ORTY01001725.1-human-gut-metagenome-genome-assembly--contig:-NODE-1725-length-23263-cov-19.031799_pt1 | contig 23263 bp, 22 predicted proteins | sample MGYA00241917_ERZ509198 | MGnify/ENA primary metagenome ERZ509198 (study PRJEB26280, sample SAMEA2338857) | human gut metagenome | biome: human gut; feature: human-associated habitat; material: faeces...
TTTTTTAAATTTATTTTGTAGGCTCTTTCCTTACCCCAACATTTAGTATAGAGCCGTAATATTTTTATAATTATATAATACCTGATTATACATATCTAAAATCTGCATAGCAGTAAACAAAGAAAAGCTACTTCCGTATATCGGCATAATACTGTGCAAAATCCACCTTTCCTGCAACCGCCTTATCCCTCAAACTTGATGCAAACCTTGACCATTTCTCAAATTCGGAAATGGTCATTTTCTTTTTCATATACCTTGCATAGTGTGCTTTGTATGCCCTGTTGTAAGTTTGCCAGATGGGATCGTTTTTGCACTTGTCGTCATAGTGCCGTCTTGAGCCGACATCTCGACAGGTCTTGTCAGGCTCGTCCTTTGACGAAATAGCACTTGAAGAAGGCTGTACTTATCAATGTGTGCAAAGATCGGTGTATCGTGCAGTAGAAAAAATCAAAAATATTTTAAAAAAATTATAAATTAGGGGTGTGTTTTAGCTTTTAAGTGAGGAAACAGGTGAAAGGGATTATTTCTCTTTTGCCTGTTTTCTTTTTTCAGAGAACAGGCGTTGCTCTTTGAAAATTTAATATCAGCACATCAGATACTTTCCTTCTGCTGTTCGGAACGGACAAGCCACATGAGCGAACTTCTATACAGAACTTCAAGATTCAGACATTGAAAGGCAAATTCAATGACGGCGATGACAGGCAGATGGTATAATGATACTTCCGTCAAGTCAAAAGTCGAGCGTGATAAAACCGTCGCAACCAAAGATGGCGGCTGTGGGAGATCCTCACGGTGGTGAAATTCCAATGGAGCTAAATGCAATAGCCGTTTGATGTGTTCCTTGTCGCAGGGCATTGAGGATAAATAGCGACAATCGGATAGTGTGAAATTTAGAACTATCCCAAACGATTGATTTTATCCCGACAGCAGAAGATTTTTTGCTTTCTGCTGTCGGGGTATTTAGAAGAAAATTACTGAAAGAAGGTGTTAAAATGTTAGGATTTATGATTGGCCTTTTTGTCGGTGCTTTTATCGGCGTTTGCGTTATGTGCCTGTGCAATGCAGCGACAAAAGCTGATGAGCAGATGGAAGATCATATAAACGACAAAAACAAAAAATAAGGAACAGGTGGTAATTTGAACGAAAACTATATAAATGAAAATAAAATTGATTCTGAACACAAAATAGAATCTGTTATAAATGACTGTAAGGTCACAATCTACTTTTCTAAAAACAGAAATAACCATGTTGAAAGGAATATTCTCGAAAATCTTTTGGATACATTTGAGAACAGAATGAAAACTCAGATTGGATGCTGAATTTATTTCAATTTATTTTTTGGATTTCGCTGGATATTATAGGAATTATGTAGTATTGTTGGTTTGCAAAAATCGTACGAAAGGGTGATAAAATGAAAAGAGTATATTGCTTGTACAGAGTATCAACCAAAGGTCAGGTTGATAAAGATGATATTCCAATGCAGAAAACCTCGTGCAGAGAATTCGCAGAGCACAATGGCTGGACAATTCTGAAAGAATTTCAGGAAAAGGGCGTGTCGGGATTCAAGGTTTCGGCACGCAATCGAGATGCTATTCAGGATTTGAAAGCCGCCGCAGAAAAGAAAGAATTTGATGTACTCCTTGTCTTTATGTTTGACAGAATAGTCAGAATTGATGACGAAACCCCGTTTGTCGTCGAATGGTTCATCAAACACGGCATAGAGGTGTGGAGCGTTAATGAGGGCGAACAGCGTATGGATAATCATGTGGATAAGCTTATGAATTACATACGATTTTGGCAAGCCAACGGTGAGAGTCAGAAAACGTCAGCACGTGTTAAAACTCGCCTTAACCAAATGACGTTAGACGGCAAATTTACCGGAGGTGTTGCACCATTCGGTTACAAACTTATAAAAAGCGGTGAAATCAACAAAAAGGGAAAAGAGCTTATGGACATAGTCGTTGACGATGATGAAGCTCCGATAGTCAAGAAGATATTCGAGATGACAGTTAAAGAGGGTTACGGCTCATATCGAATGGCTGACTATCTGAACAGTCACGGAATCAGAACCCATAATAACAGCAAGTTTCAATGTAATACGGTTAATCGTATTCTAAAGAACAGGCTGTACTGCGGTTATCTTGTGTCAGGCGGTGTTGAATCACCGTATATTGAAAGACTTCATATCATAGATGAAAATATCTTCGACCAAGCTCAATTTATACTGAAACAACGCTCATCAAAGAATGAGGAAAAGCAACAGATAGCAAGGACTACCAAAGGCAGTACATTGCTGTCGGGAAATATATACTGTGCCCACTGCGGTCAGAAGATGGTATCAACAAGCTATATCGACAGATACGACAGGGCAGACGGAAGTCAGTACAGAGTTCGCAGACAGAGGTATATATGTACCAATAAAGCGATGAAAAGAGGTGCATGTGACGGGCAGTCGGCTTATGTAGCGCACAGAATTGACGGTGCTGTACTTGCAACATTGAGAGATTATCTCGCCAAAATCAAATCAACGCCAAAAGATATAGCACTGGAAAAACGCTACAAATCCGAAATATCGGAGTATAGGAGAAAGCATACAAAGCTTGAAAAAGAAATTAAAAAGCTTAAAAGACAGGTGGTTGAATTGTCCGCCGAAATAGGACGCTCTTTACTCGGCGAAAGTCGCTTCACTCCCGATATACTGTCCACTTCTATTGACAATACAAACGATTTACTCCATAAAAAAGAATTTGAATTAAGTGATATAAAGTTCAAGCTTGCCAATCAGCAAAATGTAATGGGCAAGCTTGATTTTTATTATTCACAGTTCAGAACATGGGCTGATGAGTTTGATAACTCCACAATGGAACAGAAGAAAATGATAGCTTGTCAGCTCATAAGAGAAGTGAAAGTATCACGAGGTTATGAATTAGAGATTATATTCGACCTTAATTATGAACAATTCTTATCTCTATAAAGCCTAATAGATTGAATTTACAAATTTATTCTGCTATAATGTTTTCAGCTTAGAAGTGGGTGAATATATATGAGCGAAGAAAATAAGATACAAATTTTTGAAGATAAAAAGATTCGTACTGCGTGGAATGAGTCGGAAGAAGAATGGTATTTTTCCATAGTTGATGTAATTTCAGTTCTGACTGACAGTAACGAACCTCGTCGTTACTGGAGTGATCTTAAGCGAAAGCTTAAAGCTGAAGGAGCAAACCAGTTGTACGAAAATATCGTACAACTGAAAATGTCGTCTCCTAAGGATGGTAAGAATTACAAAACCGATGTTGCAAATACAGAGCAACTTTTGAGAATAATTCAATCTATTCCTTCGCCTAAAGCAGAACCTTTTAAAATGTGGCTTGCAGAAGTTGGCAGAGAAAGAATAGATGAAACCATTGATCCGGAACTTACTATTGAAAGAGCACTTGAAACTTATCTTAAAAAAGGATACGGTAAGGAATGGATAAATCAAAGACTTCAAGCAATTCAAGTGAGAAAAGAACTTACCGATGAATGGGATTCTCACGGCGTGAAACAAGGTGTAGAATATGCAATTCTGACTGATGAAATTACAAAAGCGTGGTCGGGAATGACAACCCGCCAGTATAAAAATCTCAAAGGGTTGAAAAAGGAAAAACTGTTATTACTTCAAAAAATGCTGTTGATTTTTCAAACCTTATTTCCGATGTAATAGAAAATGATTTTGATAAAAGTGAATAAAGTATTCTGATTGCCTTGTGAGTTAAAAAATCCCGCAAGGCTTTTATTATATCCCAATTTCAAGTTTGTTTCTTGGGTGTTTGGCTGAAAGAATATTTTTCTGTTTGTTGATGCTCGTGTGTGTGTAAATCTGTGTTGTTGTAATAGAACTGTGACCGAGCATTTGCTGAATATATCTGATGTCAACGTCCTCTTCCAGCAGGAGAGTTGCAAAAGAATGACGAAACATATGCGGAGTAATGTGCAGCGGCACTTCTGCACCGATTGCATAGTTGGTAATCATATTACGAACAGATTGTTCAGATAGACGGTTGCCAAGCCTGTTTATAAAGAAAAATTTGTTGTTTGCTATTTCAAATTTAAATGATTGATTATACTTTTTGAGCAACTCCTGAACATTTTGATTGCAGATTTGAATCAGGCGTTCTTTTGAGCCCTTTCCGTAAATTTTGATTATGTAATCATTAAAATCAATTTGTTCAGTCGTGAGTGTGCATAATTCTGAAATCCTCATTCCGGTGGCAAACAGTAACTCAAGTATGAGTGCATTCCGCAGAGCAACTTTTTTAGCATACTCAGTTTTCGCTTTGGTAAGTTGTAGATAAGCAAACCTAATAATTTGCTCAATATTATTTATGGGAATAGTTTTTGGGAGAATAAAGGGTTCTTTATACTTGATTTGTATCTTATGAAAAGGGTTAATATCAATAAGTTCCTCAATTTCAAGATAGTGAAAAAATGCTTTTAGCGAAGCAATTTTACGCTTAACACTCTTAGGTTTGTACTTACAGTGCAGTAAATTTATATATTGCTCAATGGATTTTTTGTTTGTCCATTCAATAGCAGATTCCATAGTGAATTCAAAATACTGCCTTAAATCAATAGTGTATGATTTTATCGTTTTCTGATCAAGATTTTTTCTTGAAAGGCAAAAGTTTAGATAATCAGTTGTTAGATTATTTGCTTGTACATTTTTTATTTCCATCGCATATAGCTCCTTATATTTAATAAAATTATTATGCAATAGAAAATAAAGAAAGTCTATTCAAATATCTATATTTATTTTGCCTAAAAATTTTATTTATTGAGCAATAAACAAAATTGTATTATACAAAATGCATAAAAACACTATGTGAAATTTTATAACTGATTTGCGTAAAAGTTATTTAAATATTTGTCAAATTATGTTATAATTAATACCATAAAGGGTAATTATAAATGTTTTTATATTACATACCCGAAATATAGATTTAGTTAAGGCTTAATACTTTTTTCTTAGAATGAGATTAAGTACTACATAGACATACACCAGTTGAATGTAAGATGTGTAGCGTATTTTGTTAACAGAAATGTATTATTGACCTTACCTGAAAATAATGAATAAAGGATAACTTACAATTATCTTCTATTTGCAAGACTTTTTATAATAACTATTTACTATTGTAAGTTTATAAATATAGGATAATTTGTTATTGTCCTTTGTTCAGAGGAGGGATAGCATGAAAATTTTGAAATTTTGGGAGCAAACTCATATTCCAATTTCACAGACAGTGTTAAATGTAGTTCTTATTGCTCATGTATGCGAACCACGCGGTCACATGAACATTACGCAGCTTCAGTGTAGCAAAACAGAGCGTTTTTCAATAGACGAATTCAACGAAATATATCAAGGTATTGTTTCTGCAGGATATTTTGTACAAAACATTTACTTCAACGAAATTGACTTTATAAATGACTATATTGAACATCCGGACCGTTATAAAAATAGCTTAATATACACTTTAGCTAGAAACGGTTTGGGTGATAATAAAAAAACAATTATCCCATCATTCTGTGAACTGCTTGGTCTAAGATATACAACTTCTCCTTCATTATCGTGTGCATTGGCCCGTAATAAATATTATTTTTCAACATTATTTAATGCTCAAAATGTGCCTGCACCAAAGAGCTGGCTGTATACTGACAATGGAACTTGGATGAATGGATCACCAGAAAATGGAACAAAGGTTATCTGCAAACCAACTTCTGAGTCTGCTAGTCAAGGAATAAGTGAATCCAAGATTATTACAGTTTCTCCTGAACTGAGTACTAATCTATTAGGTTCAAGATATATTGTTCAAGAGTATATCGAAGGTTTTGAGTGCGAAGTCCCAATATTTAAAGTAGGAAATAATATACATGTTTTTCCGCCAATTGGTATCGATCTTCAAGGAAAGAGTATTTTGGATGAAGATGCTTCCGAACAAAATCAATATGGTTTCTACAAATTAGACAAATGCTTATCATCGGAAGTTGTGACCACCATTCAAAAAACTGCTGAAAGAGCTTTTCGTTTATTAAAGATGGATGTGTATGGACGAATTGATTTCCGGATTACACAAAATGGACAACCGTTCATATTTGATGTTTCTACAACACCATACACCACAAGACATAGTTCCTTTGCGTATGCATTCGAACAGTTGGGATTTGAATACTGTGATATCTATCGTGCAGTCATTTCTGCAGCACTAATGCGCGGAAAAAGGTTCACCTAGAAGGACAGGAATTGCAAATCTGATAGGAGAAAACCGCGTCCCCAGAAATAGCATGAGTCATCTTGCACATGGCTACATGCTGTATGGATTATCCTATGATACTCAAACGGATCACCGTTAATGATTTTCTGAGTAGTTAATAAATCTTCTTGAACAAGTTGCCTCTTCTGAAGAATTATTCGATAGTGACGAAGGAGTGGTGGATCCAGTGATTTTAGTATCTCTAAGGATTCTTTTGCACTTGCAACATCCCCCTTCAGCAAGGCATTTGCATAGTTCAAATCATGTAAATAGTACTGGTAGAATTCATCAAGGTAAGTAAGTAACCTATTAGCGTTGGCTAGCTCAGATTCCCATGTATCTGTCTGACATAGCATAGATAAACCTATATAATTGAATAAAACCACATGCGATACCTCTTCATACTGATGTTCTATTATTTTTGAAAACCGGGTTACAGCTTTGTGTGCCGCAAATATAGTTTTTTCTCGATTTTCATCAGCATTTCTTTCCTCAGTTAGATAATCCAGCAGTATTTGATTGTTTTCCACTTTGTATTGGCTTGGATAATACCAACCGTCACTATTGTTCATCATTAAAACACACTCTTCTACAGCCATCTTTGCAGTAGGGTACTGTCCTGAGACAATGGCATTTCCAGAATGATTACACAGTGCCATATATGTGCCATTTCGATTGCAGTGTTTTCTGTAGAATTGAATGCTTTGCTCAGTCTGTCTACATGCAACTATAGCTGCGTAATATAATGCTGCTTTGCGATTATAGCATGCCTCAAATTCATCAAATTCAGTAATTCCCATATGATCCTGAATTATTCGAATAATCTTATTTTTGAGTATATTGACCTTTTTGTGATCATTAGAGCGATCAATATACGCATCCAACAATACCAATGCAGCTCGACAATATTGTTCATCCTCAGAATGGCATATATCCTCAATGGTATTATAGAGTTCATCAGCGGATTGAATTATCATTCCCAAATCTTCTGCTAACTGAATTTTACATAAAAGTATTAGTCGTTGACACTCGGCTAGACACGGTGGAACAATGCGGCTAGGAGTGATTGCTTGGAAATGAAGTAATGCACTCCTGTAATTATATTTTGTAAATTCTTGATAGCCTTGAATAAACTCATCTAGAACCTGATGCTGAGTGTCAATGGCACTAATAGGAAGGCCACTGATGAGTGTTTCGATTTTATCGAGGATCTTATAAACATCATCAGTACTTCCAATTTCAGTGGAGCGTCTAAAATAAGCTAAAAGAAAAAGTTGCCATGCTTCTACAATCGTTTTCGTATCGGATGATTGTAAGCTTAGAGCTAAGTGCTTTCCTCGAGAATAATAATCTTCAGGATGACGTTTTTGCAAAAATTCAGAGAATCTACGATGATAATATCTCTCCTTTCTTGCAAGTTTAACTTTGAAGTAATTCTTAATGTTATCGTTAACGAAAAGAAACTTATTATCACCTTTAATAAACATCTGATCTTCAGCTAGTTGGAGATATTCTTCAGCTAGATATTCTGTTTCATACTTGTCTTTCGGTGTGGAATCTAGAAAAAAAGCAGCCTCGTCTTTTGAAAAATAACTATCAATTATTGAAAGTGGCCCCAGTATTTGGCGTACTTCTTGTTTTTCTGTAGGCAAACAATCACACCTACGATCCATGATTTCGATGAAATTATTAGCGTTTTCGCCGCTCATGGAATAATAATTTGCTGCCATAAGAGCCAGCGAGATATCGTTTCCAGCACAGGCGCGAATATCTTCGATGCAAATTCTCTCTGCATGACCATTTTCGCGAAGAATATGCAATATGCTTTCGTCAGGAATATCAGGGGTCTCTACATATTTCCAAATAATCGGAACCTCTATAGATTGCTTACTTTGAGCAACAATCAATACATTCAAATGATACTCAGACAACAATCCCAACTGTGGATGCATTATTTTTTGAAACAATTGTTTTGAAGGTGTGTCCCACATTTCAAAGTTGTCCGCTACAAACAGAATTCTTTGATTACCATCTATCTGATTTTCAATATTAGAAATAATAGCTTCTTCGCTTGGTGTTAGGATGTAGTTTGTCGAAGTCACGCTAATTGAAGTTCCGAACTCAAGTGAAATTGGTACAGGTAAAAAGCTAATACCAAACGAAATATCACTCCCGAGTTTAAGTTTCTTTTTTGAATATAGTTTAGTGCCAATATGCCATGTTAGATACGGCGATAAATTAGGATCAATCCCCTCAATGTAGAAGATAGTCCATCCTTCCATAAGTTGATTGGCCAAATTAAGGGCAATAGTTGATTTACCACTTCCAATATCCCCATACAATGTGATACCTTTATCCTCATCGTCAGTTATTAGTGTTTCATAAAGATCATCAACTATTTCCTGTTCGAATTCAGCTAAAGACATGTACTCACCTCAAAATCAACATTATATAATTGTAAGTTATCCTTTATTGGAGCGAGAGGGAAAAAATGATTTTTATTAATTAAAATAAAAAACCACAATCAGAACAATTGTGGTACAAATTAATCTCCAAATAATATTAATGTTGAAATTTCCCTCGGAATAATAGAACTGATATTTTATAAACGATTACTTTCTTTTTGGTATTTGGTGTAATAATAAATAGAAAATTAAAGATGTAAATTGTTGATATAGCTTAAATGGACGGTGCTACTTATGAAATTTGAAAGTATAACAATAAAGAACTTTAGAAATTTTGAAGATGTTAAACTTGATTTATCAAATAAAAATATATTCTTTGGTCTAAATGATGTGGGTAAAACAAATTTTTTATACGCTCTACGATATGTATTTGATAAAGAGGTTCGTAAGCAAAACCTTTTAGACTCGGATTTTCATAATAAGCAGATTGAAAAACCAATTGAGATTGTCGTTACTATAGATATTAGTGATGTTGCTGACAGCGATTGTCAAAAACTCCGTGCACAGCTAAAAGGTGCATTGCTAAGTGAGCATAATAAGGTATATATAAAGCTTTTTGCAGAATATAGCAAAACAGAAATGCTCGCTCTACCGATATTATCGTGGGGTGGTGATATTAATCATCTTTACGAAATGAAGCAAAGAGGATATCTATATGAAATAGACTATGTATTTAATGTCATTTATATTGACTCTTATGTTGATTTGTATTCCCTATTTAAAAAGAATGTGAGCCAGCTTGTCAGAAATGAAAAGGATGAAGATAAAGATATTCTAGCAAAAATTCAAAATACAGTTGATGATTTGAATGGTCATATTGCTTCTCTGTCTGGAATTAAAGAATTTGAGGATAAACTTACGCCAGAATATCAAAAATTCCATGATGAAGGGATATCTGTTTCAATAAAATCCGAAATCGCAGTAAAGGGATTGTACTCAAATATCATCCCATATATTAAACAAGATAATGATGATAATTTATATCCTACTGCCGGGGAAGGTAGGAAAAAGTTATTGGCATATTCAATATACGACATACTGTCAGATGAAAATGCGGAAAAGAAAATCAATTTGTTTTTAATTGAGGAGCCTGAAAACCATCTTCATAAGTCTATGCAGATTGCATTATCACAAATACTTTTTACCGATAGCAAATATACATACTTGTTTGTAACAACTCATTCGCCTTTTGTTCTTTATGAAATGGATAATGTAAATTTAGTTCGAATATATAGTGAGCGAAAAATCAATAGTATTAGCACATTTTATAAAGTGCCTGATGCTTATGAAAAAAACAGGAAAATGTTAAACCGTTGTTTGTCAGAAGCAATCTTTGCTAACAAAGTACTTTTGGTTGAAGGACCATCTGAATATATGCTATTTAGCAAAGTCCTTTCAGTAGTGCATCCTTTTTATGAAGCAGATGGAATATATATTTTACCAGTTGATGGTGTGGGATTTGAAACATATTTTTCTATCCTGGATGAACTTGAAATTTTTAATGTGGTAAAAACTGACAATGATTTGAGAGCGGTAACAGGAAAAGGTACATATAGCGTTTTAGGCTTTTCACGCTGTAATAATTATATTGGGGAAAAGCGTCTGCCTACTAAACAAATTCAAGAGAATTCTGTTTCTGCCAAGAGGAGTTTATATAATTCAAATATAAATACTTTGGATAAAATACGGAGTGACTTTCATATTTTCTTATCAAAAGTGGATTTAGAAAATGATTTAGACGAGTTTTTGCATGATAGATTATCAGCTTTATTGGATAATGATAATCCTGTTAAATATTTACAAGATGCAAAGCACTATCATATGGTGGAGTTGATTGAGAAACTTTCGGGTACAGATTGCAGAACAATCTATAATCATTACAACTTTGCATGTTTGAAGGAGGTTGCCGAATGAAACTATCTCCAATTCAAGAGAAAATAGTAGAAACTCCCGGTAACTTAATAGTAAGGGCAAGTGCAGGAACAGGAAAAACCCATACAATGGTTAATAAAATTGCTAAGGAAATTGATGATAACCATACACATAAAGTTATTGCTGCAATTACTTTTACAATAAAAGCAGCACAAGAAATAAAGGATAGATTGTCTGTCGATGTAGTTCAACACTTCATTGGAACAAATAACAGTTTCGTTATTGAGGAAGTTATAAAGCCTTTTATGAAGGATGTCTATGGTGCTGATTTCGATTTGGACATGAGTACGGACTATTCAGCTAAAGTTGATACTTTTCAAGAAGCTATTGAAAAAATAAGGAATGAAGGTATCCTCTGCTCATATCGAGATAATAAAAGGAACTTTATTTTTGATTTGGCTCAAGAAATTGTAGAAAATTCTTCGGCTTGTAGGCTTTATCTTCAAGCAAAATATTTTAAAATATATATCGATGAATATCAAGATTGCGACAAATCAATGCATAAATTCTTTATGTATTTATGTGATGAATTGAATATCGAAACCTTTGTTGTGGGAGATGAAAAACAATCGATTTATATATGGAGGGGTGCTTATCCAGAGGCTTTTAAAAGCATCTGGAACAAACCCAATTTTAAAAAGATATTTATGGGAGATAATTTTCGCTCTTGTCAACAAATACAGAATTATTCTAATCTATTATGTGATGAGACAAGAAGTCTTTACAATCCTACGGAAAATATAGATAATATTGTGTGGCTTTCCCCTACAAAGGCAAATTGGGCAACAGAAGTATTGTCTAATATTGTTCCCGATAAAACGTCAGCATTATTGCGTTTTTCTAATGATAACGCACGAATAGGAGCAAGCGAATTAACGACAAACGGTTTAGAGTATGTTTATATCCCACAGACTCCTATTGCTGATATTACAACAGATACAGCGTGGCTTTATACAGCAATTGCTAAATACCTTATAATTGAAAAGTATTCTGCATATGATGTAATTTCGGAAATACCTGTTGAAGGAAATGAAAGTCGCAAAACAGTATCCACCGTAAAAAGATTACTCAAAAGAATTGAAGAGACTATAGATGATGAGCAGTCTTTCGGCTCGTGTGTCACAGCATTGGCTGAATATCTTGGATATGATACTCGCTCTGCTCACATAAACAAATTATTCAAAACAATTTCTGATACCAGTTTTCATGTGGCATTTGAAGCGGATAAATACAAACACATCGCAATTACATTCCACTCTTCAAAGGGATTGGAGTTTGAACAGGTAATTGTATTTGCAGAGGATTATCGACTGTCTGATATGTCAAGTATATACAACCATTATGTAGCGGTTACAAGAGCCAAGAGTAAATTAATAATTGTAAAATTAAACGATTTTAATGCTAATTGTTTTCAAGACAATTTAAAGAAAATATTTAATGAAAGTGGCCTTAATATTGAGGATGTAGTGACATACGGATAATTTTGACAAGTTATGTTTGATAATATGTAATTATATTTTAGAACAATATTAAAAAGTAAGTGACAAAAACCTATAGTATTATTACTATAGGTTGTAGACTGATAGTGTGAGTAATATATTCCACGATAAAGAAATCAGTTATACAAATAAAATTGAAGTCTGCAAAAAAATAATGTAATATTGCAACGCTTTGAGTTGACAGGCAGAATGAAAGATTTATAATATTTATTATCTTTCAAGGACATTCGATTTTGATGGTGCAAAATTGCAGGTAGTTATATTTGAAACTTTGCAGCGGTGTGGTACTCCCTATGGCAGAGATAGCTTTAAGCGTGTTGTTGCACTTGCTGATGATGAGGATATGCAAAAGCGATGGAAATACTTTCCGAATAATAAAGATGATACACTTGAGTTTCCTGTTGTACTTGCGGAAATTCAGACTTTTCATGAGCCTGTATTCGATACGATTGTGAATGAGGATGAATATCTCAAAAAGTGGATTAGAAACAATTTCAATTGGTTAATAAATAATCCTTATCTTTTATAACATATTACGGAGGAAGTTATATGGCGCATACAGTAGCAATAATAGGAAGTTTTCAAAAATATTATAACGAGATTTTGAGTATTATTCGAGTATTTAAAAAAGTGGGTTTGTGTGTGTTGTCACCAAATGAATCTTATATAACCGATAAAATCGGAGATTTTGTAATTTTTGAATCGGATAAAAAAGATTTTTCCCCCGCAGAAATACAAATGATAACACTAGATAAGATCATTAGAGCAGACATGGTTTATGTATATAATCCTAATGGATATGTTGGCAAGACAACGTGCTACGAAATAGGATTTTGTTTTTCTAAAAAAAAGCCTATATATTTTTTTGATTATCCTGATGATCTTCCCATCCCAGTTATAAAAAATAAGCAAGTGTTAAAACCAGAAGAATTTGCTTATATTGCATTTTCAAGTGAAGTTGAATTTATAACAGATTATTCTTTATGTACTGATGGAGAAAAAGCATTTAATGATTTATTTGATTTGGAGAGAAGTGTTAACCCTGTAAAGGCCAAAAAAATAGTTATCTGCGGAAGCATGATGTTTTTTAAGGAAATGGTTAATTGTCAAAATCAACTTAAAAAATTAGGAATAGAATCCATTGTGCCAAAAGAAGAAAATGAAACTGTTGGTCTTTATGATGAAAGGCAATTTATGAAATTTAAGAAAAAAGTTTCACGCACATATTTAAAAAAAATCAGAGATAAAGAAACTATGGGAGTGTTGATTTATAATGCGAAAAAAAGAGGCATCGATAATTACATAGGAGCAAACACATTAGTTGAACTTGCAATGGCATTTACTTGGAATAGAAAAATTTTCTTGTTTAATGATATTTATTCTCCGTTAAAAGATGAACTAATGGCTTGGGATTGCATATGCCTTAACGGAGATCTTAACAAGTTAAAAGGGGAGTTTATTAAGGAGAATATGGTACTGGAGGAACCAACTGATTCACAACTTTCATTATTTGAATTCATATGAGGAAACAGATATGCTTACTAAAGATGTATTTATTTATCATTTGGACAATGAAATACAAAAATTATTTTCACTAAATAAATATAATTACAACTATTTATATTCGGTTTTTAAGTTAGTAACAAGAATAGCATTTTTGATTAGTAATAAGAAAATTTTAATACCAGCCTCAAATTATTTTGAATCCGATTTGTCTTTTAGAATACTTAACGAACTAAAAGAATTAAATGAAATTGGTGCTATTGATTTGATATCTAGTTCTCATAATATTGATGAATTGTTAAGTAAAAAGGTTAATCAACATGGCGATAATATTTCATCGTCATACTTTCATTATCGTGATTTTGTGTGTGATAATCAAAAAATAATATTACCAGGAACATTAAAAAAGAGAGAACGAAGTGCATCTTTAGATATAAAATCTGGATGGTATTCTTCGATCAATAATTTTGAAATGAGAAATACACTTGTCAATTTTTCGTTAGAGACAATACCTGCATCAAAACTTGAAGATATATTATATGAGGTTCCACAAAAGTTAGGACACAAGGCTTATATCAGTGATTATATTTTGCCTTTATTACCAATAGACAATGAAAAAATTAAAAATGCAGATTACTTTTTGAACACTTTTATTACAAGAGAATATATCTCTAGTTTTTTAAAAGAGTTTAACGCTACATGTTTAAAAGATATCCCGATTATTGATTCTCATGTCGTTCTTCCACATAGAACAAATGATGAAGAACAATATATTTCATATAATGCATTGGCATCTGAGCTTAAACTTTTAAAATATAAGAACTTAAGTGCCTTAGACTTTGTAAATAATTGTAGTACGTATGAACTAATTGAATTCAAAAACTCAACTGAATGGAAATGCATTTTGGGAAAATTAAATAATTCAAAATCGAGCAAAAATACTATACAGGAGAAAAAAAGTATGGAAAATTACAGCAATATAAAAATTGGTATTATTACTGCTTTGCCAAAAGAATGTGCGGCTATGAAAATGATGATGCACGAAGTTGAAGAATGCTTTTTTGATGATAGAGGGGCAGGCCATAGATTTTTTGTTGGCAAACTAAAATCTGCAAACGGTAAAAAGCATAGGGTGGCTCTTGGATTATGCGGTATGGGAAATAACAAAGCAGCTATAAGGGTTACTAATATGTTAAATCATTTTAAATCAATAGATTCGATTATTATGACTGGTATTGCTGGTGGGATTCCATCATTTCAAAATGACGAAAAACAGGTCAGACTGGGGGATATTGTTGTGTCAAATAGCGTTACTCAGTACGATTTCACTAAAGAAACGCCTGAAAATATTGAGGTGCGTTCTAATTCTGCAAAACCAAGTGCACAACTACTAGAAGCTATTGATTTTATCAAGGTAAATGAATATGAAAATATTTATCCTTGGCATGAATATATTGATAAATTTTCCACTAATTCACGTTTTATGAAGCCATCTGTTGATACTGATAAATTGTACGATTTGGAGGGAAACCTTTGTGAACATCCTTATGACAGTACTCGAACAAAATATCCTAAGGTTTTTATGGGTGGCATTGCATCTGCCAATAATTTACTCAAAAATCCCAATAAAAGAAAAATGCTAAAAGATAAATATGGAGTATTAGCTGTCGAAATGGAAGCTTCCGGTGTTGCGGATGCAACTTGGACTAATACAGTGGGATATTTGGTTGTTAGAGGTATATGCGACTATTGTGATACATACAAAAATGATTTATGGCAAGAATACGCGGCATTGGTTGCAGCAGCGTATACCTGTTCCATAGTTGAAAGTATCCCGTATATATAACATATCATTTTGAAGTGCTATATTCTAACAAAGCTTTGACCCGGAGGAGCATTGGAAGTGTTCCACATAGACAAATCGGCTGAAAATCCCACCTTGATGACTTTTTGTCATATATATTAAAACTAAAGACAAGATATTGAGGTGTGGAGAAAAAATTTAGTTGAATTTTTCAAGCATTCATGAGTGGTACAGTGTTACTATAGACTCACAATAAATTTCTATGCAGTCGTTCATATCGTAAATTATATTCAACATATATCTAAAATATATAAAAATGAAAAATCAAATTGTAATTGTATTGATGATACTTTCATAGTGTATTCCCCTACACTCGCCAGAGCGCATGACTGTTAATCATGATGTCACTGGTTCGAGCCCAGTTGGGGGAGCCATAACAGAGTAGTTTTTATAGCTACTCTGTTTTCTTTTGCTTATTTTTAAAAGTCATGATGTCAGTTTGACACATCAAAGCAGACGATCGAGGTCGCTCTGATAGCTGTCATTAAGTAAATGCTTTTGAGCTGCTAAATGTATGTAAATTTGAGTAATATTAATTGTTGAGTGCCCCATGAGCACACGCAGCACTTCAAGATTACCTCCGGCATAGATAAAGTTGGTTGCAAATGTATGACGAAGCAAGTGGGGATATATACGCTTGAATTTTTCTTGCTTTTTAAGCCTTGCAAATAGCATTTTTATAGTATTTGTAGTTATAGCTGTTAAATTCTGATTTAAGAATATTGAATTATTATTGTTAAGATTAACCCTGTATTGCATATATATTACTAATTGCTTTTTTGTTGATATGCCAAATGGAACAAGTCGCTGTTTAGAACCTTTGCCATTAATAATTAGATAATTGTTCTTTAAATCTAAATCACTAATTTTAAGATTAACAACCTCACTAAGCCTTAAACCACAATCAAGCATAAGCATAAGCATTGTTTTATTTCTGCAATTCAAATAAGTAAAATTATCATAATAATTAATTAAGCCTTTAACTTCTAAGTCAGATAAAGGAATAATAACATCCTTTGTAGCTTTCATTAGTAATAATTTATTAACATCTATGTCGATATAATCTTCAAAATATAACCACCGCAAGAACACCTTAACAGCTCTTGCATATGTACGAACAGAAACCCTATTAATATTAAGATTTTCGGAAATATATAACTGATATGATTTAAACAATACTACATCAATATCCTCAATATCCATATCATTTCCGCAAAAATTTAAAAACATTTTTAAAGAGCGTTCATAATAATCAAGAGTATAATTAGAGTTTCCTCTATACATTTGCTCTTGAATAAATAATTTATATGCTTCTAAAATAGTCATAACATTGCACCTTAACATTCATCGTTAATATATGCCATATATGAAAAGTCAGGATAAATCTCATCATTTAATTCAACTATTTGTTTTAACGCCTCTTCCTCGTCAAGTAAACGCTTATATTTAGGATTTAATTTTGCTTTTGTAAATTTATCATATAAAGTTTCTACAAGTCTACTAATGCCGTGACACTTTAAATATGTAAATACTGCTCCGCCTGACATATTCTCAACAAAATTATCTAATTTTGCAAGATTATATTCAACTCCCGGTTTAACATATAAAGATTTACTCTCAAGAGTAACACTTGTTGCAAAAGCAACCCAATGATCGGCTAAGTCCCAGCGTGATTTATTACTATCATCTCCAGGTTTAACAAATCTCAAATAGTTATTCAGTACTAAGAAATATAAATTATCAACAGTATAATTTTCTTCTTCAAGTAATCTTATAAATTCATAAGCTCTGCAACGCCTTAATTGAATTTCACATCTAACCCAATGAGAAATACTATCCTTTTTGTTTCTCTCAGCAGCTTTATCATATAATCTAAACATTATTTCAGATCTTGAAGAACCAATATTAACACAAACACCACGGTCAGAAACAGTAACACTATGAGAACGACAAGGACTAACAAAATTATATCTACTTGTATCCTTAATATCCGGAACAACATCATCAGCTATTGCGTAAATATCTAATAACCCGATAAAATCATCATATGCTACGTCAAGTCTTGTTATAGTAGCTATATCAGAATTTGACAGAAAAAATTTAAATATATAACTATAGCTTTTATGAGTTGATAAAGATTCAAAAACTCTGCAACCTTGACCGCTCATTTCAACCCACATATAATCATACACATCTGAATTATAATGAATTGAAATACCGTCAAAATACATACGATTTTTAAATCCTTTAACACCTGGAAGCTCTTCCCACGGCACATCAACAAGACCTAAAAGTTCAACAAGATTTCTTTCGTCAATCTTCTCAATTAAAATTCCGTTGATATCAACCCTTTTAGTTTTGCAAGTGAAAGACAACCAGTCAAATAGAATTTTGTTTTCCATAATTTTACGTCCCATTTGTAAAAATTAACAATATAATGTAGATAGTGCGTAGCTGTTAGCCTGCTACGCACAGCGAAACTAACAAAATTTCGCCAATTTTCTTTTTATAAAAACTATTGATTTAGGGAACCCCGGCGGTAAACCGCCACCCCTTAATCAATAGTTTTTATCATTCTTAAAATTACGCTATATGTGTAATAGCCAGCAACAGCTATAAGCCACAATAACAGAGTATTTACTATAAATTCAAAATCAACAAAATAATTGATATAAGGTAAATAATCAGCTATCGGTGAATTTGAAAGCATAGTAAATGGGCTATCAGGAAGTAAATCTATTATGCTTTTTAACAAGTCATATAGCGTGTCACATATCCAATTCCAAATTTCGCCAAAAATTTCCATTATTCTGCACCTATGAGCTTACGGCTTGCTAATATTAAAAAAATTACAAATGCTATACTACTAAAAAATCTTGATATTTTTGCAATATCTTCAAATTCAGATAAATCAATAGTAAATTCATAGTCAATACCTAATCTTTCAAATTTAAATGGAATAGAAAAAACAGGTGCTTCGGGTTCAGCTACAAGATTAGCAAAAACATTGTAAACATCCCAAGGCAAGCAGAACGGGAATTTTTCTTTAAATAATATTTCAGGTAAAGACAAAGACGGAATTGAAGGCTTGTTAGGTTTTGTGTCAGGCTCTTCTTTTGTGTCGTCTTTAGTATCTGTTTTGTCTTTATCAACTGTTCTAATATCTTCTGCGGTCTTTGAGATTGTATCTGTCAAGTCCTGTGGAACACTGATACCAATACTGTCAGGGTAAGTGCCAACATCAGTTATATCATCAGCAGTAGAGGGGAAAGAGTCAATGCCGGGAAGGTGTGCAGCGTCAACACCTACAGAGAACACATCTTCACCAAGAAGAAGTCGTGTTAAATCTTGTTTACAAATTGTTAAATCATCACAATTAATAAGATTATCATTACTGCTAATGACATCATCAGCAAGCCATTGACTAATTACATTACCACCAGAAGTAGTAAGTGTATAAGATTGTGATGCAGAATCATAAGAAGCTTGACAAATTTCGTTTTTATATAAAAGTAAAGAATAAGAGCCAATAGCACCAACTTGAACACCTTTAATAAGAACATCAGAATAATTACTTAAATAAAACAAAGGACAATCTATACTTGTATCAAAGTTATTATATCCAATAAGTAATATTTCAGATAAATCAAGAGCCGGAACACTTAATACAGCGAATTGAGTATTATTCTCAATTTGAAAATTTGAACTATGTTGAGTAATTTGATTATAAAGCTTAGAACCATATACTTTTCTTAGTGTATCCATACCGTAAAAACTTAATGCAGTATAAGCAGATGTCTGAATAAAAATATTAGTATCACGCTTCCAAGGATTCGATATATTGACTACAGTGCCAGCTGCAAGTGTCTTGAAAAAAGTATCTTCGGTTAATTGATTTTTAACTATATTACTATAATCTAAATCAATATTGCAGTATTGCGGAAACTGTCTTACGAACTCATCTATTAACGCTTTCCATTCGGACTTTATAACAGCAATAAAACCATTTCCTAAAGCTGAATCAACTTCAACTTGATGAGCATTATAATCTATAATATCTTGAACATCAGCAGGCGACGAATCATAAAAATTTTGTGCTGCAGTCGATATTGCACTTGTAGATGTAAATGTCATTCCGCAGCAAACAAGAAAAGCACCGAGGAAAAAAAGAATAGCGTCATCAACTCCGGCGACAGCATTAACCGGTTCAAGCACTCCGCCGAAACACACAACAGTTAAGAGGCACAATAACAATGACAACAACTTCTTGCAAATTTTATGTTTTTTCAGATACTTTAACACTCCGTTCATTGTTAAAAGCCTCCTTAATCTTTGATTTATCAAAAAAGCTTGATTTTAAATTAGTTTTGTTTTGTAAATCTGATTTCTTATCATCAGAAAATTTAAATAATGCCATTGTATCATAGCAATTTGCGACACGCTGACTGAATTTTTTTAAATGTGTTGCAGTCTTGATTTTGCACGGATACCAATACTCAACAACATGATATAAACCTTTACAAGCGAGCGAAAGTAATGCAAATGCTAAATTCCAATTTTTCAATGCTCTATGTTTGTAGTCGTACTCTAATAAACCTCTTATCTGTCTATCAAGCATACGGTCTTGTTGAGCAATTAAAATAAATTCATAATTAAAGTGTCTATGATTAGCAAAAAAATTAACCCATTCCATGCGATCTTTTCGCTCGAATTGTCTGGGATTGAATAATATACTTGCCTCATCAATAACAACAAGGGTTTATGGCTTTAACCCCGGACTATGATTTGCTTTAGCAAAGTCAAGTAAGAATGAAACTGTAAGTTCAGTATTTGTCAAAAAAATAAACTTACCAAGTTTTCTTTTACTATTATATTTTTTAGCATCAACAGGAAAATTTGCAATTACATTTTTACCACGCATAAGCCATTTAATAATATCTTCAGTTGCATGATAACTTTTATATGAACCAGGTGTGCCGCTGTACAACGAAATAGCCATTTTTATGTCCCCTTTTTTGCGTGTCTGAAAAAACTTTTATAAAAAAGCCAGCAAGCTGGGTCTTGACTCTACAAAATCAAGTGATAGCTTTATGTTGCCGAGCAACTCAAAAGCTAAAACTTAAATTTAAGTCACTCGGCTATAAAATTGTATCACTTGATTTTTTCGAGTAAAGACTGCAAGCACTTTTTTATAAAACTTTTTTCAGAGGATAGTTACAAAAAATATAATATATGTCCCCAACGGACCTCACAATCTAAAAGCTAAATACAAAACAATAGGAGCAGGGCATTTTAAACCCTGCCCCTAAATTGTTGAAAGGTAAACATAATTAACGACCAATCAGACTGCGAACGAATGAAATGCCTTTCTTGATTGCGATAATTGCACCGAAAATTGCCAAACCAACAGGAATAGCAAGCATAATGTAGCCCATTACATCACTCTGAATTGAAGAAATAGCGGTAGAAAAACTACTTTGCATATCTGATGAGCTTACAGGTGTACCGCTTTCGGCAGCAAATGAAGAAATTGCAGATACTGCAGCAATCATAGAAGCAGATGCAACAGCTACAAACTTCTTGCTGTGTCGCTTAAGAAAACTTTTTACTTTACTCATGAAAAAACTCCTTTCTTATATATCAAGCTTTGAAATTAAGAAGACCAATAGCCTTATAAATTCCAATGCTTAGTAAACTTAAACAAGTATAGATTATAAATCCTGCTCCAAAACCGTATGGAAACAAAGACATAATTTCGACTACATAATTCATTTTTACCACTTCCAAAAAGAAAATGACTTTGCGGTTATAAGTCCGATAACAATTGCAAGTATAGCTACAACTACAATAAAACCTTGCAAAATAATATCGTTTTGATTGTTTATGCTTGTTACAAGTTCATCAATCGTTGCCATTTGTTTCTACCTCTGATATTGAGTCAATAACAACAGAATGAAACTTACAATTTGAACATACATCTTCATCACCGCATTTGAAATCTTTGTTTTTCTTGCTTTTCAGCACTTTAAGAAGATATGCAAAACCTATGCCACAGCCAAAATAAATAATACTGTTCATTACTTATCCTCCAAATTGTCAATGCTTTGTTCTGAATCGTAAAAAGCTGCTTTAATATCATCAGTTGCAGGAATTTTGTTAATCAGAACTACACGCTTTTTATCATTAAAATAAAGCTCTACATAGTCGCCGAATTTAACATCATCAAGAACATCATCAGTAGCTACCTTAAATGTTTCAACTGCAAGTCCTACTACATCATCTTTTGGAAAAGCACAGTATAAATGAATATAATGGAGCATTTCGCCGTCATCTGTTTTAAAGTCGCCAATCTTATAGCCTAATACTTTTTTTAATTCGATCATCTTGTTCACTCCTTTGTTATTTTAAGTTTTTATGGGACATTCGGAAAGTGTTTATAGTAATTCGACAGTGGACCCTGACACGTAATTTAATCTGACTTCATGACATTAATATTTATCTCGTGATTTTCACACGCATGTTCAGACACGTTCTAAGTCACTTTTTTATGTGTCCTAAACCGAGTACATTTTTGAATTGATTTAATATCAATTAATTTATTAAATCCTTAATCGGAAAGACTTGAATTTTCAACCTCAATGCTTAAAAGGCGAGAGCATCTACTTGTTTTTGTCTTTTTGATGTAGCCTAAACCAAATTTTAATTCAAATTAATTTCATAGCTCTTTTTGGGCTTAATTACATTGTAGCAGTTTTTGGGCTAAAAGTCAATAGAAATATATGGGCTATGGTAAAATAAAATAAAAAGGTGTAATGTTACTATGAAATATAATGAAATTTTACAAGAATTGAGAAAAGATAGAGCTTTAACGCAAACAGAACTTGCAAAAATATTAAACACTACGCAAAGAACAATATCAAATTGGGAGAGTGGAAGAAATGAACCACCTTATGACTTTTTAATCAAATATGCAAAATACTTTAATGTTTCAACTGATTACATTCTGGGACTTACAAAAGAAGATAGACCATATTGGATTAAAAATCAATTGAACATAACAGGAAAAAATAAAATACATAATATTGAAATGAAATAGGAGAATAAAATGAACTGGGGAATATTAATTGTAATAGGTATTATAGTAATAATATTAGAAGTAGCATCGCAAAGCGTTAGAAATAAGAAAACTAATGAAAAGTTACAGCAAAGCAAAAACTTGAATGTTGATAAGACAAATACTGTAGATGTTGAAGAAGAGAAAGAAGAAAACATCAGCGTTGATGATTATAAATCGTATAAGAAAAAGTATTTGTTTACAAAGAACGAATTTTATTTTTACAAGCAGTTGCAGAAGATTGCAGAAAGCAAAAATTTACTTCCTCTTGCAAAAGTCAGACTTGCAGATTTTGTAGAAGTTAATAATAAATCTGAATATATGAAATACTTTGCAAAAATCAGATGTAAGCATATTGATTTTTTATTGCTTGATAAAGAAACTTTGAAAATTGTAGTTGCAATAGAGCTTGACGATAACAGCCACAGCAACGAAAAAGACGAATTTAAAAACAAACTTTTTGAACAGATTAATATACCTCTTATCAGGTGCAGGGGAATTGGAACAGTTGAAGAGCAGTTACAAGCTATTTTAGCAAATTCAAACTGTTAATCATGATGTCACTGGTTCGAGCCCAGTTGGGGGAGCCATAACAGAGT
>ENA-ORTY01001726-ORTY01001726.1-human-gut-metagenome-genome-assembly--contig:-NODE-1726-length-23255-cov-4.696638_pt1 | contig 23255 bp, 23 predicted proteins | sample MGYA00241917_ERZ509198 | MGnify/ENA primary metagenome ERZ509198 (study PRJEB26280, sample SAMEA2338857) | human gut metagenome | biome: human gut; feature: human-associated habitat; material: faeces...
CGGCTGTCCTGTGCGCCGCCGGCACGGGGCCGGGCGGGCCGGGGCTGTGCCGGCGCCAAGAGCTGCTTGATGGAAAGGTTCACCTTTCCGCCCTCGCCGATGCCGATCACCTTCACCTTGACCGTTTCCCCTTCTTTGACATACTCATTGATGTCATTGACGAAGGTGTTTGCGATCTCCGAAATGTGGACCAGACCGTTTTTTCCGTCCGGCATGGCCACAAATGCGCCAAACTTCGTGATTCCTGTTACTTTTCCTTCAAAAACTTCCCCAACTTCAAGCTGCATAAAAGCCCTTTATCCCCCTGCTTTTCCCGATTACTCGTTCTCTTTTTCCGGCCTTAGCCGATGTCGTAAAAAATCTTTTCTCCCGGTTTGACCAGTCCCAGTTTTTCTCGGGCAATCTGCTCGATGGTCTCCGGATCTTCGCTGTGCTCGATCTCATATTCCAGGCGGGCGTTTTCCTGCTGTGCGTCTTCGATCTGCTGGTTCAGCGCCGTCAGACTCTCTTCCGCCTCAGCAATGTCGGTCCGGACGCTGACAATACTGCACACGGCGTACACCACCATCACTGCAATCAACAGTTTGGTCAGGATGCCCGCTTTCTTCAGTTTCATCGCCGGTCACCTCCTGCTGCGCTGTCTGCTGCCTCTGATTTTTCCTGCCCGGAAGATACCATTTCATTGTAACCCAATGTTCCCGTTTTGGAAAGAGCTTTTTTGGGATTTTTACAAATTTTTTTGCCCGTTTCCATACTTTTTTCCCCGGCAGCGCCAAATATCCCCCCAACCGCCGGAGCGCAGCCAGTCCCCGGCACAAAAAGGGCAGCAAAACAGGGCTGACAAGCCAAAAATAGGCGCCGCTGCCCGCCAGGGCGCACAACGCCATGAACAGACGCAGCTGTCCTTGTCCGGCGGCCATGCCCAACAGGAACAGTCCCCCGCAAGCAACGCACCAGAACAGCAGATCCGCAGCGTGGTGCCTGCCGCCCACGCTGCGCCGCCACGCCCGGAGTCCGTCATACACCAGTGCCAGTCCCACCCCCACAGCCAGAGCGTTCCCCGCCTGCACAATCTGCTGTGCAACAGGCGTTTCCATCTCAGCCGAACAGCCGGGACCAGAATCCGCCGCTGGGGCTGCGCTCCTCATAGCACAATTCCCGCACCATGCCCTCGATGGACACCTCTCCGGAATCCAGTGTCAGCTTTCCAATGTGCAGGCCGCTGCCCCGGACAATCAGATCCCCCTGACTGGTGACCATAGTGATCTGCTCCTCGTCAAAACTGGCCACATCCTCCACCCCCGTGATGGACAGCCGACTGCGCTCCTCCATGATGAGGTGGTGAGCTTTCGCCGCCGTTTTCCCTTTTTCTTCGTATGCCATACTGCGCTCCCCTTTCCGGTGCAATCCCGTGATTTCCCTACACTGTATGCCTCAGCTACGGCGGTCATGCCCCCCGGGCGTGTCACCTTATGGGAACCTTTGTCGAAAGCCTTGACCGATGGGAACCGGGGTCGTATCATCAGGAAAAACGATGCCGGGAGGACTGAGATCATGGCAAAAAAACGGGCATTTCTCATCATACTGTGCGGCCTGACCCTGATGGCCACTGCCCTGCGGTTTGGATACCAGGTGCGGGTGGACGGAGAAATCCTCCCGGGCGTATACCCGCCGTCGGTGGTGCGGCGCTGCGAACGCCAGGCCCGGCAGGCCGCGGAGGAGATCGCCCGGCAACCCGGACAAGCCGGATATACCCTGATTCCCACCCTGTGCCGTCAATATGCCCGGGACGGGGAACAGGAACTCGCCCGGGTCATAGCTGCGTCCTATGACGGGGTCGTCACCCTGTACGCCGCCTGGGCCGGAGACACTTACCTGGGACTGACCCGCTCCCCCGATATTCTCTACGCACTGGAAGAGGAATATCTGGCCCAGGCCGCTCCGCCGGAGGCTTCGGCAGTGTACCTCTCCCTGCCCCTTTCCACCCGGCCGGTACTCAGTTATCCCGGTGCGGAAACAGACGACATGGAAGTGAGCGCCGCCCTGCGCCGGGCAGCGCAGGTGCTGTCCGTCCAGGACCCGAACCGTCTGGGGCTTTCCGCCAAGGGGTAACTTTCCCGGCGGGAGCGCGCGCTTGCCCCGTCCCCAAAAACCGGAACCCCTCGGACGAAAGGCAGTTCTTTCACCCGAGGGGTTCATTTCAATGGATCAATGTACTGCCTCTTCCCGGGACTCCGCCTGCTCCTCCAATTCCTCTTTGCGGAACATGAGCAGAAGTGCCGCCAACAGCAGCGCCCCGGAACACCAGATGGTTCGCAGTCCCATGACCCTCACGAGCAGGCTGCCCACGCCGGCGCCCAATGCAAACAGCAGAATCACGCCGAAGTAATCTCCCGTTTTCGCCAGGGCGTTTCGGTCCCCCGTCCGCCGCCAGGCATTCAGAGATTCCACCCCGCTGCGGAGATTTCCGGTACACATGGTACTGGCAAAGGCATATCCGTCCACTTTCCGGAATGCCTGCACCTGCATGGCGCAGGACAAGGACAAAAGCACATTGGCCAGTACATTCTGGCTTTCGGGCAGACACCCTACAAAAACAGTCAGCAAAATTTCCGCCAACAGCACCAACTGCCGCCAGTGAACCCGCTGCCAATGCAGGAAACGCTCCCGCAGACTGTCTGCAATCAAAACGCCCACCGCAAACGCCAAAATCGGCACCAGATACCCCAGAGTCTTGCTCCACGCCCCGCCAAAGGCGTTGACGCTCAACAGCACCACATTGCCGGTCTGGGTATTGGCAAACACCCCGCCCCGGGCCAGATAGCTGTACGCATCCATCAGTCCTCCAGACATAGAGAGAAGGAGCATGGCCGGAATAGATTCCGACATCTGCCCTTTCCGTTTCCCGGTTTTTTTCACACTTCCAACCTCTTTCTCACATACATTCCTGAATCACCCGCGCCAAATCTTCCGGCAGCGGGGCCGTCACCTCGATCGTCACTCCGGTGACCGGATGGGTCAGCCCCACCCGGCTGCTGTGCAGTCCCTGCCGCTGCAGGCGGGTCTGCTCCCCGCCATACAGTTTGTCCCCCAGCAGCGGATGGCCCAGAGCGGCAAAGTGCACCCGGATCTGGTGGGTGCGCCCCGTTTCCGGCCGCACCCGCAGCAGCGTCCAATCTTCCCCAACTGCCACGGTCTCATACCGGGTGCGGGCCGGTTTACCCTCTGCACAGACCCACTGTTTCCATCCGTCGCCGGAAGGGCCCAGCGGCGCATCGATTTCCCCGGCAGCAGGAAATCCTTTTCCTTCCGCCAGCGCCAAATACTCCCGGCAGAACGCCGGGGTATGCAGCTGACGGCGCAGCCGGTCATGGATCAGTCCGCTTTTGGCCACCACCATAGCGCCGCTGGTGTCTTTATCCAATCGGTTCACCGGATGAAACACCATCTTTTCCCCATAGCGATGGGCCAACGCACCGCCCAGGGTAGGCTCCCCTTTTTCACTGCGGCCGTGAACCGCCAGTCCCGCCGGCTTATTGACGATCAGCAGGTCGTCATCTTCATACAGCACTTCCACGGGCACATCCGCCGGGGCAAAGGCCCCGCCCGGCCGATGCTCCGCAACGCAAACAGACAGCACATCTCCCGGCAGCACCGTTTCATTGGTCCGCACCGGATTTCCATTGCAGGTAATGCCCTCCGGCTGCCACTTCAGCCGGGAAATCTGCCGGTCCGTCAGTCCCAGTTCCCGCCGCAGGCAAAACTTCACCGTCCGCCCGGCGAACTCCGGGCGGACGGTGACAGTCCATTCTCTCATGGGTTGTTCAGCGCCTTTTCGTAGGCAGCTTTCGTTCCGGCATCAAAACACACCATCCGCACCCGTTCAATTTCCGAATGCTCGGCCAGGTAGGCCCGGATGGTAGAAATGGCAATGACGGAGGCCTGCTCCAGGGGGAAGTGATACACCCCCGTGCTGATGGAGGGGAAATCCACAGTCTTGCAGCCGTTGGCAGAGGCCAGTTCCAGGCAGGAACGGTAGCAGCTTGCCAGCAGCTCCGGCTCGCCCTTCCGGCCGCCGTGCCACACCGGGCCGGGGGTATGAATCACATACTTGGCTTTCAGACGATAGCCTTTGGTGATTTTCGCCTTGCCGGTCTCACAGCCGCCCAATGTCCGGCATTCCGCCAGCAGTTCCGGACCGGCTGCTCGATGGATGGCGCCGTCCACACCGCCGCCGCCCAGCAGCGAGCAGTTGGCCGCGTTCACAATGGCATCCACTTCCTGATGGGTGATGTCCCCCTGAATGATCTCAATAACGCCCATAGATCTTAGCTCCTTTCCTGTCGGATTTCCTGCCGCACCTGTTCAATAGTCACAGGCAGTTCAATCCCGTCGTTCAAAAAATCAGCACTGTCGGCCACTACGGCCCCGATTCCGGCCATGCACTGCATCCCCACCCGCTGGATCTCCGGGGTGATAGAAGAGCAGCAGTCCTCTATCAGCACCGTGTTGTAATCCAGGGAAATGGCATCAAACACCGTGGCCCGGATGCAGTTGGGGGTGGTGGTGCCGGTCACCAGCACCGTGTCGATCCCCCGGCGGCGGAGCAGACCGTCCAGATTGGTCTGGAAAAAGGCGGAATAGCGGGGTTTATACAGCACGGTATCCCCTGGCAGAACATCAAATTCCTCCGCCAGTGCCCACCCGATTGACCCCTGTTCCACGCTGCAGGGCCGACCGCCCTGTTTCCATGCCCCATAGCGGGTGAATTCCACATCCGTCCCGTCCGGCGCATATTTGCGAATCACGAAGAACACCGGAATGCCCAGTTCCCGCGCCTTTTTCTGCACCGCAGCGCACCGGGGAACCGTTTCCCGGGCGGCGGGGATGCAGGTGGGCGACTGGGGGTTCAGAAACCCTCCCTGCATATCAATGACGAGAAGTGCTGTCTTGTTCGGTTCCAGTTTCATGATGTTCTCCCACCTGTCTGTATCATTTCTGACAGACCCGATGCCGGGTCTGTCCTTTGTTTTTTATTCTGCGGTGACGACGACCTTTTCTTCCGCCACAGACACGGTCACCTGGCTGACATTGCCCTTCCGGTGATCGATCATTTCCGTGGCCACCGCATCCTCGATCTCCTTCTGGATCAGGCGGCGCAGATTCCGCGCACCGTAAGTGACGCTGTAGCCTTTTTTCACCAGATAGTCCGGCACATCCTCCGTATAGCGGAAGGTGATGCCCTTTTCTGCCATGGCGGCAGTCACCTCTCCCAGCATAATCTCGGAGATGCTCCGCAGATTCTCCTCGGTCAGGCTGTTGAAACAGATGATCTCATCCACCCGGTTGATGAACTCCGGACGGAGGAACTCATTGAGCGCTTTCAGAGATTTCTCCCGGTTCATTTCCGTAATGGTGCTGCCAAAGCCCAGGCTGGAAGTCTTGGTATTGCTGCCGGCATTGGTGGTCATGATGATGACGGTATTCTCAAAGTTCACCGTACGCCCCTGGGCGTCGGTGATATGGCCGTCGTCCAGAATCTGCAGCAGCACATTCAGCACATCCGGGTGCGCCTTCTCGATTTCGTCGAACAGCACCACGGAATAGGGGCGGCGGCGAATCTTCTCCGTCAGCTGGCCCGCCTCGTCATAGCCCACATACCCCGGGGGAGAGCCCAAAATCCGGGACACGGCAAACTTCTCCATGAATTCGGACATATCCAGACGAATCAGCGCCTCGGGAGAGTCGAACAGATCCTCTGCCAGTCGTTTGACCAGTTCCGTTTTGCCCACGCCGGATCCGCCCACGAAAATGAAGGACACCGGTTTCCGCTTGGCCTGCAGGCCGATGCGGCTGCGCTTGATGGCGGCGCAAACCGTATCCACTGCCTCATCCTGGCCCACAATGTGGGATTTCAGCCGGTCGTTCAGTCCGGCCAGGCGGGCAAATTCGTCCTCCTTGATATTGGCAGCGGGGATCTTGGTCCACAGTTCAATGACCCGGGCAATGTTGTCTGCGGTGAGTTTGGGCCGGCCTTTGGCCTGCAGCGCCAGCAGCTCATCGTTGAGCTGCATGGTCTTGCTGCGAATCTCCGCCAGACGCTCGTAATGCTCGTTTTCCGTATCTGCCAGCAGCAGTTCCTGCTCCTTGGCATAGTCCGCCAGTTCCTTTTCCACTTCCAGACGGCGGGTCAGATCCCGGTCTTTCAGGTTCACATCGGAGCAGGCCTCGTCAATCAGGTCGATGGCTTTGTCCGGCAGGAACCGGTCGGTGATATACCGCTCCGAAAGAGTCACTGCCAGGCGGCACATCTCATCGGAAATATCCACCTGATGATACTCCTCATAATAGGTCTTGATGCCTTTGAGGATGGCGATGCTGTCGTCAATAGAGGGCTCGGCCACAGTGACCGGCTGGAACCGGCGCTCCAGTGCCGTATCTTTTTCGATGAATTTCCGGTACTCTTTGAAAGTGGTGGCGCCAATGACCTGAATGTCCCCCCGGCTCAGAGCGGGTTTCAGAATGTTGGCCGCATTCATGCTGCCCTCTGCGTCGCCGGCGCCCACAATGTTGTGAATCTCGTCGATGACCAGAATCACATTCCCGGCCTTTTTCACCTCATCAATCAGACCTTTCATCCGGGACTCGAACTGTCCCCGGAACTGGGTCCCGGCCACCAGGGCCGTCATATCCACCAGGTATACCACTTTGTCCCGGAGTTTATAGGGCACCTGTCCCTTGGAAATGGCCACTGCCAGACCTTCTGCAATGGCCGTTTTACCAACGCCCGGCTCACCAATCAGGCAGGGGTTGTTTTTCTGACGGCGGTTCAGAATCTGAATCACCCGCTCCAGTTCCTCCTGGCGGCCGATCATATTATCCAGTTTGCCGTCTCTGGCCCGCTGGGTCAGGTCGATGCAGTAATTATCCAGGAATTTCCCCTTCTTGGATTTTTCTTTCCGGGGGGCAGAGCGCTGCTCGCCGCTGTCCCCGCCGGGGGGGGGAGATGCCGGGGCGTCCCCGCCGCCGAACAGACGGTTCATAAAGGGGAAGGTGGCAGTCTTGCCATCGTCTTCCTCTCCGTCTTCTCCCTCCGGCACCATCAGGTCCGTCAGGTTTTCCAGACTTCCCAGGGCGCCGGCCATCTCATTGGTGATGGCATCCAGATCTTCGTCTGAAATGCCCATTTTCTCCATCATGTCGTCCACAGGCTTGATATGAAGCTGCCGGGCGCACTTCAGGCAGTATCCCTCGTTTTTGGTCTCACTGCCTTCCAGTTTCGTAATGAATACCACCGCCGGACTTTTGCCGCAGCGGGAGCACAGTAGTGGCTGCATAAATCGTTCTCCTCGATGAAAAATATACTGATACTATGTCTATTCGATCAAAACGCTCAAATACCGATAAAGTGAGCGATGAATCCAATCTTAACGAACAACCGTCCCAGCAGGGTGCTGGCCAGGGTGTCCGGCCCAATCAGGATGCCCATGAACTTCAGCGCCCAGGCCGCGAACATACAGAACAGGATGCCCTTGAGCAGACCCGTGACGGCGCCGCCGATCTCATCCGCCATTTCCAGGTTGGGCAGACGGAAATCCAGATTGGGAATATTGCCGATGAATGTCAGCAAAATCAAAATGATGCAGAAACAGAGAATGACGCCGATGACATAGACGATTCGGTTGCACAGCACATCGGTCACCGCCTGTTTCAGCGTGATCTTATCCGATGCAGAGCTGTCCACCGCCTCCTGCGCCATCTGCTGCGCTGCCGTTTCATAGATTCCCAGGCAGCGGTATGTGGTCTCCGCAAACTCCTGCGCCTCGGCACTGTTATCCGTAATCACATCATTGATGGAATAGCGGTCCTCAATGGGAGTCTGGTCCGTGAAATCCAATCCCATGGCCTGGGCCACATCGTTGGAGATTACCCGGTCCATATACCCACTGGCAAACGGACGCACCGCCGACACCACCTCGTGGGAAAATGTTCCGGACAGCAGGCAGGCGGCATACAGGGACACCACAAAGCTCAAAATGCCTCCGATGCCCACCACAAGGCCCCGCTTATACCCATTCCAAGTACACAGCAGCAGGATCGCCAGCAAAATCAGATCAATCGACCATCTCATATCTCTAAAACCCCAATCTTTATCTCTTGTATCTCTCGTTCTCTTGCTTTGCTTTGGAAAAACGCTTAAAACTCCAGTGCTTCACAATATCCGGAAAACAGCAGGTATCCCCGTTTCTTTCCGGCCAGCACCGCATCCCGGGCCCCCTGGGATTCTTCCAGGCGCGTCTGCTCTTCCAGGGACTGGGAATACAGCGCCGCAGACTCCGCATATCGGATGAGCACCCGGTCTCCCCAGACGGAAATGCCCTGGGGCGGATCTTCCGGTGTCAGCTGACCGGAAACATTCCCACCGTATCCCACCGTGACCACCGTTCCGGCATTGCCGGACAGGTACTGACTGAGCAGAACCGTGGCAAATCCGTCCCCTTCCAGGGAATATCCCGCCAGATACGCGCCGCCAAAGGAATACCCTCCTGCATCTGTACCCGCAGTGTTGAAGAACATCAGTCCGCCGTCATACACGGCGCATAGCCGGTCATTGCTCAGAAAGCCGCAGTCGAACAGCAGTGTGTTCTCAGCCGAAAAGGCTGCGTACTCCGTCTCACTGGACAGGGAGAAAATATGCACTGCGCTGCCCGATTCCTCCAGGGTCAGAGCCACCATGGTCCGGCAGTCCGGGCTGACCCGGGCCGACAGCACATACTGGCTGCCGGAATGCCAGGCATACACCGGCTCCATCTCTGCATTATATACTGTCACACGGCCCTTATATCCCGTTTCTTCCGTGACCACAGCCATCCAGCCCGCCCGGTTCATGTTGGCGCTGAGGATGGCGTCCGTGGTGTCCAGAACAGTCAGTTCTCCCTGCAAATTTCCAACCCGGAGGATGGTTCCGCCCACATCATACACCGCCGCAGACTTGTCCGAGGCAGTCAGCGCCGGAGTGGTCACAGAGACCACGCTGCGCAGCACCGTGTATCCCTCGCCGTCCAAAATCTGCAGGCCGGTAGACGAGGCCGCGGCAACGCCGCCGTCCAATCCGGAATAGGTCTGCTGCGCACCGGACTCAAAGGTATAGCGCTCTGCCTGTCCCCGCAGGCTCTCCAGCGCAGGGTCTTTCCGGAGAAATCCCCCCCGCCAGGCCGCCAGACCGGCAATCAGCAGGAGCAGGACCAGTCCCAGAACCAGCCAGGTCACGGGATATTGAGTTTTGGATGCCCGTTTCTGCCGGGACATGGCGGTCACCTCCTGCAAAGAAACACCCGTCCTCCCAGCAGACAAGCGTAGTATTGGTATACCATAAAATTATGAACAAATAAAGGTTTTGACGCAAATTGGTTACTTTTGCATCATTTCTCCCACATCCCCCTCATACCAGAGCCGGTTCATATACAATCCCTGGGGCGGCATGGTGGGGCCGGTGAGCCGCCGGTCTCCCAATTCCAGCAGCCGGGGAATCTCCTCCGGCTCCAGTTTTCCATGGGAGGCATAGACACAGGTGCCCACGATGGCCCGCACCATATTATACAAAAATCCGTCGGCACACACTGCCAGGGTCAGCAGGTCGCCCTCTCGGGTCACCCGGCACCATTTCACCGTGCGTACCGTAGTCTTTGTCTCTGTGCCCACGCTGCGCACCGCGCGAAAATCGTGGGTTCCCTCAAAGGCACGGGCAGCAGCCTGCATCCGTTCCAAATCCAGGGCAGAGGGATAGAAACACACCCGATTGTGGAGGAACGGGTCCCGAATCCGGGAATTTTTGATGCGATAAATATATTCCTTTTGAATACAGGACTGAATGGCATTGAACTCCCAGGGCGCCTCACAGGCATCCACCACGGCAATGTCCGCCGGCAGGCGGGTGTTCACCGCCAAGGGAATTCGGTCCACCGGAATGGAGGCATTGGTGCGGAAATTGGCGCAGTACCGATTGGCGTGAACGCCGGCATCCGTTCTGCCGCAGCCCACCACCTTGATTGGCTCGCCGCAGATTTTGGTCAGCGCCTTTTCCAGCGTTTCCGCCACGGTCACTTCCGTTTTCTGCACCTGCCAGCCGTGATAGGCCGAACCGTCATACATCAGACGCAGCGCAATATTTCTCATACGCCCATCACCCGCAGTCCGATCATCCCGGCCACCAGCAGCAGACCCATCAGCAAGGCGATCCGATCCCGCTTTTCATAATGGAGCTGTTTCATCCGGGTACGGCCCTCGCCGCCGTGATAGCAGCGGCTTTCCATGGCCACTGCCAGCTCATCTGCCCGGCGGAATGCCGAGATAAACAGGGGCACCAGAATGGGCAGAAGGGCTCTGGCCCGCTGAATCAGGTTTCCGGAGTCGAAATCCGCGCCCCGCGCCCGCTGGGCGGAAATGATCTTGTCCGTTTCCTCAATGAGGGTGGGGATAAAGCGCAGTGCCATGCTCATCATCATGGACATTTCATGCACCGGCACATGGAGCTTTTTCAGCGGCCCCAACAGCATTTCCAGACCGTCGGTCAGTGCCACCGGCTGGGTGGTATAGGTCAGCAGGAAGGTTCCGCAAATGAGCATCACAATCCGCAGCACCATGAAAAACGCCCGGAACAGGCCTTCATAAGTGATTCGCAGTTTCCAGATTTGCACCAATGTCGTGCCGTCGGTGTAAAACATATTCAGCACCGCCGTCAGGGCGATGATGATGACCACCGGTTTCAAGCCCCGGAGCATGGACTTGGGCGGCACCTGGGAAATCTTGATGATTCCGATTGTTACCGCCACGATCACTGCATACGAAATCAGGTGCTGCGCCTGAAACAGTGCCACGATATACAGCAGCACCAAAATCAGTTTGGTGCGGGGGTCCAGTTTGTGGAAGATCGAGTCTCCCGGAAAATACTGTCCCAGGGTAACATCTTTCAGCACGGCGCCGCCCCCTTCCACAGTTTCAAAATCGCTTTGCGCAAATAGGAAGTGGTGTAAATGGCGTCCGTAATGGGCACGCCCTGCGCCCTCAGTTCCATGGCGATTTTGGTGGGCATGGGGACGCTCAGTCCGATTTCCGTCAGTTCCTCCGGCCGGGAGAACACCTCTTCCGGCGTGCCGTCCATCACGATATGCCCTTTGTTCATCACGATCAGCCGGTCGGCAATGCGGGCAATATCGTCCATACTGTGGGTCACCAGCACCACGGTGGAACCGGTGGCAAGCCGATAATCCTGGATATTGCGGAACAGACTCTCCCTGGCGGCAGGGTCCAGACCGGCAGTAGGCTCATCCAGCACCAGCACCCCGGGGCGCATGGCAATCACGCCGGCAATGGCCACCCGCCGTTTCTGTCCGCCGGACAGATCCAGGGGGGATTTGTCAAACCAGTCCTCGTCCACGCCCACAAACTGAGCCGCCTGCCGCACTCTGGCATCCACTTCTTCCTTGGACAGTTTCTGATTTTTCGGTCCAAAGGCAATATCGGCATAGACCGTTTCCTCAAACAGCTGATATTCCGGGTACTGGAACACCAGTCCCACCTGGAACTTCACCGCCCGGGTGGCCGCTTTCGAGGCAAAAATATCGTTTCCCTCATACAAAACCGTGCCGGAAGTGGGGGGCAGCAAGCCGTTCAGGTGCTGGATCAGGGTGGATTTCCCGGACCCGGTGTGCCCAATCACGCCTACAAACTGTCCCTGCTGAATTTCCAGATTCAGCGACTCGATGGCCGTATTCTGAAAAGGGGTTCCCACACTGTACTGGTGGGTCAGATCTTCTATTTTGATAATCGGTGTCATACTACAGTGGTCCCTTACGATTTCTTCAATGCCGCCGCAATGGCTGCGGCACAGTCCGACACGCTCAGCGCGTCCATGGGCAAATTCATTCCATTTTGATCCAATTCATAGATTAGACGGGTGGTGGCAGGCACATCCAGCCCCTCCGACTGGAGCAGCTCCACCTGAGAGAAAACGGACACCGGCGTGCCGTCCGCCACAATATGCCCCTCGGACATGACGATCAGCCGATCCGCGCCGATACACTCATCCATGTGGTGGGTGATGTGAATCACTGTGATCCCCTGCTCCCGGCACAGCCGGGTGATGGTGGCAATCACTTCCTGCCGCCCCACCGGGTCCAGCATGGCCGTCGGCTCATCCAGCACGATGCACTTGGGCCGCATGGCGATCACGCCGGCAATGGCCACCCGCTGTTTCTGTCCGCCGGACAGCAGATGGGGGGCGTGCATCCGGTATTCGTACATTCCCACCGCCTGCAGCGCCTCATCCACCCGACGGCGGATCTCCTCCGGGGGAACCCCCAGATTTTCCGGGGCAAAGGCCACATCGTCTTCCACAATGTTGGCCACGATCTGGTTATCCGGATTCTGAAACACCATGCCCACCGTGCGCCGGATATTCAGCGCCTGCTCCGGGTCCCCAGTGTCCATGCCATCCACATAAACTTTGCCGGAGGTGGGCAAGAGAATCCCGTTGAAGTGCTTGGCCAGGGTGGATTTTCCCGAGCCGTTATGCCCCAGAATGGCCACAAAGTCGCCGTCCCGGATTTCCAGAGACAGGTCATCCACTGCCGGGCGGCTCTCGTCCGGATACTGATATGTCAAATGTTCTACTCGAATCATGTCGTTTCCTTCAAATGTTCTTTCCGCACAGGCCGCCCTTTATGCTTCCCACCGGCAGGTGGCGCCGCAGGGCAATACCAGACCTGTGTCTTTCACCGGCAGACCCAGCTCCCGGCTCTCCGACCGGCCGCCGAATTTCCGGCCGAAAATGCTCTGGCACACATAGGTCAGCACCGAGGCGGAAAGACCTGTGGTGTAAGAGTTGATGATCACAAATGCCGGGTCGTTGCTGAGCACCTGGGAACACAGTTCCACAAATCCCCAGAGATTTTCCTCCAGTTTCCACACTTCGCCTCCCGGCCCGCGGCCGTAAGAGGGCGGGTCCATGATGATGGCGTCATACTGATGGCCCCGGCGGATCTCCCGGGCCACGAACTGGGCGCAGTCATCCACAATCCAGCGCACCGGTCGATCCAACACGCCGGAGGCCGCCGCATTCTCCTTGGCCCAGGCCACCATGCCCTTGGCCGCATCCACATGGCACACGCTGGCACCTGCAGCCAGTGCCGCCACGGTGGCGCCGCCAGTATAGGCAAACAGGTTCAGCACCCGGATGGGCCGGCCTGCGGAGCGAATCTTCTCCATGGCCCAGTCCCAGTTGGCCGCCTGTTCCGGGAACAGGCCTGTATGCTTGAAGTTCATGGGTTTGATATTAAAGGTCAGTTCTTTGTAGTTGACCGTCCACCGTTCCGGCAGCCGATTTTTATTCCAGGCGCCGCCGCCGGAAGAACTGCGGCTGTAAGAGGCATCCCGGGTCTTCCAATGGGGGTTGTTCCGGGGCGTTTTCCAGATCACCTGCGGGTCCGGGCGCACCAGATAATAGTCGCCCCACCGCTCCAGCTTTTCTCCGCCGGAACAGTCCAGTACTTCAAAATCCTGCCATTCATTTGCGATCCACATGCCGTCCACTCCCATTTATCACCAATTTATTTTGAGATATGTATACTCAGACAGGGTATTATACCATTAAAGACAGGAAAACACAATTCCATTTTCCCCTTTCTCCCCCGCTTTCCGGGAAAAAATCAGCAGCCGCACCCCTCAGGGCGCGGCTGCGCGGCATTATCGCATATAGTACAGTGCGGCGGCAGCGTCGGTGACAATTGCATCGTATTTTCCATGATACAGTGCATCAAACAGCTGCTGATTGGCCAGCCCCGTAACTTTGATTTCCTCCGCCCGGTCAGGCAGGTCTGTTCCCGCCAGGGCGTCTGCATATTTCTGCGCATCGTTCATGCCGATGACTTTTCCGGACAGCCGGCGCATACTGCCAAGCCGGTTTCCGGACAGCACCACGACTACCACACCGCCATCCATATAGGGACAGATCACCCGGTAGTCCGTGGTATTGGTATCCAGCAGCATTCCGCCCCAGACGCAGTCCACATTTCCGGAGCTGAGCTCCACATAGGCGGCGCTCTCGTCCGCGATTTCCTGGAATTTCAGTTCCCATCCCAGCAGGCTGCACACCTCCCGGGCCAGTTCTACATCAAACCCGGTGTAAACGCCCCCGTCCTCATAACTCATGGGGAAGTTGTCCGGGTCCAATCCCATAATGAAGGTTCTCGGTTCCGGCATCCCCAGTGTTTCCAGTGCCTGGGCATCGGACGGGAAGGAAGTCTGTTCCCCGCCGAACCACTTGATCTCCAGTTCGTGAATCTTTCCACCCGCAGACAGGGTCGCCAGTGCGGCCTGGACATACTCCGCTGCCGGGTCCTCGTTGCGAAATCCGATGGCATACTTTCCTTCTGCCAGGGTATCGATCAGCGTATATGCCCCGCCGGACCGGCTGCAGGCCGACAGACAGGTCAGCAGACACAGGCACAGCAGCAGGGCGATCATCCGTTGTTTTTTCAAAATATCGGCTCCTTTGATGAGTTTCGCCCTATAGGATACCCTATCCCGCCCCAGATTGCAAGAGGGCGGCGGGAAAGAGCTTCTTTCCCGCCGCCCGGTCTCATTTGTCTTCCGTTTCCGGTTCTTCTGCCAGTGGCAGATAGACCTCCGCCTTAAACAGGTCGCCGTCCACCGTCAGTTCCAGACGGCCGCCCATCAGCGCCGCCAGACTCTGGGCAATAGACAGTCCCAGACCGCTGCCCTCGGTGTTGCGGGAACTGTCGCCCCGGACGAACCGCTCCATCAGTTCATCGGCACTGATGTTCAGCCGTTCCCGGGAGATGTTCTTCACGCTCAGCACCGCATACTCTCCCTCTTTCCGGGCGCTGAGATACACCCGGGTGTGGGGCATGGCATATTTGCACACATTTCCCAGAAGGTTATCCATGATGCGCCACAGATACCGCCCGTCGCTGCGGGCAAGCAGCTTTTTCTCCGGTTCCTCAGCCACAGCCTGCAGGTCTGCCGTCACCAGACGGGCAGAATATTCCGCCTGCGCCTGATCCAGAAATTCTCCCAGATCCACTGATTCCAGTGTCACATGCAGGTTTCCCGTGGACGCTTTGGACGCCTCCACCAGATCTTCCGTCAGTTTTTTCAGCCGGGCGGACTGGCGGTCCAGTACTTCCACATATTCCCCGGCTGTGCCGGTCAGTTCCTCTTTTTTCAGCAGATCCACATAGTTGACAATACTGGTCAGCGGCGTTTTCAAATCGTGGGACACATTGGTGATCAGTTCCGTTTTCATCCGCTCGGATTTCAGCCGGTCTTCCACCGCCAGGGACAGTCCCTCTCCGATGCGGTTCAGATCCTCTCCGTGGGCCTTAAAGTCCAGGAACATTTTGGATGCATCCACCCGGAAATCCAGATTTCCGTCGGCAATGGTTCTGGCCGCATCCTGGAGGGTCTTCATACTCACGCAGGCCCGGAGCATCACCAGTCCCAACAGCAGATTCCACACAATACCGGCCCAAAACACCCACTGGCTGGCAAGCATCATGCAAATCAGCTCCACAACGACCACCACGGCCACAAACAGCATCGATTTCCACATCAGCGGCAGGGTCTGCACCGCAGCGCCGCCCCGGCCCAACAGTTTTTTCATTCCCTGGCCCAGCCGTTTCAGTCCCCGGCCAATCCACCGGAAAAACCGGAGGCAGCCTTCCCGGAGACGAGCCAGCAGTCCGGGTTTTTCCGGGTCAGGCTCTTCGCCCTCTTTTTCCCGGTTCCATTCCTTCACTTTGCCGCTGACCGTGCCGGCGCCTTTCCGGCAGCCGCCCCAGATCCACAGGACGAACCGGACGATCAGTGCATTGCGCCACCAGCCTTTCACCTTCAGCCGAGTGGCCAGAGACATCAGCGTCACCAGTGCCATCAGTGCCACCGCCATGGAGCCGAAGGTCACATACACCGCCGCCTCCAGGGGCCGATGGACATAATACCAGGACACACTGTCCAATACCAGCACCACGCCGGCGATGATTGCCGCCCAGACCGCCGCGCCCAGGCACAGGAACACATCCCAGGGCATCCGCTCCAGGAGCCGGAGCTGGATCTCCTCACTGTTCCGCCGGTGTCCCGCTCCGCTCATCAGCATCAGAAACAGCACCAGACACAGAACACACGACACCACCAGTACCGGCATGGCGATTTCCTGCAGTCCGGCCAGAGAGCGCACCTGACTGACCAGATCAAAATACTGATCCTTCACCGGCAGATCCAGTACATAGCCGTACAGCATCCAGGTTTCCGGTTCTTCCGTTCCGTCTTCCTGCGCCGGGCCATGGAACACCCCGTCGATGATCATGTTGTCCCAGGCCAGAGCCGGTTCCCCGTTATAGTTGCCCATGACCTGTTTCCCCTCCGCATCCAGGATGGAAAAGCGGAAGTTGGTATTGTTCTCGCCAAATCGATTCTCATACTCCCGAATCTGCCGCTGGTAATAGTCCGTCAGCGTAGGGTCCTTGTTTTCCTCCGCAGCCAGGATCAGGGGATAATACTCCTCCCCCACCGCGCGCATATCCTGATACATGAGGTTCCCCACCAGTACCTGCTCCAGCGCATCCACAGGGTCGCCTTCCGCGCCGTTCCAACGCATATTGGACAGCACCAGCTGCACACAGAGCATCAGCACCGCCACGCCTGCCAGCACCGAGAACAGCAGCGCCATCAGGATTTTCAGTCCCGTACTTTCCTTGATTCGTTTCATGTTCCTGCCCCCTCGATCTTATAACCGTGTCCCCACACCACTTTCAGATACCGGGGATTGGCCGGGTCAATCTCCAGCTTTTCCCGCAGGTGCCGGATATGCACCGCCACCGTATTCTCTCCACTGGTGTAGGAATCTTTCCACACTGCCCGGTAGATCTCATTGGAAGAAAAGACCTTTCCCGGGGACTCCATCAAATATTTCAGCACGCTGTACTCCAGCGGTGTCAGCGAAACCTCGTCGCCGTCCAGGGTGACCCGCTTGCTGTCGTCATCCAGCACGATGCCCCCCACCTGCATCAGGTTCTGTTTCTGCTCCACGCCGCCCAGTTTCATATACCGGCGCAGATGGGAGCGCACCCGTGCCGTCAGCTCCACGGGGTTGAAGGGTTTGGTGATATAGTCGTCTCCCCCGATGTTCAGTCCCAGGATCATATCCGTGTCCTCACTTTTCGCCGTGAGAAACAGTACCGGAATATTGCTCTGCTCCCGGAGTTTTGCCACAGCGGACAACCCGTCCATCTCCGGCATCATAATATCCATCAGCACCAGATCCACCCGCTGACTGTCCAGAATCTCCAGTGCCTGGCGGCCGTTGCCCGCCTCCAGCACATGGTAGCCCTCGGCGCTCAGATAGATTCTCAATGCCGAAACAATGTCTTTTTCATCGTCACAAACCAAAATGTTATACATGGTATCTGCCCCTCTTTCTGTTGTCTTTATCCTACCACATTCGCTTTTAAGATAACAGAGTTGAATTGTTTAAGAACCTTTTAAGATTTCCCCACACCGTCAGGACGCTGCTGCCATGGGCCGCGCAAAGGGCAGCACTTTCGGTCTGAGCATGGGGCAGGCGGTGAGCAGTCCCTCATAGATCACCGTGCCCTCACACAGGGTTTCGAGCAGCTGCTGCGGCTGCGTCACCGGGCCGAATCGGCTCCCCTCCGCCACGCCGAACCGCACCAGTACCTCCCGCACGAATTCCGAGCAATAGTACCGATCCCGCTCCGGACAGGGCCGATTTACCGCCGCCAGCAGCAGTCCCTTATAATTGTATCCATACCGCGCCCGGTTCCGCTCCATCCGCTCCAAATGCTCCCGGATCTGCCGGTACTGCGCCGCCGTCACATCCAGACGCAGCACCCGCACCCAAGTCTCCGGAAACCGGGCCAGTGTTCCCCTGCCGGGATGCTCCGCCACAAAGCCGCCCCAAAAGGGATTGGAGGGACGGCGGCGGCCAAACGAATACATCGTTTCCAGTGTGCTGTCCAGACTGATGGAAACATGGTTATACCGCGCCCCGGTCACCAGACCGATGGCTCTGGATACGATCGATCCCGACCGGCTGGCCACCAGATAGATTGCTGCCGTCTGCCCCGTTCCGTTCATGCTCCCGCCTCCTTTTTGTTTCCCTGTGCAGTCCTTTGTCCAAACTTTCTAATGATAGTTTACGGGACTTCGCCATTGAGAAACAAGCGGGCGTTCCATGAAGATTTGTTTAAGAACCGCAAAAGACCGCCTTTCCTTTCGGAAAAGCGGTCTTTTCTCTGCTTCTGCTGAAAATCAGCCCACGGCAGGCATGACGGCTGTTTCTACATCAGCAGCCATCTCCTCGGTTGTTTCCTCGGGATAATAGACCCCATCGGCGCGGTATTCATATCCCTGCGCCTGTGCGCAATCGTACATCGTCACCAGTTCAATGTCGTGCTCCCGGAGCCACTGCACTGTCCGCTGTGCGCTCACCGGCACATACAGATTCACCGTGGAGTAGTAATACTTGGCCGAGTCTCCGCCGGCACCGCCTTCTTCGGAAATGAAGTCCACCTGATCCATCAGATTTTCCTGCGTCGTTCGGAACTCCAGATAGATCTGGCAGTTATACACAGACTTGGCGTATGTTTCATCCTCCGCCAGATAGACCCGGCCCAGAGTTCCGTCGGCCAGATCCGGCAGAATGCATTCCGTATACAGTTCCCCATAGTCCGCCGGGGACAGATGGGACGCGTTCATCCAGGTATCCTCTTCCCGGCTGTAATAGTAGACATCGCCGCTGTAAATGTCGTCTGCACCCATACCATTCCGCACAAGGCGGTATTCCATCGCCTCCGGCAGATTACACACTGCCTCCACGGCCCGCAGGTCGGAATCCGGATCGGTAAAGGTCTCTCCGCTGCTATCCAGCCAATAGCAGCGCTCCAGGATTTTCCCATTCTCCAGCACATACTGAAGTTCCAGCCGCCGCTGCTCCTTGTACTGTGCCGCCGCCTGTTCGTGGTGGGACTTGTGCTCCACCAGCCGCTGCTGCAAGTCGATCACCTGCTGGATATTTTCCGGCTGTTTCAGCCGAATCGTAGTCGAGCCGGAATCCAGGGAGACCTCCTGCACCTGCTCCGCATCCGGCAAGCGGCGCTCGTATCCCGTCCAGTCGTACTCGGCGCCGGTCAGCACCAGTACATACAGCAGACACATGGCCCCCAGGCCTTTCCAGCCGTGGTCAAACACCCGGAAGGTCTTTTCCACCAACATCTGGGCAATAAACCAACCGATCATGCCGCCCAAAATCATCAGCGCGATGAACAGTAGCAGCCGGGGGGCGCCGTACCACCGCAGAGCAGGCAGCATATTGGTCACCAGGCTGCAGCAGACCAGCGCGCCCGCCAGACAGGCGCACACCTTGAACACCGGCACCAGGAAGGGAATGGCTACCACATCTCCGGCAGTTTCCATATTCCGCCGGCGATACAGCACCAGAGCCAACCCGCAGAACACCACGCCCACCAGCGCATAGATTCCAAGTGTTCCCAGACCTTCCATCGTAAAGGAATAGCTTGCGATATGGCTGCCGTTCACACCGTCCCATGTGATGTGATCCACCCGGCTCAGATTCCGGAGCATCTGCACTGCCGGAGAGAGCCATTCCGTGGACAGCTGATAGAGCCCGTCCCGGGGCATCCCGTACACCAGATTGCACAGCAGGTAGCGCCCCAGGGTCTCTACGCCCACAGCCGTGAAGTTGAAGATCATATACACTGCCGGGCCGGCCAGAATGTTGCCGGTCAGCATACAGCAAAACAGGGCAAACCCCAGGAAAAACAGATTTTCCAATACTGCAATCAGCAAAAAGATTCCCAACGCCGGCAGATACACCTGTCCGTAGGCAGCCTCCACCCCCAGACAGGCCAGAATCATCAGCAGGTCTCCCAGAAACATCCCCGTCAGGCCCGCCGCCGCAGTGGACAGGAACATGGTCTCCCGCCGGACAGGCAGGCTGGCCATCAGTCCGGTCTGCCGGGGCTGATAGAGATAGCTGAACAGGGTGGCAGCAATGATGCCGGAAAACAGCAGGGACAGCACCAGCAGCATGGGGTGTGCATCCAACAGCCAGATCACATTAGTGGAAAACCACTCCCCGCTGTAAAGAAGGCCTTTGTTCTGCATGGCATCAATCATAGGCAGGGGGACGATCACCAGCGCCGCTATGGCGTACAGCACCCACAGCACCCAATACCGGCGCAGCGCGGTGCAGTAGATCTTGCGATTAAAGAATGATCTCTTTGACTGCATAATCCGCACCTCCCAGTTCGTAAATAAAAATCTCTTCCAATGTCAGCGGCACCACATCCATAAACAGGGGCTGCGCCGAGGCCAGTCGGGCCGTCAGTTCCTCCTGATTGCCCCGCAGAATCAGGGTCAGCAGGTGTCCGGTGGCCGTCTGATGGACAATGTCCAATCCCTCCGGCAGCACGCCGCCCTCCGGCAGTGCCACCAGCACTTTGCAGATGTTCTCCTGCATTTCCATCAGGCTCCGCTCCAGCATCAGCTTTCCCCGGTCCAGAATGCCCACATGGTCGCACACATCCTCCAGTTCCCGCAGGTTGTGGGAGGAAACCAGCACCGTGGTCCCCCGCTCCGCCATGTCGGACATGATCAGGCTCCAGACCTGCCGGCGCATCACCGGGTCCAGGCCGTCCACCGGCTCATCCAGCACCAGAATATCCGGCTGCATGGACAGGCACAGCCAAAATGCCGCCTGTTTCTGCATTCCTTTGGAGAACCGGCGGATCTGCCGTTTTTCATCCAGTTCAAACGCATCCGACAAAGTCCGGTACCGCTCCCAGCTGAACCGGGGATAGATTCCCGCATAAAATTTTGCCATTTCCAGTACCGATGCGGAATTAAAATAGAATACATCATCCGGCACATAGGCGATCCGGCTCTTCACCCGGGGATTTTCAAAAACCGGCTCCCCGTCCACTTCCACGGTGCCGCTGTCCTGACGGCAGATTCCGGTGATATGGCGGATCAATGTGCTCTTTCCGGCGCCATTGGGGCCGATCAGGCCATAGACCGTTCCCGCCGGAACCGTCATGCTCAAATCATCCAGTGCCCGAAAGTCTCCGAAAGACTTGCACAAATTTCTCACTTCAATCATTCTGACTACCTCCCTGCCGGATTCGACCGATCAGATCTTCCCGGGAAAATCCCATGAAAGAAAGCTCCGTTACGGCCTCGTCGAACTGCCGCAGCAGCGCGTCGATCCGACCCTGATCCACAATGTTGTCATCCGCCACAAAGCTGCCCTTGCCCGGAACGGAATAGATATAGCCCTCCTGCTCCAGTTCCCGGTAAGCTCGTTGGACGGTATTCGGATTCACCGCCAGCGAGGCGGACATTTCCCGCACACTTGGCAAGCGGTCTCCAGATTTCATGCTCCCGGACAGGATCAGCCGCCGCAACGAGAATTTGACCTGCTCGTAAATCGGCCGCGGGTCCCTGTAGTTGATGGAGATCACGGTTTTGTCCCCTCCTTATATCTCAACTATACTAATCAGGTTAATACAGTTAGATTTTACAGGAACAACCGCCCTTCTGTCAAGAGAATTCCGGAGATTTTTTTCAGTCTGTCCGGATTTTCCCGATTTTCCATCCGGGAATGGGGCTCTCCCCCGTTGCATTTTTTCCCGCCGCAAGGTAAAATGAAGTGTTCGACAAAAAACGACCTTTGAGGTGATCACAATATGCAGCAATACGACGCAGGCGTCTGCGATCTGGCAGTAATCGGCGCCGGACACGCGGGCATTGAGGCCGCTCTGGCCGCCGCCCGGCTGGGTCTGGACACAATCTGCTTTACCATCAATATGGATGCCATCGGAAATATGCCCTGCAATCCCGCCATCGGCGGCACCGGCAAGGGCCATCTGGTCCGGGAGCTGGATGCTCTGGGCGGAGAAATGGCCAAAGCCGCCGACCAGGCCTGCATCCAATACCGGATGCTCAACCGGGGCAAAGGCCCGGCAGTCTACTCCCTGCGCGCTCAGGCCGACCGGCGCAAATACCAGGAAGTGATGAAAATGACCTTGGAGTCTCAGGAAAATCTCCGGGTCAAGCAGGCGGAAGTGGTGGAGATTCTGACAGAAAACGGCGCCGTTTCCGGAGTGGTGACGCACACCGGGGCGACCTATCGCTGCCGGGCCGTGGTGATTGCCACGGGCACCTACCTGCGCGGCCGGACCATCGTGGGCGAAGTGCTTCAGGATTCCGGTCCGGACGGACTGGCCGCAGCCGGGCCTCTGGCCGGCTGCTGTGAGCGTCTGGGACTGCGGATGCGCCGGTTCAAAACCGGAACGCCGCCCCGGGTCAACGCCCGGACCGTGGACTTTGACGAAATGGAGATTCAGTACGGGGACACCAATCCCCTCCCCTTCTCCTACTCCACGCCCACGCCGCCGGAAAACCGGGCCGTGTGCTATCTCACCTGGACCACGGAGGAGACGCTCCGGATCGTCCGGGAGAATCTGGACCGGGCGCCCATGTACTCCGGCGTCATCGAGGGGGTGGGCCCCCGCTACTGCCCCTCCTTTGAGACGAAGATCGTCCGCTTTGCCGACAAGCCCCGGCACGGCGTCGAGCGTCGTCCGGACCAGTTCGTCGCCCGTCGCCCGCAACTGTTCGACCAACGCCTCGCGCTCACGCGTAACGTATTGCTGCAACTCGCCGCGCTGGCGGTCGAAGTCGGCGAAAGCGTTGTCCACCGAAGCGTTCATCGTCCAGATGAGCTGCGTGGCCTGCCGGTTCAGCTCCTCCAGCACCTTGTCCGAAATCTCGGGCAGGTGCTCGGCGACGACCACGATACGGTTGAAACTGCGTTCCAGCGAATCGAGCTGCGCCCCGACCTGCAGGCGCAGGCTGTCCCGCCGGAGCCGCATCTCGAAGATGTCCTTCGACCAGCTCACGCTGTTGGTCACCTGCTGGGTCTGGCCGCTCAGCCGGTCGTTGACGTCGGCCAGCACTTCGGCGATCGAGCCGGTGGCGTAATCCTGTTCGACGCCGGCCGCCCGGAGGTATTCCAGCCACGCGAGGGTCGTGTTGTCGGTCTCGTCGCCCTCGGAGGCGGGGTTGTCGCGCACGTAGTCCATAATCTCCGGCTGCTCTTTCGCCCGCTCGTCCACCATTAGGTAGTCGACGGCCAA
>ENA-ORTY01001739-ORTY01001739.1-human-gut-metagenome-genome-assembly--contig:-NODE-1739-length-23081-cov-4.858725_pt1 | contig 23081 bp, 24 predicted proteins | sample MGYA00241917_ERZ509198 | MGnify/ENA primary metagenome ERZ509198 (study PRJEB26280, sample SAMEA2338857) | human gut metagenome | biome: human gut; feature: human-associated habitat; material: faeces...
GGCGGCAGGGGCAGCAGGCGCTGCCGGTGCTGCGGCTGCAGGGGCAGGCACCGGTGCGGGAGCGGGGACATAGGCCTCGTACTCGTCCACCAGCATGGCGGAGTCTTCCTCCACCTCGACTTCATAGACTTTTGCGTTGAGCGTCACACGATATTTCATTCCTCAGTTACCTCCCGGATGGATATAAAGCGCAGTTCATTCAGGGGCTTGCCCAGTTTGTGGGCGACCACCGCCATGACCATGGCGGCCTCCCGCTCTTCCACATGGAAGAGTTTCAGTTCCCCGGCAGTGCCGGGGGCGGGGGCGGCAGGCGCCGCCGATGGGGAGACGGGCGCATCTGCCGTGGAAACCGGTTCTGACGGCGCGGGGGCGGGGACGGAAAAGACCCGCTCCATGATTTTGACCACGCACATCAGGGCAATCAGCACGGCGAACACGATGAGCATTCCCAAAACGGAATACCCAATCGCAGTGGTAAATTCAAGACGCGGCATAGAACCCCTCCTCACATGGGCTGGATGGTGTAGCGAACCATCTTTTCTTCCCGGGCCTTTCTCTGTTCAAAGAAGGCTTCCGCCACCTGGGGGAAGGCGATATAGCTGAGCACATCCTCATCGCAGCGGGCGGTGTCACCAAGTTCCGCCTTGGTTTTTTCAAACAGCGGCTCCAGGGTATCGGCATAGCGGCAGGTCAGGGGCTGCTCATCGCCCAGAATCTGTTTTTGCAGGGCGGCGTCCACTTCACCGGGGGCGCGGCCGTACTCCCCGCGGAGGTAGGCTTTGACCTCTTTGGACACATTCTGGTACCGCTGACCGGCCAGCACATTGTTCACGGCCTGTACGCCCACCATCTGGCTCATGGGGGTGACCAGCGGGGGATACCCCAAATCTTTGCGAACATGGGGGGTTTCCTCCAATACCTCTTCCAGGCGGTCCAGAGCGTGCATGGTCTCCAACTGTGCCATCAGGTTGGACAGCATTCCGCCGGGAACTTTGTAGGTCAGGGCGTCGGTATCTGTGGCCATGGCCTTGGGTTTCAGCAGACCGCTGGCAAGGCATTCGTCCCGATAGGTTTTGAAGTGGTCGTTGACCTGTTTGAGCACTGTCCGGTCCAGAGGGAGTTCATATCCCATCTGGGTCAGTGCGTCATAAAGCGTTTCTGTGGCGGGCTGAGAAGTGCCGCCGGAGAAACAGGAACTGGCGGTGTCGATTACATCGCACCCGGATTTCACGGCCTCCAATACGGACAGATAGGCCATGCCGGTGGTGCAGTGGGTGTGGAGCACCAGAGGTACCTGGGGCAGTGCATCTTTGATGGCGCTGACCAGGTCGTGGGTCTCCTGAGGGGTGATGACGCCGGCCATGTCTTTGATGCACAGCGTGGTGCATCCCATGGAGACCATTTCCCGGCACAGCTCCACATATTTTTCCAGTGTATGGACAGGACTGGTGGTATAGGAAATGGCACCGGAGGCAATGGCTCCGGCTTTCACCGTGGTTTCCACAGCCAGGCGGATGTTCCGCAGGTCGTTCAATGCGTCGAAGATACGGATGATATCGATGCCGTTGGCCACGCTGCGCTGAACAAATTTGATGACCACATCATCGGGGTAGTGTTTATAGCCCAGCAGATTCTGCCCGCGCAGCAGCATCTGGAGCTTGGTGTTGGGCATTTCCTTCCGAATGGTCCGCAGGCGCTGCCAGGGATCTTCGGACAGGTAGCGCAGGCAGGAGTCAAAGGTGGCTCCGCCCCAGCATTCCACCGAGTAATACCCGGCCTTGTCCATCGTTGCAAGGATGGGCTGCATGACGGACATGGGCATCCGGGTGGCGATCAGAGACTGGTTGGCGTCCCGCAGGACGGTCTCCGTAAATTGAACTTTCCCCATAGTTTTGATTCCTCCAAATAGATAGACGATGCACGGATGAGAAACCTCTCACCCGTGCAGTCGTCCCGTTGATATGACAGTTATGCCTTGGGACCGGCAGCAATGACCTCAGGGCTCATCTTGGTATACTGTTTGAAGTTTTCCACGAAGGAGGCGGCCAGTTTCTTTGCAGTCTCCTGGTATTTTTCCTGATCTTCCCAGGTGTTGGCCGGGATCATCAGTTCATCGGGCACGCCGGGGCAGGTAGTGGGCACGGACACGCCGAAGACGGGGTCGGTGACAAACTCGCTCTTGAGCAGTTCGCCGGTGAGGGCGGCAGTGACCATGGCCCGGGTATAGCTCAGTTTCATGCGTTTTCCGGTGCCGTTCCAACCGGTGTTGATCAGGTACACGCTGGCACCGGCTTTCTGGACTTTGTCGGAGAGCATGGAAGCGTAGACCGAGGGGTCCAGGGGCAGGAAGGGGGCGCCGAAACAGGTGGAGAATGTGGGAACCGGCTCCTTAATGCCAATCTCCGTGCCGGCCAGTTTGGAAGTGAAACCGGAAACGAAGTAGTACATGGCCTGGTTCAGATCCAGCTTGGAGATGGGAGGCAGCACACCGTAGGCGTCGGCAGTCAGGAAGATGACGGTCTTGGGCACACTGGGACTCATGCCGCTCAGCTCTGCGTTGGGGATATATTCAATGGGGTAACCCACGCGGCTGTTGACAGCCAGAGAGTCGTCGTCAAAGTCAAATTCCCGGGTCTCGGGGTCCATGACCACATTTTCCACCAGAGAGCCGAAACGGATGGCGTTATAAATCTCCGGCTCATTTTCAGCGGAGAGGTTGATGCACTTTGCGTAGCAGCCGCCCTCGAAGTTGAACACGGAGTCATCCGCCCAGCCATGCTCGTCATCGCCGATGAGCATCCGGTTGGGGTCGGCGGATAGAGTGGTCTTGCCGGTGCCGCTCAGACCAAAGAACACAGCGGCATCGCCGTCTTTGCCGATGTTGGCGGAGCAGTGCATGGGGAACACGCCCTGTTTGGGCAGAATATAGTTCATGATGGAGAAGACGGTCTTTTTGATCTCGCCGGCGTACTGCGTGCCGCAGATGATGGCCAGATGCTTTTCGTAATCCAACAGGATTGCAGCCTCGGAATGGGTGCCGTCCCGCTCAGGGATGCACTTGAATCCGGGAGCGACGATGACCGTGTAGTCCGGAGCGAAGGTCTCCAGCTGCTGGGCGTTGGGCCGGCGCAGAAGGTTGCGGATGAACATGCACTGGGAGGCCAGCTCGTTGACGATGCGGAAAGATTTGGTATATTTGGGGTCGGCTCCGGCAAAACCGTCAAACAGGAAGATCTCCCGCTGCTGCAGATAGGCGATGACCTTTTCGTACAGTGCGTCAAACCGTTCCTGAGAGATGGGGCGGTTCACTTTGCCCCAGGCGATCTCATCGTGCACTCCGGCGGAGTCTACGATGAACTTGTCGTTCGCGCTGCGGCCGGTGTATTTGCCGGTTTTGACCACCAGCGCGCCGGTATTGCTGAGGGTTCCTTCCCCGCGGCGCAGAGCGTGCTCTGTCAGCTGTGCAGGGGTGAGATTCCGATAGACAGCAGAGGGATTGATGATCCCAAGTGTTTCGATCCCATAAGTTTCCATATTTTGAATGACCTCCTGTTTTTAGAATGTTTGCAGTTTGATAGAACGCAAAATTACAACATACTACCTCTATAATATAGCATGTTCTATAAAAAATATATAGTGTAAAATGCCATATTTTGGGGAAAAATATGAGTAAAATTTTTAAAATCACATTTTTGGACTGAAAATCTTCGGGGAATCTTGACTTTCCACCGGGGGTATAGTATAAAGACAGCATAAAAACCGTATGGAGGCAGGATATGAATAAGTTAGGTACCATATTCCTGGGTGTGGGTCTCATTTTGGCCACCATTCCCCGGGTGACGCTGGAAAAAACCGATGAGCACCTGATCCTCACTGTGGGCGGTGCCGTCCCGGAGCTGATCGCCCGCACCAAGAAACCCAGAGCCATCCAGATCACCAGTACGAAAACACCGGCCGCGGAATGAACCGCAGCCGGTGTTTGTTATTTATTGACTGATTAACTTGAAAGTATATAGGCTTACAGCAGGGTGATGCCGGCCTGGCTGAAAGCGTCGTATGCGGCCTGATCCCAGACGCTGGCCTGCACTTCGCCGATATGGCAGGTGCCGATGAGCAGCATACACAAGCGGCTCTGGCCGATGCCGCCGCCCATGGTCAGAGGCAGTTCGTCGTTAAGAACCATCTTATGGAACGGCAGCTCCCGGCGGGCATCGCAGCCGGACAGGGAGAGCTGACGATTCATGGATTCCGCATCTACCCGGATACCCATGGAACTCAACTCCACGGCACGGTCCAGAATATCGTCCCAGATGAGAATGTCGCCGTTGAGCTGCCAGTCGTCATAGTCGGGGGCGCGGCCATCGTGAGGTTCACCGGAACGCAGTTTACCGCCGATCTGCATCAAAAAGACGCTCCGTGCGCCGGTATCCCGCATGAAAGCGGTTTCTTTCTGAGAAGAGGTATACCCTTTTCCGGCATAGCGGTCTTCCAGTTCCTGGCTGGTGACAAACACCACTTCCCGGTCGATCCGGGTCGTAATCTGGGGGAATTCTTTCACCAGTGCGGCGTGGGTGTCGCCCACGGCGTGGACGATGCGTTGGGCGGTATCTTTCAGAACTTCCAGTGTCCGTTCTTCCCGGGTGATGACTTTTTCCCAGTCCCACTGGTCCACATAGGCAGAATGGAGGTTGTCAAAGGGGGACTCTTCGGGACGGATGGCGTTCATATCGCAGTACAGGCCGTTGCCCACATGGAAGTCATACCGTTTCAGTGCCAGTCGTTTCCACTTGGCCAGGGACTGGACGATTTCCACCTGGGCGCCCAGTGCGGGGATGGTGAAAGTGACAGGATGCTCATTGCCGCTGAGGTTGTCGTTCAGACCGGAGGCGGTGGTGACGAACAGGGGAGCGGAGACCCGTTTCAGATTCAGCTGCTTGCGGAGCTGAACCTGGAATTCGGATTTGATGAATTCGATGGCTCTCTGGAGATCGTAATTATCCAGGGGGGGATGATATCCACTGGGGATGTTGATGATATTCATGAAAAAACCTCGCATTCGACGAATGGTATCAGTACAGCGGGAAATCCGGCAGATCGCAAGAGATGCAGGGGGGATTTCATAAAGGCCATACAATAACTAAGAATCATATCATAATCTGTGGCAGTTTGCAAGGAATAAGCGGTCTGAAAAGCGGGTATACTGGGGGAAAGGAGTTTTTCTGCATTGAAAAACGGCTGAAAAACAGGAAAGGCTCCAAAAAAAATGACGGAGGCGGCAGCATGGAACTGAAAGGAACCAAAACGGAGAAAAATTTGCGGGAGGCATTTGCCGGGGAGTGTGAGGCGCGGACTCGCTATACTTTTTTTGCCTCTCAAGCCCGCAAAGACGGGTATATGCAGATCGCAGATATTTTTGAGGAAACGGCCCATAATGAGAAAGAACACGCAAAACTATGGTATAAGTATTTGTTGGGCGGCAGCATTGGGCCCACAGTGGAGAATCTGAAAATCGCTGCCCAAGGGGAACGATATGAGTGGACAGATATGTATGAACGGATGTCCAAGGAGGCGGCAGAGGAAGGATTCACGGAGTTGGCGGAGCGGTTTGCCATGGTGGCAAGAATCGAAAAGAGCCATGAGGAACGGTATCGGGCGCTGCTCGACAATGTGCAGAATGGACTGGTCTTTTCACGGCAGGGGGATGCCATCTGGCTGTGCGCCAACTGCGGTCATATTGTCATCGGCCCGCAAGCGCCGGAAATTTGCCCGGTTTGCAATCATCCTCAAGCTTATTTTGCACTGAAACCGGAAAATTATTGACCTTCACAGCGCCCTGCAGCAAACGAAACGGCTGCAGGGCTTTTATGTATGGACCGTTTCATTTTTGAATGGCGTCTCGTGGAATTCGCTGAATGTCGTATGAAAATGTTGTATAAAAATATTGTATGAAAACGGCGAAAAATACGATATAATGTTGTTAGCGAACTCTTACATTTGACATGGGAGGCGAAAAGATTATGAAAAGACTTATTTCAGCAGTTTTGCTCATCATGACGGTAGTGATGTTGGGGGCGTGTTCAAGTGAAACGGATGGAGCCAAACGGTTATCAAAAGAGGGGATAGCGCCTTATGAATTATCAGAAAGCGAAAAATATCTCCTGTGGTCTTTCGGCATGGAAGGCACATCGCAGATTATAGCGTTTCATGCACCGAAAGAGGCAATTAGCCTGGAAGTAAATGTTTATCGCCTCGGTGACGATGAAACATGGGACATTGTGGGCGGAGGCGGGCTCTCTATCGGAACAAACAGAGAGCCGATAGACCAACTGATCGGAACCTTTACCATGCAGCTAAGAGAGAATTATGTAGTTGATTTTAGTGTTGATGCCGGTGGAAGAGGATCCTACAAAAGTGATGAGATCCTATTGGACAGCAAGATGATGATATCGCAATGGCAAAGATGCTTTTTGTGGGAGTTTCAGGAGATTGCCCTCAACACAGAGATTCCTGTTGCCATAATGGTGTATGACGACGGTACAAGTATGCGAACCTATTGCCTGCAGGATTACTTTGAACCGTCAAAGTTTGCGGGCATGGATCTCGTTCAGGCCGTCACATTAGAATTTACAGATAAATCATTGGGGTGAGAACGCATCAAATCAGCATCGACCGGCAATGAGCAGCAGAGCCAACTTTCCCCGGCGATGGCAAGAGGCGCTGTGAGACGCATTGCCGCCGATTAGGTCCTTTGCCATTTATTTTTTATCATATTTCAAAAAACAGAGGAAACGCCCTTGACAGGTGTGATATAATAATCAGTTAGAAATACGAGATCCGGCAGGGAAATGCCGGAGGAAAGATTGGTTTTATGTTCGAAGAAATTGTTTTGGATGCCTTGAAGGATGCGTTCCTGCTGATTCCGGTGCTGTTTTTGACATATCTGGCACTGGAGGCCATCGAGGCCCATGCCAGTGAGAAAATGACCACGATGGTGGGGCATACCCGCTGGTATGACCCAATCTTGGGCGCTGTGTTGGGCGTGGTGCCGGAGTGCGGATTTTCTGCCGCTGCGGCCAGCCTGTTTTCCGGCGGGACGCTGACCATCGGCACCCTGGTGGCGGTGTTCCTGGCCACCAGTGATGAGATGCTGCCGGTGCTGCTGTCCGAGAAAGTGGGATTGAACCTCATTTTGCGGATACTGGCGGTGAAAATTGCCATAGCGGCCGTTGCGGGTCTGCTGCTGAATGCTTTTTTTGCCCGGAGAAATCGAAATGCCCGGCAGGCGGCGGAAGACCGAATCGAAGAGCTGTGTGAGAACAGCCACTGTGCCTGTACGGAACATCATGGAATCGTGAAACCGGCCCTGATCCACACGGCGGAGATCGTGGTGTTTGTGCTGATTGTGAATCTGGTGCTGAACACGCTGATTCACATGGGCGGCGAGGAACTGCTGGCCAGTCTCGCTGTGGAAAATCCGGTGCTTGCCTGCCTGGTGACGGCATTGGTGGGACTGATTCCCAACTGCGCGGTGTCCGTGGCCATGACGGAGCTGTACTTGAATGGCGTTCTGACCGTTGGCGCAATGATGGCCGGACTGCTGTCCGGTTCCGGTGTGGGTCTTCTGGTGCTGTTCCGGACCAACCGCCGGGGCAAGGAGAACCTGATCGTCCTGGTTTGTGTGTACATCTTCGGCGTACTGGGCGGATTGCTGTCCGGTTTGCTGCTGTAAAAAACGGAGAGGAGCGGTCTTATGGAAACATTGAAAAATCTGATCCGCAGTGTGAAGATTCGCTTGGTGTTGCTGGCTCTGCTGGCCATTGCGGCGGGGGCGCTGTTTGTGGCCCGGCCGGGTACCTCCGGCACCATGATCTGCTACATGGTGGGGGCAGTGCTGTGTATTTTCGGACTGACGCGGCTGGTGTCTTACTGGCTGACGGAACGGGGAGACAGTTTTGGTTCCTTCGGTCTGGTGCAGGGCGCGGCGCTGCTGTTGTGCGGCGGCTATGTTCTGTTCCGTCCGGAAGTGCTGTATGGAATCTTGACCACAGCCTGCGCCATTTTCCTAATCGTAGATGGCGTGATGAAACTTCAGTATGCTGCTGACCTGCACCGGATGCAGGCCCGGGGTTGGTGGTCTGTATTGGCAGTGGCGCTGCTGATGATCGTGCTGGGTTCCGTGATCCTCTTCAATCCCTTTGGCACCATGGTCACGCTGATGACCTTCCTGGGTGCGGTGCTGATTGCAGATGGTGTGCTGGATATCGCTGCCATCCTGTATGTGCACATTGTGTCCAAGCGGGTGAAGAAAGCATTGGAAGAGGCCATGTCCGCGGCGGAGGCCGTGGAAACAGACTGCGAACAGCAGGAAGATCGTTCTTAAAACGGAGAAAAATTGAGAAATTTGAGCCGCCCGGCAACTGTCGGGCGGCTCAAACTGTCTTGCGTTATAGAGTGCGTCATGGTAGGATAGAACCAAGATCCGGCGAATGGAGGATATAACATGAAAAAACGTTGGATAAGCGGGCTGATTGCTCTGGCAATGTGCATGACTTTGGCGGTGCCGGTGATGGCTGCGCCGGGAAAAGTAGAGACCATCAGCACCCCATCGATGAAAATTGAACGCATTGTTGGCACAGATGGAGACAGCGCCGTGGTCTACCTGTCTAATATGGACACCTATGTGCAAAAAGGCGAGGAATTTAAGCAGGAATATGCCCTGATCCAAGCGAACGGGAAGGTGACAGTGCCCTACGGCGAGTATGACTGGATGAGCCCGCCCCAATCCGGGGCAGTGACGGTGACCCGGGGCGGAAAGTATGGCCTGATCGACCTGAAAGGCAATGTTCTGGTACCTCTGGGGACTTATGAAACGCTGTCTGAACCGGAAAACGGGTATGTTCGCACTACAGCGACACGGGATTATCGGATTACCCAGGGACTGATTGACACCTGGGGCAGGGAAGTAATCCCCACAGGAACTTACCAGTATGTGTCTATTCCGGCAGACGGACGGGTCGTGGTGCAGGACAGCACTTACCTGTACGGCGTAGTGGACCTGACAGGCCGGACGGTGGTGCCCTGTTCTCTGGAGCAGGTCTACGGCGGCTATGAGGACGGGCGGCTGATTTTCAGCCAGCTCAGCCGGGGCGTGGGCCTGATGGACACAGAGGGCAAGGTGATTTTTCAAAACAATCAGTACGGCGGTATTGACCGGGCAGGGGATGGATTCCGGGTCTATGACTACCTGGGGCAGGTCGCACTGCTCGACCGGGACGGCAATGTGCTGATTCCTTTTGGGGCGTATCAGTCCATCGGGGATTACAGCTGCGGCCGCACGCTGGTGTATGACCGGGAGTACAACATGGGCATCCTGGATACGGGGATGAAAACCGTGGCGGAATTGGGAAAATATGGAAAAGGCGCCATGGACCGGTATGTGGATGGTCTTTTGCAGGTGGATCTGTTGGACCGGGATGGCATCCCGCTGCGGGCGGTGCTGCTGGATGTGAAGGGCAATGTGCTGAATTTCGGCAACAGCTATGACTTTGACAACAACTTCCAGTTGGACACCAGCACGATGCTTTTGGAGGCAATGCCGCTGGAAAATGGCACGGAGACGGGCAGTGGATATTTCCTGGTGGAATATCTGTATGCGGAAGACGGCGAGCGGGGGATCATCGACAGCCAGGGCAATGTGGTAATCGGCAAGGGCCGTTATCGGGATTATGTGCTGTCGGACACCAATGTGCTCTGGGCGCAGACCGGTACCCGGACCTGGACGGCGCTGCGTCTGCCGGAGAGCGGCCCGAACAAGGTCTATTTGAAAGAATTGGAAACTAATAAGCCCCAGACCACCCGTTACACGGATGTGGCGGCAGACGCCTGGTTTGCCGGGGCGGTGGAATTTGTCAGCGCCCGGAATGTGATGTCCGGCGTGGGGGACGGTCGGTTCGATCCCAACGGCACTACCAGCCGGGGCATGGTCATGACCATGTTGGCGCGGCTGGAGGGAGTGGATGTCACCCGCAGTGAACCGTGGTATCTGGAAGGGCAGAACTGGGCCATCGTGCAGGGCATTTCCGATGGCAGTGAACCCAACGGTACCGTCACCCGGGAACAGCTGATCTCCATGCTGTACCGCTATGCCCAGTGGAAGAACAAAAATGTGAAAACCAAGGTGGAACTGACGGATTACCTGGATGCCGGTATGGTCAGTGAGTATGCTGTGCCTGCCATGAAGTGGGCAGTGGAAAAGGGCGTACTTCAGGGCAGCGGCAGTCGGCTGAATCCCACGGCGCCGGCCAGCCGGGCGGAAACCGCCATGATTTTCATGAACTTTTTGCAGAACATTATGAAGTAATCCGGGATGCCCGGTGAAATCGAGAAAGGAATTTGACGATGATCTATTTTCAGTGTGACTATACCGAGGGCTGTCATCCCCGCATTTTGGAGCGCATGATGGCCACCAATATGGAACAGACACCGGGATACGGCCTGGACCCCCATTGTGATCGGGCCAGAGAACTGGTGAAAATGGCCTGCGGCACCCCTACGGCAGATGTGCATTTCCTGGTGGGCGGTACGCAGACCAACACCACCATCATCTCCTCTGTGCTGCGGCCCTATCAGGGCGTGCTCAGTGCAGATACCGGACATATCAATGGCCATGAGACCGGCGCCATCGAGGCCACCGGCCATAAAGTACTGGTGCTGCCCAATCAGGACGGAACCATTACCGGCGACCAGGTGCGTCAGTATTGCCGGAATCACTGGGCAGACAGCACCCATGAACATCTGGTGCAGCCCGGTATGGTGTATATTTCTTTCCCCACGGAAAGCGGTACGCTGTATTCCAAGGCACAGCTGATGGATCTGTATGCTGCCTGCCAGGAATGGGAACTGCCCCTGATGATCGACGGCGCCCGGCTGGGATACGGCCTGATGAGCCCGGCCTGCGACCTGACGCTGTCGGAACTGGCGAATCTGTGCGATGTGTTTTACATTGGCGGTACCAAGTGCGGCGCGCTGTTCGGTGAGGCGGTGGTGATCCGCAACGAGGCGCTGAAACGGGATTTCCGGTATTCCATCAAGCGCCATGGCGGAATGCTGGCCAAGGGCCGGCTGTTGGGCATTCAGTTTGAAACGCTGTTTGAGGATGGTCTGTATTTTGAGATCTGCAAGCAGGCAGTGGACTATGCACTGGAGATTCGCGCTGCTTTTGAGGCCAGGGGCATTCCTATGGTGGGCAGTTCCCGGACCAATCAGCAGTTTGCGGAGCTGACGGCAGAACAGATGGCGGCCTTTGACGGCAAGTTCTGCTATGAAGTCTGGGGGCCGGGCAGCCAAGGCCGGACGGTGGTGCGGTTCTGTACCAGTTGGGGCACTACCCGGGAAAATATGGATGCGCTGCTGGCAGTCATCGCCAGATTGTAAGCAGGACGGCTATTGCATCGATGAAATATAAAACAAGGCCCGCCGGCTTTTGCCGGCGGGCCTTTCATTGTTTTTTGTTGGAGGAATCAGGGGATAGGGTCCTCTTCTGTCAATTCTCCCCGGAGATCCCCTTCCATATAAGTTTTCATCTCTTCCTTGGGCAGCCCCAGACTGAAGAGATAATAGAACTTGGTGAGGGCGGCTTCAGTGGTCATATCTTTGCCGTTGACGGCTCCAATCTCCTGCAGAGCCTTACTGGCGGCATAGGCCCCCAGACTCACTGTGCCCTGGGGGCACTGAGAACAGACGGCAATGATGGTGCCGCTGCGGTAAGCCTTGTCGATGATGGGCAGCAGACTGTCCCGGGCACTGGGGATATTTCCTGCTCCGAAGGTTTCCAGGACTACGCCCTTGAGTCGATCGGTCATGATCGGTTCAAACAGTTCGAACTGGATGCCGGGAAAGATTTTGATTACCCCCACGGGAACATCCAGAAACGGATGAAACCGGAACGGTTCCGTTGGGGCCGGGCGCAGGGCGGAAGAGTGGTATTGAATCTGAATGCCTGCATGGGCCAGTGCCGGAGCGTTGGGGGACTCAAAAGCCAGCAGCTGGTCAGAGGAGCGTTTGGTACTCCGATTGCCGCGGAGCAGGACACCATTGAAGTAGATGCACACTTCCCGGACCCGTCCGGAGGCGGCAATGAGCAGCGCTGTCACCAGATTGTCCCGCCCGTCGCTGCGCAGTCGGCATAGGGGAATCTGGGAACCGGTGAAGATCACAGGCTTTGCCAGATTTTCCAGCATAAAGGACAGGGCGGAGGCGGAATAGGCCATGGTATCCGTGCCGTGAAGAATGACGAACCCGTCAAAGCGGTCGTAGAGCTGCGCCACGGCCTGTCCGATCTGATTCCATTCCTTCACGGCCATGTCTGAGGAATCCAGGAGCGGAGAAAATTCCACCAATTCCCATTCCGGCATCTCCGGATGGCGCAGTTCCGGTAGTTCTTCCAGAATCTGCTGCAGGGTGTTGGCTGCAGGGATATACCCGCTGTCACTGGGAACCATGCCAATGGTACCACCAGTATATAAAATACAGACGCGGGGGCGTGAGATCCCCATGGATGCTCCTCCTTTTTATGCCTCAAACAGGCGTTTTTCTACTTCGTAAACGTGTTGGCTGAAGTCGGCCAGTTGACGGAAACAGACTTCTGCCGGCAGTTCCTTGGTGACCCAGTCTGCCGCAGTGCAGACCTGATAGGTGCCGTTGGGCGTTTCCAATGCAAAGTGCTTGTACCAGCGTGTACCGGCATTGAGGGCATTGCACAGCCGGACGGCGGGCAGGTAGGCCTCTTCGGGCAACTCTGCCACCACGGCGCTGGCGGAAACCATGTCGTCCTGGAATTCCACCATCACCGGCAGAGTTTCTGCCAGGTTTTGGGCATTGGGGACGGACAGCACCACCATGTTTTCGCCGTAAGTCTCATAGGCATCAAAGCCGCGGCGGTTCATTTCATTGATCAAATCATCCATCAGTAACAGCATCAGAAACTCCTCCTTTTAACCCAGCAGTGCCGGCAGATTGGAACAGATGACCTGGAGCAGAGCGGTGAGCATACTCATCACATCTTCCGGATCTCCGGTGTACAGCAGAAGATCCAGTCCCGCGCACAGGTACCCCTCGTCGATGGCGAATTTGACCCAGGGATACTGGGTGTTCAGGGTGTTGCACTGGGCGGTGAAGGCGTCCAGATCGGTTTCCGGTACCTGGAAAAGAATGGCGGTCATTTCCAGATCCGTCTCGCTGTGAAAGCCCAGATAGATGGGGAACATGGGCTGCTGCTCGTCGTTGAGCACGGAGATCTCCAACTGCTGTTCCTGGATCTCCTGTACCTGCTCCATGCCAAACCGCTGGATGCAGGCGTTCTGTACGGTTTCAGATAGATTCATGGTGTTTCCTCCAAAGATTCTTGCAGGGCGAGGATGTCCTGCAGATACTGTACATAGCCGGCCCGGATGGATTCCGGGGACAGGATCTGTGCATTTGTCCCCTGCTGGGCCAGCCATTGATAAAGACCGATGTTGGCTGTGACATCCACCGTCACAGTAAAGTGGTCGCTGCCATCGTCTGCCATGACCACATGTTTTCCGAATTGGATGCGGATATCGTCCCGGATATAGTTGGAGCACCGCAGACGCACGGCGGTGGGTTCTCCGGTCCACATATTCACATTCCGGCGCAGATAGGCGCCCACACTGAAATTCTGTCCGTGTTCCGGCAAGGTCTCCGGGTTCCGGGCAGGCTCCGTCAGGATTTCCGGATGGGCGATCATCTCCAGCTTGAAGTGGGTCAGATGCGTATGGGTGTCCGGGTTGCAGATCAGGAAATACTGCCCGCGGGACAGCACCAGATAAAAGGGACTGACGGTGTAAATATGTCCGTCCCGCTTGAGCTGTTTGCGGTTCTGGGGACCGATTTCGTAGTATTGAAATCGGAGTTTGCGCCGATCCTTGATGGCGCGCAGCACCGTGTCGATTTTGATTTTGTTGGCGCTGTCGTCGGTTTTGATGTTCGGGTCTACATAAGCGGCGGCGGAAATGAGGGATTCGCCCTCCGCAGTGGCCAGACCCCGGAGTTTCCGCATCAGCTCCCGGGTGTCCTTTTCCGTGAGAAAAGGAGCCATTGCTACGGCGTCGCACAGGATCTTCAGCTCATAGTCCTCGAACAGCTGATCGGTCATATACCAGCCTTTGTTGTGGTCGGCGCATTTGAGGATGGAATATCCGGCGTCCTCCAGACAGACGATGTCCCGGCTGATGGACTTGCGCTCGGCGGTGATGCCGCACTGTTCCAGTCGGGCGGCAATCTGGGTGGCGTTGAGCGGATGGTGTTCGTCTGTTTTCTTCATCATGTCCAGAATATAGAGCAATTTCAGCTTGCTGTTTTCGGCCATGGACTTCCCCTCGCTTTCTGCAATAGTTGTACCATATTTGACGCATCTGCGCAAGGAAAAAAGAAAAAATAGAAATTTGAAAAAATAGGCTTGACTTTTTGAAATATATCGTGTACAATAACATTCGCTCAATCGAATAGCAAAGAGCCATCGAACAAGCTATGGAGAAGTCGCGTAGCCCGGTCGAGCGCGCACGATTGGAAATCGTGTATACCCCACAAGGGTATCGAGGGTTCGAATCCCTCCTTCTCCGCCAAGATAAGTTGACAGATTGCCGAAGTGGTAATCTGTCAACTTTTTTATAATTCTATAAACGGAATATTGGATTGATTCAAATGCCGCAGTGGTACCCACTGCGGCATTTTTGCATTTTGAAGCAAAGACAAATTTGGAAAATCATAAAAATCTCGGTCTGTATGAGCGATTCTATATATTTTTGATAGGAGAATCATGATGAGAAAAGCAATGAAAAAACCGTCCAGAAAGGATAAAAGCGCCACAAGGGCTGCACTGCGTGTAGCCGCGTATTGCAGAGTCAGCACAGAGCACGAAGAGCAGGCCAGCAGCCTGGATCTGCAAGAGCAAGTGTATAGTCAAAGAATCCAAGCAACAAAAGGCTGGAGACTGGTGAATGTTTACAAGGAGTACGCCTCCGGCATGAGGTCTGACAATCGGGACGAGTTCCTGCGGATGATGCAGGATTGCCGCAAAAATAAAATCGATCTGATCCTGACGAAGTCTTTCAGCCGGTTCGGACGAAACACGCTGGATATGCTGAAAGTCCTGCGGGAGCTCCGTGAACTGGGAATCGATGTGTATTTTGAAAAAGAAAATCTTTGGCTGCATGAGGAAAGGATGGAAACCATGATGACAGTGTACTGTGCCTTTGCACAACATGAAAGCGAAAACATGAGTAAGAATATCCGAATGGGAATCCGTTATGGATTTCAGAAAGGAACATCAGGCTATGCAAATTTTACCTGCTATGGATATAGTCTGGGAGAGAATGGAAGCTTGACCATCCAAGAACAGGAAGCAGATGTTGTAAAACAGGTATTTGCAATGCGGAGTCAAGGACAAAGCTTGGGAAACATCTCAGATTGGTTATCGGAGCATAATATTCCATCGCCTACAGGGCGGGAACGGTGGAGCCGGGAGACGATCAGCAAGCTTTTGAGGAATGAAAAGTACACCGGAGATGTGCTATTGCAAAAAACATTTGTAAAGGATCTGTTTTCTGGAAAGCAGGTAAAAAACATCGGGCAGGAGCAAAAAGTGCTGATCTGCAATCATCATCCTGGAATCATTAGCCGGGAGCTGTTTGCAAAGGTGTCACCACATATTGCTGAGGAGATCTACCCGGAGCTGTCGCTTTCGTGAGTGCTGGATTAGAAACAACGCAAAGCTTGCACCGATGAAGAAAGAAAAGAAGCCGTGACAAATTGTCACAGTTTGTAAACGACTGCAGTTAATGAAAAAGCAAAAGACTTTAGAGCTTTTTCAAGGAGAATTTGAGTTTGCTCGTACAGGCGGTAAGGTCGCCGGAGATGCACGGAAAGCGGTCGAAGCTCAAACAGGTGTGCCGGTTATCACAAGTAAAAATGCGTCACAGCTGAATCAAGTTGTGGCGAATTTGATTGAGAGCAGAATCCCTACCGCTGAAGATCCTAAAGAGAAAAAATAATTTTTCGACTACTCTGAAAAAAACGGGATTTGGAATGGCATCTAAAGTGTTCACATATTCCAGAGGAAATGCTGAAACTGTTAAGGTTTCAGCATTTCTTTTTTGTTTTGTTGTTATAGTTTTTAAAGCAAAAAACGACAGGTGAAAACCTGTCGTTTTTCTATTTGTGCGGCCAGAATGATTTTTGTGTTGATGGAAACGGCAGCGGAATCCCTCACGAAACCGGGATTGCAATATCGTCGAACAGAACGGCCTGCACCTCATCCAATTCCACGGGAATCTGCCAATGGTAGGAGCAGTTGAGCGTTGTCTTGTCGTCCATAAGAATACTGCTGCCTTCCTTATAATGGATTGCGGCTCCGTTTTTCAGCTGGATCTGGATATGGGCTGCCAAGTCGTAGGTGCCGTCCTGGTAATCGTATCGAAATCGGATTCCGGTGTTGGTCAGCACAAGATCGGTCAGCAGAACAGTGCCATCTTCCTGGGTGTGCAGATTCTGGGCCGTTACTTGGGTATCCGGGAGAGAAACTGTTTCAGGCGGCTTGCTCCGGTCGATGGAGAAATCAAATTCCCAGACGCCTTCGGTGATCATTTTTCGCTTTTCCGTGCGGGGACTTCGCATGAAATCGTTCAGAACAAGATGGACTTCCAGGGGTGTCGTATCTGCGGTGAAGGGTTCTGCCGTCGTGTAGGAGTGGTCGATCAGAAACAGGGCGGCGCCGTCACCGTCCAGGCCTAAGAAGTCTGTACCGTACCCACCGATGCCGTCCTCCCAGGTCAGTGGATTGGGGGAAACTTCCAGAACAACATTGTCGAAATCATAGCCGTACCGCTTGGAAAGTTCAGCGCCTTCCACCCGTAGGAGCAGGAAAAAGCTATCATCCCCCATGGTCACAGAATCCACTGTAACAGTCGTTCCATCAATGGTCTGACTCTGGCCGAGGTTCTGGCTCAGGTGATCAATCAGTTCAGCTTGGCTCTGACTCAGCTCATGGCTAATTAGATGTAATAAAAGAGAAGAAAGGAAAAGCACAATCCAGACGGAACCGGCGGTGCAGTCAAGAAATATTGCGAAAACACAAGATTTTTGCTGTAATAGGAACAGAATACTCGACAAGGGGAAGAAAGGCGGAGCGCCTATGCACATTAGCTATCAACCGCTATGGGACACTCTAAAGGAGCGCGGCATGAGGAAAGAGGACTTGCGGCTTGCGGCAGGTTTGACCACCAATATGATTGCCAATATGGGCAAGGGAAAACATATCAATATGGGAACGCTGGTTCGTATTTGTGAAACCTTGAATTGCGGAATCTCGGTTGTAATCGAATTGGTACAGGAAAATACGATAAATGAAACACAGGAATGAGAGGGATATGGGGTGCGGATTTTACTGATTGAGGATGAGATAGAATTATTGCAAGACATCGCCAAGGGGCTAACACTGAAAGGCTATGCTGTCGATCGAGCGGACAATGGCAAAACCGGATACCAGATGGCTGTTGATGAAAAATATGATTTAATTGTATTGGATTTGAATTTGCCGGGAATGGATGGATTGTCCATTTTGAAAGCGCTTCACCAGGAAAAGCCGCAGGTCAAGGTTCTGATCCTGTCGGCCAATTCCCAATTAGACAGCAAACTGTCCGGGTTTGAACTGGGGGCCAGTGATTATCTGACAAAACCTTTCCACTTTGCCGAGTTGGAAGCCCGCATCCGTGTCCTATTAAACCGAAAGTTTATCCAGCAGTCCAGTTGCCTGACATACGGAAAACTTTCCTTGAACACCTTGAACAGAACCGCCGAATTTGACGGAGAGCCTGTTGGGCTGACAGCAAAAGAGTTTTCTATTTTGGAGTATTTCCTCCTGAATCAAGGACGGCTGATTACCCAGCAGGAACTGATTGAACACGTTTGGAACGGGGATGCCGACCCGTTCAGCAATTCCATCCGGGTCCATCTGTCCGCTTTGCGGAAAAAGCTGAAAAGTGTTCTGGGGCATGATCCGATCCAAACAAAAATTGGGGAGGGATACCTCTTATGCTGAAAAAAATACCGCTTCGGATTCGTCTGACGCTTGTTGTCAGCCTGTTTTTGCTGGTTTCCTGTGTCACGCTTACCATGTTATCCAATATGTCGGCAGGAGATATGATAGAAGCTCTGGCCGTAATGCCTGCCACTGAGGTTTTTTCAACGCCCATGATGCAGTTGGAACCTGCCTCACCATCGGGGGAGCAATATTACCGTATCTTTCAGAAAAAAACAGGAATTGCAACGATTCTGATTGTTTTCATTGGAAGTATCGCCACCTACTTTACAGCAGGTTATATATTAAAGCCTATCCGAATTTTATCCGATGAAGTGCAAAAGAGAAATGTCGAAAATTTAGATCAGCCCATTGATATTCCTCAAAGTTCAGATGAAGTACAGCAACTTACCATTTCCTTTAACCAAATGATGGCTGATTTACAGCGTTCCTTTCTTTTGCAGAAGGAGTTTTCTGCAAACGCCGCCCATGAGTTGAGAACTCCTCTGACAGTCATGCGGGCAAAGTTAGAGGTTTTCTGTTTAGAAGGAAACGGGAATCCAGAAACGCAGGAAATGGTAAGTGCAATGAGCCAGCAGTTAGAGCGACTGTCCAAGCTGATTGAGGACTTGCTCTGGTTCAGCCAGGACTTGCCGCTGGAAAATATGGAGCCGGTTCCTCTTTATCCGTTGTTTTGTGATGTAGCGGAAGAACTGGCCGGCTTATCTGATGAAAAGGAAATTACCGTTCAAATCAGGCAAACCGATTGTTATGTTTTCGGACAAGATCGCTTGTTAGAACGAGTATTTTATAACCTGTTGGAAAATGCCATCAAATACAGCCCGCCTTGCACACAAGTGGATGTTACAGTCCAAAAGGGCGAAAACTGTGTGCAGATCAAGATTGCCGACCAGGGTGAAGGAATTCCGGAACCTTATCGAAACAGTATTTTTGAGCCGTTTTTCCGAGTAGACAAATCCAGGAGCCGTGCAATCGGCGGAAGTGGTCTGGGACTCGCGGTATGCAAAAAAATATTGGAACGGCATCGTGCTCAAATCTGTGTTTTGCCCAACCACCCAAATGGCAGCATTTTTCAGATTACCTTTCCGTCTTAACATCCGCTTTATATCCCATATGCTATACTCCTTTTGCAAATATAAAGCAAAAGGAGTATTTTTTATGAAAAGAAAAATTACAGCTATTTTATTAGCTACTGTCTGCGCCTTCTCTCTGGCTGCCTGCGGCCAAGAGAAGCCCAGCCTGGAGGAAGTGGAACAGGCCATTGAGGAAGGCAATCTGACTGTTGAGGATGCGCTGGACAAAGGATGGGTCACCCAGAAATGGGCAGATGATTTCGAGGAAGAAAAGAGCATCCCTGCCGGAAACAAAATCGACGCCGGGTCTATCGGGGACTTTACCACCACCACCCTTTCAGGGGAAGAATTTACTAAAGATCAGATGGGGGATGTCACCCTGTTCGCCTTTTTAGATCCCACTGACCCGGATGCAGCAGCTTTTTTCCAGGCTCTTGTGGATGGATATGAAGGTGTCAAGGAAAACGGTGCGGAAATCTTAGTGTGCACCAAGGGCGAAGAAGGAAATGAACTGTTTGCGGATGCGCCTTTCCCGGTCATTGCTTACAATGACTCCCTGAAGAACGCTACGGAAAACCACAAGGGAATGATTGAGAATATGCCTAACACCGCTTCCTGGTGTGTCAACGCTTCCTTCCTTTCTGCATGGTCTTCCACTGCTGAGGCGGAAGATATTGCGGATTCTGCGGCCAGCTTTGTAGAAATGCGGAAGGAAATGTTTGGGGAAAATAATAGTGATAATGGCGGTGATGGGATGACTTTGCGAAAAATTCCTTTGTTTTTTTGGGCGGCGGCTGTTCTCATGATCGGGGCAGGAATCTGGAGGGGAGAAATCGCCACCGTCTTGAACAAAGGAATCAACCTCTGTTTGGAGTGCGTAGGCATTGGCTAAAAATAAGAACCGGTGGAAAATCCAGCTTGCGGCAACGCTTGCCTCCAACCCCTTTCTCTTGAATTTTTTTCAGGGAAAAATCCACAAGGGAAAGCTGAAAAGCGTCTGTGTCCCCGGCTTAAACTGCTATTCCTGCCCTGCCGCCGCGGCTTCCTGTCCCATTGGTTCCTTACAGGCCGTGATTGGCTCCTCCAAATTCCATTTTGCCTACTATATTGTAGGATTCCTGATTTTGATTGGAGTGTTGCTTGGGCGTGTTGTATGTGGCTTTCTGTGCCCTTTTGGATGGTTTCAAGAACTGCTGCACAAAATTCCCACGAAAAAATTCAGCACCAAAAAGCTGCACATCCTGACCTATCTCAAGTATGTGATCTTGGTGGTGTTTGTCATTGTCCTGCCCATGACCGTTGTCAATGAAGTAGGCTTAGGCGATCCGTTTTTCTGCAAATACATCTGCCCCGCCGGGATTTTAGAGGGCGGTATTCCCCTGTCCATTGCCGATGCGGGCATCCGGGCCAGCCTGGGGGAATTATTCACCTGGAAAAGCTGTATTTTGCTGGGGATTGTGGTACTGGCGGTCTTTTTTTACCGTCCGTTCTGCAAATGGATTTGTCCGCTGGGCGCTTTTTATGCCTTGTTCAACAAGATTTCTCTCTACCGGTTTGAGGTTGACAAGGACAAATGTACTGCCTGCGGCGCTTGTAGCCATGTCTGTAAAATGGACGTGGACGTATTCCGCACCCCCAACCACACGGAGTGCATCCGCTGCGGGGACTGTATTCGCACCTGTCCCCACCAAGTCATCACTAAGAGCTTTTCCCTGAAAAAACCGAGCAAAAGGAGCAAATGACCCATGAAAAGAATTGTTAGTTTGATAATCAGCGCTGTTATGGTATCCGCTGTACTGGCGGGCTGCGGCGCTCAAGAATCGGATTTGGTATCCAAGGAGCCATTCCCGGAGTTTTCCGAAGTGGATACGGAGGGAAATGCCATTTCCAGCGATATTTTCACTGATTACGATGTGACCATCGTCAATTTCTGGAACAACGGCTGCGGGACCTGCATTGCGGAAATGCCGGAGCTGGAAGAAATGTATCAGGATTTCAAAGAACAGAATGTGAACCTCATTGGCGTGGGGGCGGACTCTGGTGAAAGTGATGAGCAGTTCGCCACCGCCCAGGAAATCCTGAAAGAAAAAGGCGTGACCTACCCTAATATTTCCCCTGACACGGAGAATGATTTTTATAAGGACTTTATCTCTGAGATCACCGGTTATCCCACCACCTATATTATGGACAGCGAGGGGAATATCGTCGGCGCTCCCATTATCGGGAATGTGAAAGAACAGCTGGATACGGTGCAGAACCGGATCGATACAATCAAAGGAACAGAAACAGACAAATAAAGCAGACAGCCGTTGCAGGAACTCGCATTCCCACAACGGCTTTTTCTTACTTTCGTCCTCTGCGCCGGAAATTCATCCCGGACTGTTTTATCAGCGGAGATTTTTTGAACAGCTTTTTCAAGGTTGTTTTTTCCTCGTCTGTGAGCCGCTTGTATTTTAATTGGAACGCCTTGCAGAAGATTTCCAAAAATTCCTGCACCCTGTCCCCGGAGGATTTCATGGCCTTCTGGACTTCCTTTATCAGTTCGTCGGCGGGCGTTGTATCCGGCGCACTTTCTTTGTCGTTTTCATGGGATTTGCGTATGTCGTGGAGAATGGTGTCCCATGTTTTGTGCGTCACATGGCAGAAAAAATCTTCTTCCCCTACTTGGCTGGCTTCCAACACTTTCAGGGTACGCTCCGTCACCGCTTCGGGATGTTCTTCTAAAATCATAGCCCGCACAGCAGCCAGTGAACTGTTCATGTCATGGAAAGCCATTGTGGCGACACCGTCCACATAGATTTCTGCGTCGGCCATTAGTTCCGCAAATTTTTCGTGGGAAATCATCTCACACAGCAGCCGGTTATTGATTCGTCCGCTTTTCAGAAGCTCCACAGCTTCATCGGTCAAATGCAACTCGGACAGCGGGGTGTTGATTTGCTCCCGGTTTTCTGTCCGGCAAAACAGATAGTCAATAGATACCTGATAAAAGTCTGCCAGTGTGATAAGGTTGGCGTGATTGATTTCTTTACTATCATCCGATTCATAGCTGGCAAGGGCGGATTTTGAAATTCCCGTCTTTTCTGCCAGTTCTTCCAGATTTAAGCCCTTGTCCTTGCGAAGTTCCCAAAGGCGTTCCTGTATGGTGGTCGCTCCTTTCATGGGCGGACACTCCTTCCTACGGCTGACTGCCGCTATTATTTTTATTATACGATATACCGTTCCGAAATCATGGAATTTTTCGATTTTGGGGCGGTTTTCCTATTTTATGGACATACGGGAAAGGGTTCAAAAATGAGCTATGATTAAGTCAGTTCATCGATGGATTATTCCAATCGAATGACCGGCCTGATGGGATATGCTCCCCGGCGATGTAGCGCAACGACCTGCGGCAAGGAGATGGAGGAACCTTGACCACAGCGAGCGTACCAATGGGAACGAAACGCTGCTGTGAGATTCAGGGGCAGGAACGACATCAGGAAAACCCGGCAGAACTGACACCAAAACGCTACCCAAACATGACAAATCGACAGGGCGTAGTCTGCTCTGTCCGTGATACTATGGGGCTTTTCAAAGCGACTCTATGGCCGTATTTTCCTTGAAAATCGCCCCGAAACATGACACCAAAAAACGATGTCCGCCCATCTCTACCGTTACGGCCGAAATGGGCGGACTTTCCATGATAAGGAGGCACCATGCCGAGAATGAGCAAGAAACGGAAGTTGGAACTTTCCTTCTTCCTCAATGACCGGGGGCGTGTGGCCTATAACGACCTGTGCCGGAAGTGTCAGCATGAGTGCAAACAGAGCTTCCGGGCTACCGTGATGAATGAAAAGCTGGAAAAGCTCAACCAGCAGCTTGCCCAAGGCGAAGCCAGACTGCGGCGAGCGCAGCAC
>ENA-ORTY01001741-ORTY01001741.1-human-gut-metagenome-genome-assembly--contig:-NODE-1741-length-23066-cov-2.946069_pt1 | contig 23066 bp, 18 predicted proteins | sample MGYA00241917_ERZ509198 | MGnify/ENA primary metagenome ERZ509198 (study PRJEB26280, sample SAMEA2338857) | human gut metagenome | biome: human gut; feature: human-associated habitat; material: faeces...
CGCTCATGACCTTGACCTCGCGGTCCGGGTCCATCTTCTTGATGGCGTTGACAACAGCCTGGGCAACACCGCCGGAAGCAGCAAAGCCGCGGGCATCGGCACTGGCGTTGTTGAAGGCATCCTCGGGGTTGTTAGGCAGGGAAGCGAAGTCCACTTCCTTAGCCTCGAACAGGCCCATCAGTTCCTCAAAGGTCAGCACGAAATCCACCTCGCTGCGGACGCTGCGGCGCATGGCCTCCAGCTTTTTGGCCGCACACGGTCCGATGAATACCACCTTTGCCTTCTCATGCTGCTTTTTAATGAGTCTGGCAGTCAGGGTCATGGGCGTTAAGGCCATGGAAACACAGTCTGCATATTCCGGGAACAGCTTCTTTGCCATCACAGACCAGGCCGGGCAGCAGGAGGTTGCCATAAAGGGGATATGCTCCGGCACCTCTTTTATAAAATCCTCGGCCTCCTGGACCGCGCAGAGGTCTGCCCCGATGGCAACCTCGAATACATCGGCAAAGCCCAGCTGCTTCATGGCCGCCCGCAGCTTTCCGGGCGTCACCTTGGGGCCGAACTGTCCAACAAAGGCCGGAGCTACAGCGGCGTATACCCGCTCTCCTGTCTGGATGGCGCGGATCACCTGGAAGATCTGGGACTTGTCCGCAATGGCTCCAAAGGGACAGTTCACCAGGCACATGCCGCAGGAAACGCATTTGTCATAGTCGATATCTGCTTTTCCGTTCTCGTCTGAGTGGATGGCGTCCATGCCGCAGGCCGCCGCACAGGGACGCTCCTGGATAATGATGGCGTTGTAGGAGCACACCTTTGCGCACTGGCCGCATTTAATGCACTTCTCCGGATCGATCCTGGATTTCCCGTTGGTCCGGTCCAGGCTCACCGCATCCTTGGGGCAGACCTCCACACAAGGGTGTGCCAGACAGCCCTGGCAGCCGTCGGTCACCATGACCCTTTTTTCTGCACACGCATTGCAGGCAAATTTGATCACATTGATCAGCGGCGGCGTATAATACGTTTCCGGCCGGTCTGCCGCCTCGATCCCATCGGATACAGGGGCCGGGTCTCCCGCCCCGCGGTAGGGAAGTCCCATGGCCAGGCGCAGCCGTTCTCCTACGATGGCTCTCTCTAAAAACACGTCATTGCGGAAGTTTCCAACCTCCCCGGGGATGATCTTATATGGAAGTTCCTCGATCCTTTTATCAATGGGCCACTCGGTATGGTAGGCCATACGGGCCGCCTCGCGGAAGATCCTATGGCGGATCTCCTGGATCCTGGTCTCAACACCTCTCATCGAATTATTCCTCCTGTGATTCTTTGCAGTCGTCTCTGTTTTGTGAAAAAGATAACATATCCCGGCTGTAACTTCAAGTTTTTAATCGCATACAATCCGCTTTTTCTTTTCCAGAACCCCCGCTTCCTTCCATTTATGATTTTGCCCCATTTCTGCCGCAGGACTGCCGCAACCTGCGCCTTTTCTATTGCAGCTGGACCTGGTAATATATTCCTATCCGGAACAGTCCTGCGGGAAAGAAGCCCGCCTGTGGGCTTTTCCGTCTGCGGCGGGCCGTTTCCGCATTAAAATTCTCTTCCGCCGCGCGGCGGTCCCTGCAAAAACCTTTTTATGTTACGGGATGCGCTGTCCCATGGTATAAAAGCTCCGGTCCCACACTGAAAAGAAAGGATATGATGCACAATGAAAAAATGTATGAAGCTGGCGGTCGCAACCGTTGTTATGGGATGCCTTCTGTCCTTCCCGGCCTTTGCGGCAGAAACAAGGGCGGAATATAAAGAGGCCGTAACTCCCATCCGGGAGGAATTAAAGGCCCTGGAGGAGGAGATGGACGCTGTCCGCACCGAAAATAAGGCCCTGTCGGCCCGTTTCAGCGAGATCCGGCAGATCCGTAAGGAAACCGGGGAGCTGATCGTTTCCAAAGATACATGGAAAAAAGCCCGGGAACTGAAGGCCAGGATCCGTGAGGTCCGTTCTTCCATGGACCGTCTCTCCATTAAATCCCTGCGGACCCAGGCCAGGGCCGCTGTAAAGGAAAAAGATTTTGACGCAGCCTTAAAGGCCATGGGCGAAGCCATGGAACAGAAACAGGACCGCCTGGATTCTCTCAGAGAGATCAACGCCATCTGGAAGCAGATCGATGATCTGCTGGAAGCTGAAGAATAATTTTTCCCATTGAAAAGGAGCTGCAAAACGGGGGAAGCGATCCGCAGATCCCCCGTTTGCAGCTCCTGACTATTTTTCATCCTTCTATTTTCCTGTATAACATTCCATATCTCCCGATGTGGTGGTGAACTGGATCCTGGGAAGGCCCTCTCCGCTTTCCCTGCCGTCTCCTCCAGTCACGATCCCCTGGGCGCTTCTTTTTTCCCATTCCAGCTGTCCGTCAAAATCTGTCTCCAGACCGCCGCTGACCCACTGGGCCTCGAACTTAAACCGGGGATCCTCTGCTCTTTCCACAAGGATCTCTCCAGACACGCTTTCCATGGAAATATCTCCCAGGGCCTCTCCGATCGTCATCTTCCCGGATACGGTGGAAAGCTCTGCGCCCGCCGCTGCCTTCTCAATGCTCAGATCACCAGACACGCTCTCTCCTTCCACAGCTCCATAGATCGTCCCGCCGTCCAGATTGCCGGATACTGTGGCGATCTCCAGGCTTTCTCCCTCAAACCACGGAAGCGTTATATCTCCTGATACCGTATTGATCTCCAGCTCCCCGCGGAAATCCTCCGGGATCTGGATCCTGGCAGAAATCGGAATCCTTCGTTTTTCCTCGTCTTCAAACTTCAGTCCTGTCAGTCCTAAGATGATCGTTCCCTCTGATCCATCCGGATCATCGTTGACGATCTCCACCCGGCCTCCACCGGAAGACACCCTGGTCTGATGAATCTCTTCCCACGAGGTAATATACTCCTCCTCCAATAGGATCTCCCCGGAATCTGTCACCTCCACGGTCAGATCGGTCAGTATATAGGAGATCTGGATGTCCTCTGCCCCGTCCATAGGGATCTGGCGCTTAAGGATCCCGCCGTCGCCGAGCTTTGTCCATCTCCATCCATCGGGAGTATCTCCTGGGTCAGCTCCTGCGCCAGAACCAGTCTACTCCGTACCCGGTTCCTCCATGCCAGGGCCAGTCTCTCCCGTCTCCTCCCGGTCTTCAAAACGATTTTCCCCGTCCAGACGTCCCGATGCCTCAAGGGTCTCTTCTCCTCCTTTATGGCCCCTGTCCACCCTGGCTGCCACCATACCGGTGCCCAGAAGAAACAGCAGGCCTCCAAGGGCAGCTCCCAGAACCAGGATCTCCACCGTATGGTCTTTTTTCTTTTCTGGTCTTTCTCCCGCCATTACAGGCTCTCCCTTTCCGCCGCCGTTTTCCTTGTTTTCCTCTTCAAAAAGCGAGCGGATGTCGCCCATGGCATTGATGGTACAGTCGAAGGCGTCCTGCTCCCCGTACCCCTCTGCCCGCAGATCATCGTACCTTTCCTCCATATTTCCAATGATCTCTTCCTTTAAATCCACCACATTTCTGGTTTTCGGGATATCCCTTACCATATCTTCCACATATTTTCTCAGTTTTTCTTTCATGCTGTGCCCTCCCCGTCATCGTCCAGCAGCCGGTCGATCAGCTCCTTTGCCTCCTCCCAGTCCCTCCGGTTGGAAGCGTAGGTTTCTCTCCCTTTTTCTGTGATCGAGTAATATCTTCGCCTGGCTCCAGTGGTCTCGTCTCCCCAATACGTCCGGATACAGCCCGCCTGCTCCAGCCGTTTAAACGCTGAATACAGGGTCGCTTCTTTCAGCTCGTACCTCCGGTCCGTCCGGGCCAGGATCTCCTTGTTGATCTTGTAGCCATAGCTGTCCTGCTTCAGCAGCAGGGACAGGATGATCGTTTCTGTGTGTCCCCGTAAAATATCCGATGTGATCGACACGCTCCCACCACCTTTCCTTAATTTCATTATGCAATATAATACCTCGTCTGTCAATGTATATTTAATTATTTAGTATTATGTTTGCCGCAGATATCCAGCCGCCCTGCGCCTCCCGCGCCCGTTCCAGGCTCCCGCCCCATGTTTCCTTTCAGATCACCGCCGTCTGCGAAAACCGGGATCCTTCCGGCCCCATATTCCCCCCTCCCCTATTTTCGAAAATATTGGGCAAAAATATACGTTTTTTCCCACAGTGCCCAAAAATCTCACGGAAATCCTAGGATTTTCACCGGATTTCACTGGATTTCTCCTATGGATTGGGCATATTTCTCTTTTTTCTCTGTATATACCCAAAAATCTCCGGAATTTTGGGCATAGCAGAAAAAAGTCCCTGTCTATGCCCAAAAAGGGGCTTACACTTCTGCCTGTTCCCGTTTATAATGATCGGACAGGGCTTCTCCGCCTGCGGCGGGCCGCTTCTGCGGACAAATTTCCTTCCGCTATATAGCGATCCCTGCGGAACGTTTTTTATGTCATAGGATGCACTTTCCTATGACATTAGCCGCGAAGGCCTGGATATGCTCTGTACCAAACGCCATATAGATCCGGCCAGGAGCCGGAAGACTTTTGCAAAAGCAGGGAGGCCTTTCCATGAACTTTGATGAGCTGTTTACAAAATGGAAATCCGAATATTCGTTTAACGCTTTTATCCGGGACGGGATTGTTGATCCCGCTCACTATGACAGGCCGCACATTTTATTTATTCTCCGCGATATGAACTGCCGGCACGAGCGGGACCTGTGTGCGGATCTCCGCAGAGATGGAAGCGGATGGAGAACATGGAACAACATCGGCAGATGGACAAAAGCTCTGCTGGACGGTGACGGGGAGTATCCGTGGGATATGTCCTCCCCCAGCCGCGCGGCACAGCTAAGGCGCGTTGCTGTTATGAATCTGAAGAAGGAGGGCGGCGGCAGCCGCGCCTCTGGAAGCCAGCTTCTGGATGCGGTGCAGATGCAGCATGGAAAGATCCTGGAGGAGATCTGTTTGTGTGATCCAGGCATGATCATCTGCTGTGGTCTGGCCAGTTCCGGGATCAAGGGAAATGCTGCCCTGCTTAAAGATCATGTATTGCTGGTTTCAACGGAATGGGCATCCTTCCAGTCCAGGACCTTTGACCGGGACTGGCAGTATTATTTTACTGAGATCAATAAAAAACAGATCCCTGTCATCAGCTTCTGCCATCCACAGGTCACAAATCTCAATGGCAGCAGAGGGCATGAAAAGCTATTTATTCCATTATTCCAGGATATGCTCTATATAAAAGAACTTTTTTTGAAAAACACTGTGGGAAGCGAATAAAAAAGCTGCTGCAAAAGAATAGCGGAACGGCGCTCCCATAAGGGAACGCCGAGAATCCGCTCTTTTGCAGCAGCTCCCGGATCATCCTGTTTTATTTTCCAAAAAGTCCCCGCTTCTTCTTTCCGCCTTCCGGCACAATGCCGTTCATGGCGTCGTCGAAGCGCCGCAGGGCCTCCTTCTGCTCTTCATTGAGCTTTTCAGGCACTGTGATCACCAGGGTCACAAAATGATCCCCACGGATATTCTTATTTCTTAAGGACGGAACGCCCTTTCCTCTGAGCCGTACCTTGGTATCGGTCTGGGTGCCAGGCTTTACCTCATACTCCACTTCCCCGTCCACGGTCTTGATACGGATCGGGCCGCCCAGTGCCGCTGTTACAAAGGAAATGGGCACGGTGGAGAAGATGGTGGTCTCCTGCCGTTTGAAGATCGGGTGCTTGGATACAGTCACCTCCACCAGAAGGTCTCCCCGGTCACCGCCGTTGATCCCCGGCTCTCCCTTTCCGGCGATCCGGATGCTCTGTCCGTTGTCGATACCTGCCGGGATCGTCACCTGGATCTTCTTTCTGCTGGAAATATATCCGCTGCCGTAGCAGTCCGGACATTTCTCCTTGATGATCTTGCCGGATCCCTGACAGTCCGGACATGTCTGCACGTTCTGTACCTGTCCAAAGAAGGACTGCTGGGTATAAACGATCTTTCCTTTCCCGTTACACTTGGGGCAGGTCACCGGAGAGGTTCCCGGCTTTGCACCCGTTCCATGGCATTTGGGGCATTCATCCTTCAGGTTTAATTCGATCTCCTTCTGACAGCCAAATACCGCCTCCTCGAAGGTGATCCGGACACCGGTCCTTAAATTCGCTCCGCGCATGGGCCCGTTGCTGCGCCCCCTGCTCCTGCCGCCGCCGAAGAAATCGCCGAAAATATCGCCGAAAATATCGCCCATGTCTGCGCCGCTGAAATCAAAGCCTCCAAAGCCTCCGGCCCCGCCGGCTCCTCCGTCAAAGGCCGCATGGCCAAACTGGTCGTACTGTCTTATTTTGTCCTGATCGCTGAGCACGCTGTATGCCTCGGAAGCCTCCTTGAACTTAGCCTCCGCCTCTTTATCTCCCGGATTGGCATCGGGATGGTACTTCTTCGCCAGAACTCTGTATGCCTTCTTTAACGCCGCATCATCTGCATCTTTCGGCACGCCAAGGACTTCATAATAATCTCTCTTGCTCTCTGCCATTTCAAGTCTTACCTTTCAAACTCTATATAGTGGGAAAGGGGTTAGGCGGAATGCCGCCTAATCCCCATGCCTTCGATTTATACGCTTCGCAGCTTTTATTATTAGACTTCCTTGTAATCTCCGTCTACCACATCATCGCCGTAGCCTGCCTGGCCTGCGTCCTGGGGTCCTGCCTGGGAACCTGCTCCCTGGGCTCCGCCAGCCGCCTGGGCCTGCTCATAAACCTTTGTGAAGAGCTGCTGTGCGCTCTGCATCAGTTTTTCTTTTGCAGCCTTGATGTCTTCCACCTGGGCGTCTGTCATCTGATCGATGGGCGCACGGTTTACAGCCTCTTTCAGTGTATTTAAGTCTGCCTCAACGGCTGCCTTATCGTTGGCATCGATCTTATCGCCTACCTCTTCCAGGGCCTTTTCGGTCTGGAATACCATGGAATCTGCATCGTTCCTTGTGTCGATGGCCTCTTTCTTCTTCTTATCCTGGGCCTCGAACTCGGCTGCCTCCTTCACGGCCTTCTCAATATCTGCGTCAGACATGTTGGAGCCGGAGGTAATGGTGATGTGCTGCTCTTTGCCTGTTCCCTTATCCATAGCGGATACGTTTACGATGCCGTTGGCGTCGATATCAAAGGTAACCTCGATCTGCGGAACGCCTCTTCTGGCCGGAAGGATGCCGTCCAGACGGAACTGGCCCAGAGTCTTATTGTCTCTTGCAAACTGTCTCTCACCCTGTACCACATGGATATCAACGGCAGTCTGGTTATCGGCTGCTGTGGAGAAGATCTGGCTCTTCTTGGTGGGGATCGTGGTGTTTCTCTCGATCAGCTTTGTGGCAACGCCGCCCATGGTCTCGATGGACAGGGAAAGCGGTGTTACATCCAGAAGGAGGATGTCGCCTGCGCCTGCATCGCCGGCTAATTTACCGCCCTGGATCGCTGCTCCGATGGCAACGCACTCATCCGGGTTCAAGGTCTTGCTGGGCTCTTTGCCTGTCAGCTGTTTTACCTTCTCCTGTGCGGCTAACATACGGGTGGAGCCGCCTACCAGGAGGACCTTGGAAAGCTCGGATGCAGAAAGTCCGGCATCCTTTAGGGCATTCTGTACCGGGATCGCAGTTCTCTCCACCAGATCGCTGGTCAGCTCGTCAAATTTCGCTCTTGTCAGGTTCATATCCAGATGCTTCGGTCCCTCAGCGTTGGCTGTGATGAACGGAAGGTTGATGTTGGTGGTGGTGGCTGTGGACAGCTCCTTCTTTGCCTTCTCAGCAGCCTCTTTTAATCTCTGGAGAGCCATCTTGTCGCCGGACAGGTCGATGCCCTCTGCCTTCTTGAACTCGTCGATCATCCACTGGGTCACACGGTTGTCGAAGTCATCGCCGCCGAGACGGGTATCGCCGTTGGTAGCCAGAACCTCGATGACGCCGTCACCGATCTCAATGATGGAAACATCGAAGGTACCGCCGCCTAAGTCGTATACCATGATCTTCTGCTCTTTTTCATTATCAAGGCCATAAGCCAGGGCTGCGGCTGTGGGCTCGTTGATGATACGCTTTACTTCCAGGCCTGCGATCTTACCTGCATCCTTGGTAGCCTGACGCTGAGCATCGTTAAAGTAAGCCGGAACGGTAATAACTGCCTCTGTCACCTTCTCGCCCAGATAGCTTTCTGCGTCTGCTTTCAGCTTCTGGAGGATCATTGCGGAGATCTCCTGGGGAGTATATTTCTTTCCGTCGATGTCTACCTTATAATCTGTACCCATGTGTCTCTTAATGGAGGAGATGGTGCGGTCTGCGTTGGTCACTGCCTGACGTTTTGCCGGCTCACCTACCAGTCTTTCTCCATTTTTTGTAAATGCCACGATGGACGGTGTGGTCCTGATTCCTTCTGTATTGGCGATAACGGTCGGTTTACCGCCTTCCATAACTGCTACACAGCTGTTTGTTGTACCTAAGTCAATACCAATGATCTTGCTCATAGTGATTTCCTCCTGAATTTATAAACAATGATAAATTACTTCCAGTTAGTTGGCAACCTGCACCATGCTGTGGCGTACCACAGTATCCCGGTACATATATCCCTTTAACAGCTCCGATGCCACCACATTCTCTCCCAGGGATTCGTCGTCCACATGCATCACTGCATTATGGAAATTGGGATCGAACGGCTTGCCCACAGCTTCGATGGGCTTTACGCCCATGTCGTCCAGGGTCTTCATAAGCTGCTTATATATTTTCTCCATTCCTTCGGCAAAGGGCGTTTCCTTCGCATCCTCGGGAACGGTGGCAAGGCCTCGCTCAAAATTATCCACCACAGGAAGGATCTTCTCGATCACATCCCTGGCTCCGATCTCATACATAGCGGACTTTTCTTTATCCGTCCGCTTCCTGTAATTGTCAAACTCTGCCATGGACCGCTTTAACTGATCTGTCAGCTCCTCGATCTGGGTATCTCTCGGGTCCTTCTTCTTTCCAAAAAGTCCCTTTTTCTCTTTCTTTTCTTCTTTTCCATTTTCCGGAGCAGCTTCTCCGTCTGCGCTGGCCCCTGCCGGCCCAGCCGCGTTCTCCGCCGTGTTTTCAGCTCCCGCTCCGTTTTCTGGAATATTTTCTGCTTCTGCCTCTCCTGGAGCTTTCTTTTCCAGTTCCTTCTCTTCCACTTGACTCGACACCTTTCATTTCTATTTACTGCTGTTTATTAAATGTTTCATTCAGCTGGGTCACCAGAGTCCTTAAGGTCCCGACGACCTTTTCATAGTCCATCCTCTTGGGTCCGATGATCCCGATGGTTCCCCTAAGGCCGTCTCCCAGCACATAGTTGGCAGTGACCACGCTGCAGTCCTTCATGGTCTTCACCGGCGTTTCATCTCCGATATAGACCTGGATCTGGGAATCCGATGCCGACGGCGCCTGGCTTTCATCAAACAGTCCCTTTAAAAGCTCCTTCTGCTCCAGGGTACTGATCAGCTTGCTGGCATTTTCCGTATCGGAGAGCTCCGGATACTTGAAAATATTTGTAGCTCCGCTGGTATAGATCTGAAGATCCTCCGCCTGGGAGCCAATGGCCTCAGAGACCTCGTTGAGGACAAATTCCACCACCTGTCTGTGGATCCCCGCCTGCTCCTTGAGCCTTGCGATCACTCCCAGATTGATCTCCTGGATCGTAAGCCCGTTGAGACTGTTGTTCAAAAGGATATTTAAGTTTAATATCTCTTCATTGGAAAGCTCTTCATCCAAAGTCACAAAGGAATTCCGGATGATATTTCCTTCCACCACCACCACGATCAGAAGCTTGTTGGCCTCCACTCTCGAAAGCTGGATGAACTTCAGCTTCGTCTGGTGGTAATTGGGACCGCTGACCATGGTCGCATAGTTGGTATTGCTGGCCAGGATCTGGGCCATCTGCTTCAGTAAAAGCTCCACCCGGTCCACCCGCTGGATCATCATGTCCTGCATGGCGTTTACCTGGCTGTCCTTTTCCTGGATGATCTGGTCCACATAGAACCGGTATCCCTTATCAGAGGGGATCCGTCCTGCCGACGTATGGGGCTGGATAATGTATCCCAGCTCCTCCAGATCCGACATCTCGTTCCTTATGGTAGCGGAGCTCAACTTAAGACCAGAATATTTGGAGATCGTTCTGGAGCCCACCGGCTCTCCTGTCTCTAAATACGTCTGGATTATGGCTTTCAAAATCTTCTCTTTTCTTTCGTCCAGCTCCACATTTTCACCCTCTTTTTGTTTTATTAGCACTCTTTATCTATGAGTGCTAACATTTACAGTTGTTACTATATTACTTAAGTCCCCGTTTGTCAAGATATTTTTTCATTTTTCATTGCATTGATGCATTTTTATCATTTCTTCCGATGCGGGAGCCGGAACGGAGAAACCTTCTAATGAAAGGATCTGAAACAGCTGTTTCGGCAGAAACCTCCGGAAGATCCGGCTGTTTTTCTTGACATTTAACACTTTTGTAAATATAATGAAATAAATGAAATTTCTTTATGACAAATTGTAATTTTAAGTACGATCAACAGAGAGGTTGCTTATGAAGAAAAATGGATTCTGCCGCGCCGCCATGGCCGGTACTGCCCTGTTCCTTTCCATCGCCGTATTCCCCTCCCAGGCCGCCGAGACCGGGCCAGGCTTTGAAGAGGCCGTGGAGGATACATATGACGGGCCTGAAAGCCCCCTGGAGGCCGCCAAGCCTGCGGACAAAGCCATGGAAGCCGAACCAGCGAAAACGTCCGGAGGCCCCCGGAAGCCAGCAGAAGACGCCAGCGGGATGGCAGACGGCTCCCAGGAAGCTCCCTCTTCAAAGGTAACAGAGACAGAGCCGGAGGAGACCACCGTTCCCGGCAGATCCTATGGAACCTTTAAGATCTCCGCTTACTGCGGCTGTGAAGCATGCAGCGGCGGTCATCTGTACACCTATTCCGGCGCAGTTCCCAAAGAAGACCACACCATCTCCGCCGACCTGGACCAGTTCCCCCTGGGAACGAAGCTCCTCATCGACGGCATTGTCTATACAGTGGAGGATAAGGGCAGCGGCGTAGTAGAAAACCACCTGGATATCTATTTTGATACCCACAAAGAAGCCCTGGATTACGGGCTCCAGAAGGCGGAGGTATTTGAGGCAGTCGAGAAAACCCAATAGATCCATAAAAAAGGAAGGGCCCTGTCATCCAGGTTTCCCTTCCTCTTTTTTATCCTTATTTACAGATCCTTAGATCCCCATTTCAGCCTTCACTTCTGCGAAGCACTTCACTGCGAAATCCAGGTCCTCTTTTGTATGTCCCGCAGAAATCTGGGTACGTACACGGTCACGTCCCTTGGGAACTACCGGATAGCAGAAGCCTACTACGTATACGCCCTTATCTAACATACGGCGGGCAAACTCATTGGCAACCTTCGGGTCGTAGAGCATAACCGGAACGATGGGATGCTCGCCCGGAAGCAGATCGAAGCCGATCTTCTCCATCTCTTTACGGAAGTATGCAGCGTTCTCGTGAACCTTGTCACGGAGAGCGGTGGACTCCTCTAACATGTTGATGGTCTCGATGGTAGCGGCACAGATCGCCGGAGCCAGTGTGTTGGAGAACAGGTACGGACGGCTTCTCTGACGAAGAAGGTCAACAACCTCCTTCTTGGAAGCGGTGTATCCGCCGGAAGCTCCGCCCATGGCCTTACCGAAGGTACCGGTGATGATGTCCACACGCCCCATAACGCCGCAGTACTCAGCAGTTCCGCGGCCATGCTCACCCATGAAGCCAACTGCGTGGCTGTCGTCTACCATGACCATCGCGTCGTACTCGTCGGCCAGATCGCAGATACCCTTTAAGTTTGCGATGTAGCCGTCCATGGAGAATACGCCGTCAGTGGCGATCATGATGCGCTTGCAGCCTGCTGCCCTTGCATCCTCTAACTGCTTCTTTAAGTCTTCCATGTTGTTGTTTTTATAACGGTATCTCTTAGCCTTACATAATCTTACGCCGTCGATAATGGAAGCATGGTTCAGCTCATCGGAGATGATGGCGTCGTCTGCATTTAAAAGGACCTCGAAAAGACCGCCGTTGGCGTCAAAGCAGGAGGAGTAAAGGATCGCGTCTTCCATACCAACGAACTTTGCGATCCTCTGCTCCAGCTCTTTGTGGATCTCCTGGGTTCCGCAGATGAAACGTACAGAAGAAAGACCGAAGCCCCATTTATCATAGCTGGCCTTGGCAGCCTCGATCAGACGGGGATGCGCGGAAAGGCCCAGGTAGTTGTTGGCGCACATATTTACTACGCCGTTGGCTGCTGTTGTATCGATACGGGAGCGCTGGGGTGTTGTGATGATGCGCTCGCTCTTATAGGTTCCTGCCTCACGGATCGCATCTAATTCCGCACGGTAGGTTTCAAATGCTGTCTTCATTGGGTTTCCTCCTATTTCTTCGTTGTCCAGTCTAAGATGACTTTACCGGATTTTCCGCTGTGCATAGCCTCAAATCCCTTTTCAAACTCTGTATAGTGGAATCTGTGGGTGATCGCCGGCTTCAGATCCAGACCTCCCTGTACCATATAGATCATCTGGTGCCAGTTGTCCATCTTACGTCCGTAGATACCCTGCAGTGTCAGGCCTTTTCCGATCACTTCGTTCATATCCATCTGGAACGGGCCGTTGGCCAGACCCAGAAGGCTGATCTTTCCGCCGTTTCTCATAACGGAGATCATCTGCTTTAATGCAGCTCCGCTTCCGGACATCTCAAGACCCACGTCAAAGCCCTCAACCAGGCCCTGCTCCTTCATAACGGTCATCAGATCCTCTTTTGCAGTATTCACAGCTGCATCTGCGCCCATCTTCTTTGCTAATTCCAGACGGGCATCCTGGATATCGGTGATGATCACGCGGCGTGCGCCTGCATATTTACAGATGGCAACAGCGATGATACCGATGGGGCCTGCTCCTGTAATAAGAACATCCTCGCCCACAAGATCAAACATTAAAGCGGTATGGGTTGCGTTTCCAACGGCGTCAAACATAGCAACCACATCCTCGTCCATGCTGGGATCGATGGCGATCACGTTTGTAGCCGGGATGCATACATACTCAGCAAATGCGCCGTCACGGTCTACACCCACGCTGTTGGTGTCCTTACACCACTGGATGTTGCCGTTGTGGCAGTTACGGCAGTGGCCGCAGGTGATGTGGCCTTCGCCGGATACGCGCTGGCCAACTGTAAAGCCGGTCACTCCTGCGCCTAATTCTGCGATCTCGCCCACGTACTCATGTCCGATAACCATCGGCGGCTTGATGTGCTGGGTGGACCACTCGTTCCAGTCATAAATATGTACGTCTGTACCGCAGATCGCTGTTTTATGGATCTTGATCAGTACTTCGCCCGGACCCGGAGTGGGAACCGGTACTTGACGCAGCTCTAAACCCGGAGCTGCAGACGGTTTTACAATAGCGTCCATCATTCGCATACAATGTCCCTCCACCAAATACATTTAGTTTTGTTTTGTCTGTTCCACAAGGACATTGTACCACATTCTTCCTTTCATTTCAAGATTTTTTTCATTCTGCCCCATCCGGCCCAAAGCCTTTGTTTTCCATGGTTTTCCAGTTTTTTCCCAGGAAACGCCGGAAAGCGTTTCCGCCTCCGGGGGTTGACAAAACGGAAAAAATATGTAAAATATAGCTTTGTTTCCAATTTGTTACATTTTTGTTACATCTACATCATACTTTTTTAATGAATGTAACATAAAAGAAAGGATGTTGTAAACATGAAAAAAACAAGACTTGTGGCAGGTCTTCTGCTGGTAATGCTTTTTACCGCAGTCAACTGTGTCATGGCCCTGGCTGGTACTTCAAAGATAAATGGACATTTAGACAGCGTAGAGGGAAAGGCCGTATCCGGCTGGCTCTGGGATCCCGAAAAACCGGAGGAAAGCCAGACCGTCACCGTTACCGTCACAGACGAACACAGCGGACAGGTGGCGGCAGCCGTATCCGTCCTGGCCTCTGAATACCGCGGTGATCTGACCGAGGACGGCATGGGGACCGGAAATTACGGGTTCCATGTGGAGATTGACTGGGATTCCCTCCCCCACTCTTCCTATATTATCAGTCTTTCCTCCGGAAACACGATCATCTCCAGGAAGCTCCGTTATGCATCCGGAGACACGGCTGCCTCCCTGTACCGGAATCTGGTTCCCTTAGGAAGCTTTAAGCTCACCGCCTACTGCCCCTGCCGGATCTGCTCCGAGGGCTGGGGACGGCGTACCAGCTCCGGGGCCCTTGCCACTGCCGGTCACACAGTAGCTGTGGATCCCAGGGTCATTCCCATCGGAAGCCGCCTTCTCATCAACGGCCAGGAATACGTGGCTGAAGACATCGGCGGAGCCGTAAAGGGCCATCACATCGATGTTTATTCAATACCCATGCGGAGACAAGAACCCATGGCACCTCCTCCGCCGAGGTATTTCTGATCCAGGAGTAAGCCTCTGGTATCTGATCCAATTCTTAAAATTCTCTAAAAATTCATAAGAAACTGATGTTTAATTGAAGAAAAATGGTAAGAATGGTATAATAAGAAAATCCAGATTCCGGGAGCGCACGCCCATAAGCGGTACGCCCCCGGAATTTATCACACAGAAAGGGGAACAAATACGTTCGCATTATGAAAAAAAGAAGCTTTTTCTCCGTGTTCGGAGGGATCCTGGTTTCTGCCGTTATCATCTTTCTTCTATATTATACGATGCTTCCGGCCATTAACTTAAAAAGCCAGGATTTTATCATTTTTCTGATCCTGTCCACTCTTATTATCCTGACTGTAAATTTCATCACCTATATGAAGGAATTCCTTTCAGGCCTGGGAAGCCGCACCAATGTCCGCGTCCGCCAGAACCCTCTCACCGGTCAGATCCAGTTTGAGACCGAGGAGCGGGAACCGGACGAGGTAACTCCCCGCCGATCCCTGGCCAGGCCCTTGAAGATCGGCTTTGGCTTCATCGGGATCCTCATTGTCCTGATGGTGATCGCCACAGCCATTGGCATCCCGTTTTTCAACGCCACCCGGTACCGGGATCTGATCCAGATGGAGACCGGAGATTTTTCTGCCGATGTGGCTGAGATCAGTATGAACCAGATCCCGGTGGTGGATAAGGATACGGCCACCCGCCTGGGAAGCCGGAAGCTGGGAGAAATGACCGAGCTGGTATCCCAGTTTGAGATTGAAAACAACTACACCCAGATCAACTACAACGGTGTCCCCTACCGGGTGACTCCCCTGTCCTACGCCGATCCCATTAAATGGCTCTATAACCAGAAAAAGGGACTCCCCGCCTATATCACCGTGAACATGGTGACCCAGCAGACGGACCTGGTATGGCTGGAAAATGGAATGAAATACTCTCCCAGCGAGTACTTCTTCCGGAACATCTACCGCCATATCCGCTTCCTCTATCCTACAAAAATGTTTGAAGAGGTCTCCTTTGAGATCGACGACGAGGGAACGCCTTACTGGGTGGCGCCCACCATCCAGTACCGCATCGGCTGGTGGAACGGAAAGGACATCGACGGAGCCATCCTTGTGAATGCCGTTACCGGAGAGGCCAATTATTATGAGAAGGACCAGGTTCCCCAGTGGATCGACCAGCTTTATGATTCCGACCTGATCATCTCCCAGCTGGACGACAACGGCCTGTTCCAGAATGGCTACATCAACTCCATCTTCGGACAGAAAAACGTGCGCCGCACCACCTACGGCTACAACTATCTGGCCCTGGACGACGATGTCTACCTTTATACAGGCATGTCCTCTGTCACCGGAGACCAGTCCAACATCGGCTTTGTGCTGGTGAACCTCCGGACCAAGGCCACAAAATTTTATGCAGTTCCCGGCGCTACCGAGGCATCCGCCATGGCTTCGGCCCAGGGACAGGTACAGCACTTAAAGTACTCGGCCACCTTCCCTCTGCTCTTAAACGTTTCCGACCGGCCCACCTACTTCATCTCCTTAAAGGATGACGCGGGGCTTGTGAAAATGTATGCTTTCGTAGATGTGGAGCAGTACCAGATCGTAGGCACCGGACAGACCATCGACGAGGCCCGGAAAAACTACCGGACCGCCCTGAACCTGGAGGATGTGGAGACCGGCGGCTCCATGGACACCCTGGAAAAGACCGGCACCGTGGACGCGGTGGCCAGTGTGGTCGTTTCCGGCAATACCTGCTATTACTTCACCCTCACCGGAAGCGATACAGTCTACGCCGCCATGGTGACCTTAAATGAAAATCTTCCGTTCCTGGAATCCGGCGACCGGATCTCCTTTACTTATACGGAGGATGAAAAGCCCGCGGCTGTGGCTGAGATCACAGAGATCAAAAAGCAATAGCCCGGAAAACTTCTTCTGGACGCATAAAGCTCCCCCGGAACGGCCCAATGGAAAGCCGCTCCGGGGGAGCTTTTTATTTATCTGTCATCCGCCTACACGGTCTGGTATTTGGCCACGTATACCTGGAAGCTGTCGGTGCCGTAAAGCTCCTTGCCCACGGATATGGTCACATTTTTATCGGTGATCACATACTCCAGTCTGGCCCCCTCCTGGACCACTGTATCCTGCATCAGCACACAGTTCTTTACCTTGGCGCCCCTGGCCACCTTCACGCCCCGGAAGAGAACGCAGTTTTCCACCTCTCCCTCAATGACACAGCCGTCGGCCACCAGCACGTTCTTTGCCTTTGCGCCGTTGATGTAGCGGGTCGGGTTGTCGTCACGGATCTTGGTGTGGATCTGGTTTCCGGAGAATAAGGCATCCAGATTTTCATCCTCCAGAAGCTTCATATTCTCGTCAAAATAGCTGCGCACGTCACAGATCCTGGCGGCATAGCCTGTGTATTCATAGGCCATGACCTTCATCTTGCCCAGCTGGTTTGCCAGGATGTCTCTCTCGAAATATGTATAGCCGCGGACAAAGGCCGTGTTGATCTCATTGATCAGCCGCTCCCGTTCCATCACATAGATGTTCATGGAGAAGTTCTGGATCCCCTCTTCCTGGGAATTCATATAGATCTTTCTCACCTTGCTGCCCTCCAGGCCCAGGGTATAGTAAAGATCCTTCACCACATCGGATTTTCTCGCGCTTTCCGGCAGCTTTTCCTTTTTGTAAACGATGGTCACGTCCGCCCCGCTCTCCTTGTGGGCGTTTAAAAGGGCATTGAAATCAAAGCTGGCGGCGATGTTGGTATCGGCCATGACCACATATTTTTCCTTCTGCTCCTTTAAGAAGGGAAGGATGCTGGCCAGGGCTTCCACACGGCCGTTATAGATCTTCATGTGCTTTTCCGCATAGGGAGGAACGATATTGAGGCCTCCGTTCTTCCGCACCAGGTCCCATTCACGGCCGGAGCCCAGGTGATCCATAAGAGAATGGTAATTCTGACGCACGATAATAGAGATATTGTCGATCCCGCAGTTTACCATACTGGATAATAAAAAGTCCACCATCCGGTAACGGCCTGCAAAGGGGATCGAGGCCATGGACCGCTCGGCCACCAGTTCCGGTACAAAGCTGTCATAACTGTTGGGGAAAAGGATTCCCAGAGCATCTACGTTGGAATTTACCATTGTTCTTCACCGCCTTCTACATTTTTATTGACCATGGCATTGGGACCCACGATGGCCCCGTCTCCGATCACAACGCCGGAGCCCACAGTTGCGACGCCCTTTTCTCCGTCCTTCGGCATGGCTCCCACCACTGCCTTCTTTCCAATGGTCACGTTTTCCGCCACGATACAGTGCTTCACCACGGCTCCTGCCTGGATCACAGAGCCGCCCATGACCACAGCATCCTCCACTTCCGCTCCGGCTTCCACCTTAACGCCGGCAAAAAGGATGGAGTGCTTTACATGGCCGTCCACACGGCAGCCGTCGGTGACCATAGAATTTTCCACCAGACCCTTATTTCCGATCTTATGACCGGTCATACCGCTGTTGCGGCTGTATATCTTCCAGTTTTCATCAAACAGATTGATGCCGCTGTGCTCCGGGTCCAGGACCTCCATGTTGGCCTCCCAGAGAGAGGAGATGGTCCCCACATCCTTCCAGTAGCCGTCAAAATGGTAGGCGTACATATTTCTTCCGTCCTTTAACAGATTGGGAATGATGTTATTGCCGAAATCGTTTTCAGAATCAGGATCTGCCTCGTCCTCGATCAGGTACTTCTTCAGCACATCCCAGTTGAAAATATAGATACCCATAGATGCCAGGTTGGATTTGGGATTTTTGGGCTTTTCCTGGAATTCAGTGATCTTATCGTTTTCATCAGCCACCATCAGTCCGAACCGGGACGCCTCCTCCCACGGAACCTCCATGACAGCCACACTGAACTCTGCATTCTTTTCCTTGTGGAACCGAAGGAAATCGCTGTAATCCTGTTTGCATATCTGGTCTCCGGAAAGGATGATCACATACTGGGGATCATATCTTTCAATGAACGGAATATTCTGGTAGATCGCGTTGGCGGTTCCCTTGTACCAGTCAGAGCCGGAGGCCTTCTGATACGGCGGCAGCACATGGACGCCTCCATAAAGACGGTCCAGATCCCAGGGCTGCCCATTGCCGATGTATTCATTTAATACCATAGGCTGGTACTGGGTCAGGATCCCCACCGTATCGATCCCGGAATTGACACAGTTCGACAGCGGAAAGTCAATGATCCTGTACTTTCCGCCAAAGGGAACTGCCGGTTTTGCCAGCTTCTGGGTCAGGGCATATAAACGGGAGCCCTGGCCGCCGGCAAGCAGCATTGCAATCATTTCTTTTGCCATAAGTCTTTCCCCCTGAAATAATAAAAAATCTCATATACAAATTTTAACATAAAAATGCAAAAACCGATAGTCTTTTTACATATTATTTGTTTTTTTAATTGGATATTTATGGCAAAAATTCCAGTATTCTTCAATTATTGCAAAAATTCCGCCATTACATAATTACTCACATCCATGCCATAATCCGTCAGCCGGAACCTGCCGTCTGAAAGAACGGCGGCTCCCTCCTTCTCCAGCCGCTCCATGAGACCGGGATAAACGTCCTGGGCCCGCTCCCCGAACCGCTCTTCAAATTCCTTTAGGGAAACGCCCTGGACCAGTCTCAGGCCCACGTAAAAAAATTCCTCCTCCATATCCTTTTTCGTCAGGATCTCCTGGTCCAGCCGCTTTCCGGGCTTCTCTCCCAGATAGATCCCCAGGTCCCGTTCATTGCAGAACCTGCATCCATTCACATAAGAGGAGGCTCCCAGTCCCAGCCCAAGGTAGGAAACCCCCGTCCAGTATCCGAGATTGTGACGGCATTCCATTCCAGGTCTGGCATAATTGGAGATCTCGTACCGTTCATAGCCCCGGTCCTTTAAAAACTCCCGGGTCCGGTGGTACATCTCCCGCTCCGCATCCTCATCCGGAAGGATCCCGTCCCCCCGCCCATTTCCGTATGCTTCAAAAAAGGGGGTGCCTTCCTCGATGATCAGACTATACGCGGAAATATGCTCCGGGTCCAGGTCTGCTGTTTTTTTCAGCGTATCCATCCAGCTTTCCACCGTCTGTCCCGGCAGGGCGGACATGAGGTCCACATTGAGGTTGGAAAAACCGGCCTCCCTGGCCAGCCGGAAGCTTTCCAGAAACTCCTCCCAGGTATGGATCCGTCCCAGAGCCTTTAATTCCCTGTTATCCGCCGACTGGAGGCCGAAGCTTAACCGGTTGATCCCGGCCTCCCGGTAGATCCGGAGCTTTTCCCGGTCCACGGTCCCAGGGTTGGCCTCCATGGAGATCTCAGCCGTTTCTTCTATATGAAAGGAGGCCCGCAGACAGTCGAAGAGCTCCTTCATCCACCGGGCCTTTAAAACAGACGGAGTGCCGCCTCCCACAAACACCGAAGAAACCGGTGTATCATGAAAGCCGGCACTGACTGTCCTTATCTCTTCCATCAGCTTTTCCACATACCGCCTCTGGATCTCCTCCCCCTGGGGAAAGGAAAGAAAATCACAGTAGGCACATTTTTTTACACAGAACGGAATGTGTACATATAGTTCCATCGCTTCTCCGTCCTCCTAATCTGCCTCCGGCCCTGATGTCCCGCCGGATCTTTCTGTATGCTCCGAGAGCCAGTTTTTTAAGAGCAGCAGCTCTCCTTCCTGTAAACAGAAGCCGTCCGCCTGTGTTTTTGCTGCCTGGCAGGCCTTCTCCAGATCCATCCACCGGACAGATTCCACCTCATCGGCCTGGAGCTCCAGGCGTTCCGCCTCCACCGGCCTTCTGTAAACGTAGACCGCAGCCTTTTCGCGGTTGATAAAGGGCTTTCCGTAAAAGTCCCCCTCATACTGGCTCTCAAAAAAACCGGCAAATTCCAGTTCTTCCTCCGAAGCGGTGATCCCCAGCTCCTCCTTAAGCTCCCGTCTGGCTGACTGGAGGTATCCGTCTCCCGCCGGAATATGGCCGGCGCTGGAAATATCGTAGCAGCCCGCAAAGGAATCCTTCCTGCTGCTGCGCTTCTGGAGCAGCACCTCATGGCTGCCGTCTGGCTTTTCCCGGACCACCCACACATGGCTGGTCCTGTGATAATCGCCCCGTTCATGGACCATGGACCGCTCCCGCACCAGTCCCGAGGGCTCTCCGCCTTCATCCAGCACGTCCAGCAGCTCCATGGACTCTCCGTTTAGGACCGCCTCCGAAAGCCGGTTCCCATAATAATGAAGCTTTAAAGAAAAAAACGGCTCCCCTTCATCCATGAGCCTAAAAAAGATCCGGTCGCCTTCCCACAGGTTTAAACGGTCGATCTCCTCTTTTGGTACCCACTCCAGGGTCCCTTCATCGCAGGGGACCGGCTGGCCGGTGAACCCGTCAGCTGTATAGAGGAACATGTATTCCGCCTCCTGGTCATTAAACAGGAAGGTCACGATCCCTCTTAGCCGGTAACTGGTAAGAAGGAAGCCCGTTTCCTCCCGGGCTTCCCTCAGCACACAGTCCTCCGGACTCTCGCCGGGCTCAAATTTCCCGCCGATGCCGATCCACTTATCTTTATTTACATCATTTTTCTTCACGATCCGGTGCAGCATCAGGTATTTCCCGTCCTGTTCCAGATAGCATAGTGTGGTCAGACGCATGTTTACTCCTCATCCAGCTTCAATACGCTCATAAAGGCCTTCTGCGGGATCTCCACATTGCCCACCTGGCGCATCCGCTTCTTTCCTTCCTTCTGCTTTTCCAGAAGCTTCTTCTTACGGGAAATATCGCCGCCGTAGCACTTGGCCAGAACATCCTTGCGGACGGCCTTTACGGTCTCCCTGGCAATGATCTTGCCTCCCACAGCCGCCTGGATCGGGATCTCAAACAGATGTCTCGGGATCTCATCCTTCAGCTTTTCGCACATTTTCCTTCCTCTCTCATAGGCAGAGCCCTCGAAGACGATGAAGGATAAAGCGTCCACCTCTTCCCGGTTGATGAGGATGTCCAGCTTCACAAGCTCCGACTGTTCATAGCCCTTCAGCTCATAGTCAAAGGACGCGTAGCCTCTGGATCTGGATTTTAAGGCGTCGAAAAAGTCGTAAATGATCTCATTGAGAGGCAGCTCATATTTCAGAAGGGCCCTGGTGGCCTCAATATACTCCATCCCCAGGTATACGCCCCGGCGTTCCTGGCAAAGCTGCATGATAGCGCCCACAAATTCCGTGGTCACCATTACCTCCGCAGTGACCACCGGCTCCTCCATATATTCGATCTCCGAGGGATCCGGCATATTGGTGGGATTGGTCAGGTCGATGACCTCGCCGTTGGTCTTGTGGATCCGGTACACAACGCTGGGGGCCGTGGTCACCAGGTCCAGATTGTATTCCCGCTCCAGCCGTTCCTGGATGATCTCCAGGTGGAGCAGGCCTAAGAAGCCGCAGCGGAAGCCAAAGCCCAGGGCCACCGAGGTCTCCGGCTCGAAAAACAGGGATGCGTCGTTTAGCTGGAGCTTTTCCAGGGCATCCCGCAGCTCCGGGTACTTGGCTCCGTCGGCCGGATACAGGCCGCAGTAGACCATGGGGGTCACTTTCTTATAGCCCGGAAGGGGTTCCTTACAGGGATTGGACCGGTCGGTGATGGTATCGCCCACCCGGGTATCCCGGACATTTTTGATGCTGGCAGTGATGTAGCCCACCATACCGGCAGACAGCTCCTCGCAGGGGATGAACTGGCCTGCGCCGAAGTAGCCCACCTCCACCACGTCATAGGACGCGCCGGTGGCCATCATCTTAATGGGGGTCCCACGTTTTACAGTTCCCTCCTTGATCCGGCAGAATACGATGACTCCCCGGTAGGAATCATAAACGGAGTCGAAGATCAGCGCCTGTAAGGGAGCCTCAGGATCTCCCTCCGGAGCCGGGATCTTTTCCACAATGGCCTCCAGCACATCCTCCACATTTAAACCGCTTTTGGCTGAGATCCTGGGAGCGTCGTGGGCCTCCAGGCCGATCACGTCCTCGATCTCCTCCGCCACCCGGTCGGGATCGGCACTGGGAAGGTCGATCTTGTTGATCACCGGGAACACATCCAGATCGTGGTCCAGGGCCAGATACACGTTGGCCAGGGTCTGGGCCTCGATCCCCTGGGCCGCGTCCACCACCAGGTTCGGGAACGTGTGCAGGATGCGCTTCAGACGGCGCGGATGCGAGAAGTCGTAACGATAGTCGCCGGTGTGGATGACGATGGGCAGCCGGCCCTCGATGACCTCGTACAGGTGCATGAGCCGAGGGTCGTCCATGTTCACCTTCTGGGTGTCGGGATGGATCTTCACGCCCTTCAGTGCCAGATCAATGGCGCGGTTGATCTCACCTTCCACGTCTTCGAAATCTTGGTGCATAGTAGCGAAGCCAACGAAGTTGTCGTGGGCGCGGCACTGCTCGGCGATGAAGTCGTTGATGATCGGCACCTGCCCGGGCGTCGTGGCCACGGAATGCACCAGGTGATGGGTGATGGGCGAGCCTTCGCACGCCGCGAGCATCGAGGACGCCGAAGCATTCTTTGCGTT
>ENA-ORTY01001748-ORTY01001748.1-human-gut-metagenome-genome-assembly--contig:-NODE-1748-length-23002-cov-85.143984_pt1 | contig 23002 bp, 21 predicted proteins | sample MGYA00241917_ERZ509198 | MGnify/ENA primary metagenome ERZ509198 (study PRJEB26280, sample SAMEA2338857) | human gut metagenome | biome: human gut; feature: human-associated habitat; material: faeces...
ATTCTACTTTATAGAGCAACATGCCTAAAATAATCTTTCAACCACTTATGATTTGTAATCCCCCAACAAAAGGGAAAGCACACTCCTTTGCTGCGGATTGCAAATCCGCAGAGCCTAGATAGGTTAAGACATTTTTTGACGCCGGATTGCAAATCCGGCGGGACGCCTAGCGGGCTTGCGTTCTTGAAAAAAAGGAGAAGAAAGAGCAAATCCAAACATGATATCGACAAGCACGACCACAGTCTGGCTTACGAGAAAAGACATGCTTAGATAGCTTTAATGTCGATTTATAAAACTGAAAGAGGGTGTGTCATAAGTCTATGGCGCACCCTCTTTTATGTTATTTATTGCATAATCCTAGAAGTATCGTAGCCTATTCCAAAAAGGGAATCATATTATATCGTCTGCAAATTTTACTTTTTCCAATCTTCTCTATTATAAACAGGCAGGAAGTTCACAAAAGGGCATAGTTATCTCTGACGATAAAACAACCAAAATTGAGTTTTATCGTTTTATACCCAAATATTTTTTCAAATTGAATCCCATTCCGAACAATCCTAGATCCATATAAACCTTGTCCATTCCAAAATGCCTGAATCGCTTATAATGCATATCCGCCTTCATCTGCCCAAATACAGCTTCCGGCTCTATCGGTCGCTGGCTTCTGTGTTTCAAGCCCTCTTCAGACGTTAGTAGCAGGAAGGCTTCCTTTTTATATGCATTCAGTTTATGGTTGACATATATGGTTCTGTTGCCTTTGGATTTCTTGCAGAGACTTCCAAGCGGACATCCATCACATCGTTGTGCTCTATATAATGTAATGACAGACACATAGCCGGAGTCACTTTTCGTTTGCCGTTGTCCACAAGGTTCCATGTGTTGTCCCATGGGGCAGACATAATAGTCATCATCCTTGTTGTAGTAGAAGTTCGCTTGGTTGAAGGCATCCTCCTTGAAAGGCTTATGCTGTTCCTTGTGAAACCAGTTGTACTTTACATAACCCATCATCTCTTCCATCTCTAGGTACTCGTAGTTCTCCTCCGAGCCATACCCTGAGTCTGCGGTGACGCTCTTGGATTGCTTTCCATATCTTTTCTTGTACTTATCCAAAAAAGGCTTGAAGGTCAGGGTGTCTGTTGGATTGGGATAAAGGGCGAAATTCGTCCAATATTGATTCTCTGTCGCAATTTGAAGGTTATAGGCAGGCTTTGTCTGCCCATTTCATGGCATCTTCCTTGAGGCGCATGAAGGTCGCATCGGGATCAGTCTTGGAGTAACTGTTTCTCTCGCCCAGTATATCCAGTGATTTTTCATACTCGCACAGTTTGTCCGAGGCTTTGAACAAGTGATCTATCTGAGTATTTAGCTTTTGCTTCTCTCTTCCTGTAAGCTTTGCCTTAGGAAGATTCTTCGCTTGCCTCTCACACAAACGTGCACTTCTCTTTACATTCTTGGCGGAAGTGGCTGGCTCGCAGTCTTCTTCCTTAATGTCACTCCCGCCATTCAGGCGAATTTGTTCTTTTATCTGAGCCAATGCAGCAGAGGTCTTTTCCAAGAGCTTAGCCCTGTTCTTTTCCACAGTCTTCTTCCATACAAACGTGTACTTGTTTGCTTTCGACTCTATCTTAGTACCATCAACATATTGTTCCTCCAGACTAATCACGCCCTTTTCAACCAATATGGAGACGACTGCATCAAAATTAAAGTCGATGCATTTAATCATATGATTGGATCTAAAGCGGTTGATTGTTGCGAAAGATAGTTGCTTACCTCCACAAATCCACATATAGCGAACATCGTATTTAAGTGCGTCCGCTATGCCACGACAGGAATAAACGCCATTGATATAGGCAAAAACAACTAAACTTAGAAGCATCTTCGGACTATAAGGAGGAGCACCAATCCCATCATAGGTATCCATGAGAGGGTTGATGTCCATACTGCGAACAATACGATCCACCATACGAACTTTGCTGTCTTTTGGCACATAATCATCGAAAGAGTTAGGAAAAAAGCTCAATTCGTGCCGAGTTTCAGATTTTATTTGTATCTTTGCCATACTTAAAGAAGTTTTCTGCAAAAATACAAAACTTTTGCGGAAAGGCAAAGCCCGAGCTTGTGAAAGTTTGGGCTTTGTTGTAAATAAAAACAATTTTTTCAGTTCCGTATCTGGAAAAAGAAGAAAAAACGAAAAGGGTGCGCCATAGACTTATGACACACCCTCTTTTTGTTATATAAGAAAAGAAAATCAGCAACCGAAATAAACCATCAGTCCGCCCAAAACGATATACAGCAGGGCGTATGGGATGGCCGAGCGGAGAATCTCTCCATCCTTTCCCTCCATATCGCAGGCTGCAGTAGCGATGGCGATGCTCTGCGGACTGATCATCTTGCCACCCGTGGCTCCTGTGGTATTGGCAGCAACCAGCCAGTTCTCCTGACCACCCTCCATACCAAAGAATGTACTCTGTCCCGTCATGCCCAACTGGTTGGCTACATGAGCCTGGAGCTTGGCAAAGAGAATGTTCGAAGAGGTATCAGAACCCGTTACGAAGGTTCCGATGGCACCAATCATCGGTGCTACCAAAGGATAGAAGTCGCCCGTCACAGCCACCAATCCGGAGGCGATGGAAGTAATCATTCCCGAATAGTTCATCACACTTGCCAGGGCTATCAGCGAACAGATGGTCACCACCGTCTTGCGCAGATTCACCGTGGTACGGGCAAGAATCACCATCAATCTCTTGAGGCTCAATCCCTGAACCAATCCACCAATCGTAGCACCCAGGAAGAGCATCAAGCCTGCATTGGAAATCCAGCCAAACTTAAAGGTGCTGTCGAGCACCGGCAGATGAACCGCACTCACCAGATGACTCTTGAGGAAAGCATTGACCGGAGGACAGAGCGCTCCGGAAACCAGGATGAATATCAATATAAAGAGGTAAACGCTCCATGCCTTCAGGCTCTCGGCAAGCGTAAAGGTTTCCTTATCCTGCACCTTGCTCTTTCTGGCAAACACCTTGGCGTATGCGATGATGGCGATAATGGCTGCCAGCGAACCGATGATGGCTGGAGTCTCCGAACCGAGATAATAGCCACATACAAACTGCACTACCACGGAAATCACTCCCACCCAGAGGGCGATGATGAGATTCTTGATAAGATTGTGCTTATCGGTAAGCGTCAGGATGATGAAAGGCAGGATGATAAAGAGAGGTGCCAGCTGGATGATGGCGAAGGCCGAAGTCTCGCAAATCTGTGCCGCCGAGGCCGATCCGCTTTCCGCCACCTCGTTACAGAGCGTAGTAACCGGCACGCCCACGGCACCAAATCCCGTAGCCACGGTATTACCGATTAAGGAAACCAGAGCCGAGAACATCGGTTTGAATCCGAGTCCGATGAGGATAGCGGCAGGTATCGCCACCGCCGTTCCGAAGCCCGCCATACCTTCGAGCAGTCCGCCGAATCCCCATACGAGGAGCAGCACGAGCAGTCCCTTATCATCGGTAATCGATGTAAACTGCCTCTTGATTACCTCTATCTGCTTGCTTTCCACGAGGATATTATAGCTGTAGATAGCCATCAGGATGATGATGAGAATCGGGAATACTGCCTTCAGGATGCCTTCCACCACCGCCCATCCCGTCAGGGCGATTACGCTGTCCTCCGCATGTTCCGGGGCAATCATGCCTAGCGGCGAAGCAGCGAAGAGAGCGAGCAAAACGGTAATTACGAGCGTCAGCAAGGCGCTTTTATGACCTGCCATCTTGAAGCCGAGCATCAGGATGAACAGCAACACGATGGGAATAATAGAAACTACAGATGCCATAAGCCATTCAGTTTTTTAATGTTTTCGATTGCTAAATTTTATGTTTCACTTGCAAAAATACTATTTTTCTTTGAAAAAAGAAAGCATTTTTTGAAAAAAATCTTTTTTAAGATGTCCGATTTTTCAATTTCATACGTCTATAGAGTGTTAAGGTTATGAGAACAGAAGAATTCAAACATATCATCCTACCGATGCGCAGCGACTTGAAAGCGTATGCGCTAAGGTTGACTGAGAGTGACGACAATGCCGAAGACCTCGTGCAGGAAGTCATGCTCAGGCTGTGGGACATGCACCAGAATATCAAGGCAGAAGATAACCTCAAGGCGCTCGCCATCACCATCATGCGCAACAAGTTTTATGACCAGTGCCGACATGAGGAGCGGAACTTCACCACCGACAAGGTGATGGAAGTACCCATAGAAGACCGGCGGGCAGAGCAACGGGACGAGGTAAACCTCATCAGACAGATAGTGGCACAGCTCCCGCCCTTGCAGCAGCAGATATTCCGCATGAAGGAGATAGAAGGCTATACTGCCGATGAAATCATGCAGATAACGGGATGTACTGCCGATAATCTCCGAAAGAATCTCTCCCGAGCCCGGCTCAAAATCAGAGAGACCTATATGAATATCGTGAAACAGAACAGAACAAAATAAAGAAGGAGGAAAAGTTATGAATGATGAAATAAAAAGAATACAGAACTTGCTCGACAAGTATATGGATGGTGCCACTTCCAATGAGGAAGAGGCAACGCTCAGAAAATATTTCGAAGAGCATGGCAATGATATTCCGGAAGAATGGGAATCCTATCGCGCCCTCTTCAGCTATATCGGATTCGAACAGATGAATCTTTCTCAAATTCTAAAAGAAGAAGAGAAGGAGATAGAAAAGGAGGATATTCTAGAAGATGAAGAAAAGAATATCCCAAAGAAAGAAGGAAAGGAAGAGGAAACATCTCCAAAGAAGGAAACTTTTACAAAGAAGGAAGCTTCTCGCAGCAGATGGATCAAATATTTCGGCACTTCTGTGGCAGCCGCCGCTATCATCGCATTCCTGATTGTGGGCATCCAGAAGATAGCCCAGCCTCAGCCTGAATGTTATGCGGTTATCGATGGAAAGGTTTATACCGACCAGGAGTTCGTTCATAACGAAGCCCTGGATGCCCTGGATGATGTTTCGGCAGATTCCGAAGATCCATTCAGTGCCCTGGATATGATGAAACAATAAATTCATCTTTTAGATGAAACCATAAATTCAACTATAAATATAATATAAAGTATAATATATATAATAAGGTATAGAATATGAAACGATGCAACTTGATAAAACGCTTCTTCATCGGACTGCTTCTTATCGTGGTAGCCTCGATTTCGGCTAATGCCCAGGAGGGGCTGTACGTAAAAAGTATATTCCAACGCTTCGGACACGCCAAGGGATGCAAGATGGTTACGATGCAGAATACGCAACTCAAAGGTTACAAACTCAAGATATACAAGAGCCTGGTATATAAGTACCATGCCACGGAAATAGCCCACTATCTGAAGTCCGACCGCAAGGCTGCAAAGAAAATCAGAGAGGTGGTGGAGAATGGCAAGATGGTGAGCGGCTATTACATGATGGCACCCTTGAGCAATGGAGACAACCGCTTTATCCTCTTCAGTAATCCGAATGAAAGCAAGGGAACCGTGATTTATATCGAAGGCAATCTGTCGCCCGAAGACATCATGCAACTCTGCTATTCCAGAAGATAGAAACAACATCTTCCTTCAGGAATCCTCTCAATAAGAATAAGAAACAACATAAAATATAGTATTATGAATATCAAAAACGTAATGATGATGGCTGCCATGATGCCAGCCTTCGCCCTTGCTGAAACCAACAGCAACAGTGCACCAGCCTCGGTAGAGGCTAACGACACCACAATCAGAGTGAACGACCAGAACATCGTCATCAAGCAGGATGGCGAACAGACTTCTGTGAAGATATATAAGATGAACGGCAACGAGATGACCAAGATTTCCGAAACCCAATTCGTAGATGGTCAGGAAGTAGAAAAGGTATTTGTCACCTCTCCTTTCATCCCTCAGACCTTGAGCAAGCGCAAGCGCAGTCTGGAAAGTCATTATCCAACCTTCTTCTTCGGCTGCAGCCAGTTGCCAGGCAGCAGGGGAAGCATGGGAGGCAACAACGAGATGCACAGTCGCGACTCCAAGTCGTGGGAATGGGGCATCACCCTCACCAGTCTCTGCTTCCGCCTTTCCAACGAAATGGCGCTCACCTCCTCTCTCTCCATCGGACAGGTACACCACCATTTCAAGGACAATTATGTATTAAGCACCGAAAACGGGGTATCGGCAATGACTCCGATAGATGGAGAGACGCTGAAGAAAAGCTATATCAGCTATAATGTGCTCCGCCTGCCTATCATGCTGGAGTGGCAGAAGCGCATAGGATGCCATGATGCATTCCTGGCGTTAGGTCCATCGGTAGAATACCGCTGGCACGAGCATTCCCGCTACTTCATAGGCAAGCACAAGCATACCGAAACGGGCGATATCAACCTCAACCCTATCGGCTTGAACCTCGAGGCCCGTGCCGGCTACTCAGGAGTGATGCTCTACGCCCGTGCCGGAATAACCCCGCTGCTCAACAAGACCAAGGCTCCCGAGTGCTACCCGATGACCATCGGCTTAGGATTTAGATTGTAACATAGCTGCAATGTAGCAGAAATATAGCTATAATGTAGCAAAACATAACTGAAACTGTCCCCATCTGATACCCCCTTTCAGATGAGGACAGTTTTTTGTTCGGCCAAATTCGGGAATTAAAAATGGCCAAATTCGGGAAAAATTTTCGGCCAAATTCGGGAGTTAAATAATGCCAAATTCGGGAATTTGTGAAAAAAGCCCACAATTTCAGCATTTAGCCGCAAGCCTAGGATTTATCAAAAAAATCGAAAAAAGTGGCGATAGGTGTGCGAAATCTCATAAAAAAACATAGATTACGCACACCTATCGCCACTTTTTGCTGTTTATCGCCTTAATTTAGGCTATAGTAACAGAGAGAACTTTGTTATTTATTTTAACTCAATCTCCATATTTTTATTTGGCACAAAGGACATGTTTCCTTCATAACATGGCTTGGCTGAATCATATTTGCCCGAGAAATCAGAACGATATACCATCACATGATAAGTGCCGGAAACTAAGTTCGATAGATTGAAACCTACATTATAGTTGCACATACAGTCTGCCTCAATCGTGGAATCTCCCAAAGGAATCAAAACAATACGGATTTCTCCGTCTTGTGAATGTACTTGAGGGTTAAATCCATTTACTGCACAATTTGCTTGAAGGTCAGTCACTTCGAAATGAGCAACACCTTTTGCATCAACAGAAACCGACATCTGTGTAGGCTTTTCTTTTTCTGCTTTATAATATTCAGGACGACTTTCTGTTGCTGAGAAGGATGATGTACAGCCAGAATTTACCACATCACTCATTCTTACCTGCTCCATGACATTCTGTTCCGTAGAACAAGCTCCCATTGCCATAGCAGCCATAACTAAAAATACAACTTGTTTAACCATAACTATATCTATTTTTAATTTTGAATTGAACGAATTGACTCAATCAACTTATAAGTATCGATTATTGCTTCTAACGATTGTTCTGAGGAACTCTTTCGTTTCTCTACTGCATCGACAAAACTTTTGATGGTATCAAAGTAGCCTTGCGTAACTATCTGATTGTTATGGATAGTTGGCACGAAGTTATTTCTGTCGAACAAATGAACATCGACCCTCTTCCGTTGAAAAACTTTCTCGACAGGTACACCCATCAACGTAGATTGCTTACCTTTATATATCAAACTCTCCATCTGCTCCATTTCAAAGATACCAGATGAAGTGTTTACCGTCATGCACTCTTTTGCATCATTCCAGGAATAACCAGTTGACAGTTCTAAAACACCTGTAGCTTTTTCGTGTTCGAGTACCAACATAAGTGTATGATGCTCTATCCAGCCAGCAAACTTAACTTCTGCCTTTCCGAATAGAAACGTCACGTAATCCAATGGATGAACGAAAAGATCCAACATCGCATCACCCTCAGGATATGCCCCTGTGAGATATTTGAGATTGTAGCTCATTCTTCCCTTGCTCTTCTGTAATTCCTTTTTTAGAATACGGATGACGGGGGCATTCCGCTTTTGCAATCCAACAGTTACTTGCGGAAAGCCGGCCGCTTTTCTCATTCCGATTAGTTGCAACAGTTCGTCTTCACTCTGGCATGGAGGCTTTTCTATAAATAGAGCCTTGCCACTCTTGATAACCTCTGAAGCTATTGTGAAATGAGATTGCAGAGAAACCGACACAAACACGCCCTTTATGTCATCATCATGTAAAATATCATCTAAGGATGTTGTCGCACAGACATTGGGATAAGCCGCTTCTATGAGCGGTAACTTGTCGTCTGACTTGCAGCAAATATATTTCAATGGAACATGAAGATAGTTCAGAACAGGGTACAGATTATTTGTACTATGGTTACCAATGCCCACAAAAGCATAATTGCCACCATATATCTGCTTCAACTGCCTCATGCTCCTTACCCGCTTATAACGTTCGATAATGTTCTTTATATATTCCATTAGCCATTAATTCGATTTATGTATTCCCTATATGTTTCATTAACGTTGTTTGTCCATTGATATTTTCCATAAACGACTTGAATGAGCTTCTTTGGCAGAAATCTTTCAAGGTTTCGCAGCAATATCAAATCATATTTTCGATGGAAGTTGATCCAACAGGCATTGCATTCCTTCGAGTATCTGCATTGCTCCTTATGTGCGAATCTCGAATTGAATATATCATCCAGCGAATGTGTATGGATGTTGCCAAGCTTCACATCGAGATTCTGGCATAGTGGAACATCGCCATTCGAGTGAATCACCAATTCGCTAAAGATACTTTGGCAACGCAGTTTGAGATTGCCGTTTCGCCATTCTTCATACAAGGCTACAAAATCAAAATTTTCTTCTGTATCATGTATGTTCTGAGGTATGTTTTGAATGTAATTTTCAAAATCTACAGAAAGAAGCTCTGCCGTAGTATCAAAGAAATCCATCGTTCCATAAATCCCGATTCTCACGTCAATGTCATATTCCTTTGCCACCTCTATGACATATCTCATATCAGAAAAGGAATTCCAGGGTGACAGGCAGAACATGAGGGAGATAGGAACCTCATCTCTCACCGCTTTCACAACCTCTATTACTTTATCATGCCCATTGCATCCTCTCATGCTCTTGTACGTTTCCTTATCACCATCAAGAGATACATACAAATGAGCAGGATGAAACTTTCTCACGGCATCTATCACTTTTTGGGGATTTAAGCAGTTGGATAGTAATGTATAATTGGGATGGTTCTCCTTGAACCACTCCATTATTACATCTGCCTCAGGATGAAGCAGGAACTCCCCACCTTCCAATCCAACAACCGTATGCTGAGAGATGCATTTACTGCGCATAATTTCCCTAATGTCTTTAAAAGAAAGATGCTCTACTGGCTTTTGCCAAATTGAGCAATGCTTGCAACGGGATTGGCATTTTGTTGTGGAATACAACATTAGCGTACTCAGCATCTTGTGCCGAGGACGTAACATATTGTTGAGGTACATAACCCCATTTCGTATATAGTCTTTTGTCTTGTACATGCGTCTTAAGAAACTTTTGTGTTTCTACTATTAAAGATACACCAAAAGTTCTAAAGACTGCATGGGACATTGTTTTTACCATGTAAACCTGATTCCGAATGGAACGGTAATGGTAAACGGATGCTCTGTCCAAATTGTACGAGTAGTACTTCCATTAGGTATGTGCCAACAGAATGTCGGTTCCAGATAAACACCCCAATTCTTCGCAAAATTATATTGTAATCCGATACCCGTACCAACTGTCCATTGGAATGGTGGGGTAAAATGCCAGCTATCTGAATATGGAACTACTGTTCCTGTTACATATTGTTCATCTGTCTTGCCAGATAAAGGTATGTTCAGGATGATACCTGCGGATGTGTATGCTGTCCATCTGTTTGCGCCAAACCACTTGTATGACAAACGCAAAGGAATGCCCAAATACTGGACTTTCTGCCGCTTTTGTACATAGTAGTCATCCTCACCCAAAATGAATTCAGACTTCAGTTGGGAGTATTGAAGACCAGTCTCCATATTCCAATTTCTATTGATAGTCTTAGTCATGGACAATCCAAATGTGATTGGTTTGTCATGATACTCATGCTCTACGATTTTTCCACCGTTTTTAATGTTATTGATGTTGTTTGTATTGTTAATGGCAATTTCCATAAGAGCCTTTTCTGCCTCCGACATATTGCCATGCGCATTCTGCTGTAAATACTGAGAATATTGCTCCCAAGTTGAAAACATTTGTGGACCTGAAGGTTGAGGACCATCGGTTATATCTTCTCCCTTGCCCACAAGCATCTTATAAGCACTCTGAGCCAATGCAGAACCCACAGAACCCATGGCAAGCAGTTGCCACTTGCTTTTGTAACTTGGAGTAATTTCATTTGCTATAATTTTTTCTAGCTCAGGAACAACCTGTTTTATTGTATCGAGTGAAACGCTATCTTTATCTATTGCTACTACAATATTGATTGCCGAATCAGTCTTTTCATAACCAGTTTCGAAATCTGTTTTATGATCAGTTTTATAATCTGTTTGAATGCCAACAGAATCAACAACGAGGTAATCCGGCAAATTCATTTTGCCCTGACTTGCCGTTGCTATTATATTCTTGTCAACCACAGGAGACTGAGTAGTTGGCTGCACAGTTACACGATCAACAGAACGCTTTCCCTTGGCAGCATCATTTATATTGGCTACAGGTTGTTGCTCCTTTTCCGTACCTCTCTTCCAAAACAGATATTTATATATAGGTATGCTGACGAGCAATATGGAAATGACAGCCAGCATTCGCCTGTTTATCATATTACGCAACAATCCCTTTGCTCTTGTCAATTGTGATGATGAACTGTGTGGCTCAATACCAAGCTTTTCTGCAATTTCTTTATGCGAAAAGCCGTCAATGACAGCCATTCTGAACACGTTGCGGTATCCGGAAGGCAACTTGTCGATAAGCTCAAAAAGTTCTTTTTCTTCCAATTTGGAATCAGAAGTATAAGAACTTTCCACATCAAACCCATCCCCAATTTCCGAGAAAGATAGCACTTGTATCTTACGCTTCCTCTCTAAATATCGCAAGGATACATTTTTAGTAATGGCAACAAGCCATTCCCCAAACTTTGAAGCATCCTTTAGCTTTTCCAAAGAATAATAAGCTCGTATAAACGATTCTTGGACGAGGTCATCCACCGTGTCCTCGTCCTCTTGGGTAATTTTTATGCAAGCGTTTCTCATCCTTTGAGAATACGCATCATAAACTGTTTTCAAGGCGTCAGTATCACCAGCCTTTACTCTTTCTATCAGCTTTTCTATCTTCATGTTGGGGGTGCGATATTGTGCACAGCATATATAAGATACGTGAAAAAGCGAAAAGACTGCATAAGAATTTGTTAAAAACATAAAAATAAAATAGACCTAATGAACAAGAGATGGTTCACACAGCCAAATTAAGTAACGAATCACAGCCAAATTAAGTAACGAATCACAGCCAAATTGGGTAACAAAATTCGCAAATCACGGCCAAATTAGGTAACAAAACACGGCCAAATTAGGTAATTTTGCCCATTTTTCTGCTAAAAAATGCCTGAATACCACAAACGTGGTAGCAGGAATACTACTCATATGCTATTTCAGAATCCAGAAAATCGCCGTACCTTTGCAGCGTCAATCAGAACAAACAGCATGATGACTTTCAGAAGGACATCAGAATGTCTTTCAGAAGAATGTCTTCCAGAGAGAGAACATCAATCTGATTTCTGGACGGCAATTTATATAAATGAATAAGATTGAATATTAACGTAAAATTAAAGAAAGGACATAGATTATGAGTACAGAAAAGAAACTTCGCTTTGAGACACTTCAGTTGCATGTAGGTCAGGAAAATCCAGATCCAGCTACCGACGCTCGTGCGGTGCCTATCTACCAGACCACAAGTTACGTGTTCCGCAACTCTCAGCACGCTGCCGATCGCTTCGGACTCCGTGACGCAGGTAACATCTATGGTCGCTTGACCAACTCTACTCAGGGTGTATTCGAAGACCGTGTAGCTGCCCTCGAGGGTGGTGTAGCAGGTTTGGCTGTCGCTTCTGGTGCTGCCGCCGTTACCTACGCTCTACAGAACATCCTTCAGAACGGCGACCACATCGTAGCTGCCGACAACATCTACGGTGGTACTTATAACCTCATCACTCATACATTATCCACACAGGGTGTCAGCTACACCATCGTGGATCCTCGCAACTTCGAGCAGGTAGAGGCTGCCATCCAGGACAATACCAAGGCTCTCTATGCAGAGACCTTCGGAAATCCTAACTCTGATGTAACCGATATCGATAAGTTGGCAGAGATTGCTCATCGCCACAACATCCCATTGATTATCGACAACACCTTCGGCACTCCATACCTCATCCGCCCTATCGAGCACGGAGCAGATATCGTGGTTCACTCTGCTACCAAGTTCATCGGCGGTCACGGTTCATCTCTCGGTGGCGTCATCGTAGATGGCGGTAAGTTCGACTGGAAGGCAAATGCCGACAAGTTCCCTACTCTCGCTAAGCCAGACCCATCTTATCATGGTGCCGTATTCGCAGATGTAGCCGGAGCAGCAGCCTTCGTAACCCGAATCCGTGCGGTCATCCTTCGTGATACCGGTGCAACTATCTCTCCATTCAATGCCTGGATTCTTCTTCAGGGCTTGGAGACATTGAGCCTCCGTGTAGAGCGTCACGTTCAGAATGCATTGAAGGTGGTAGAGTATCTGGAGAACAATCCTAAGGTGGCTAAGGTTAATCACCCAGCCGTTCCTTCTCATCCAGACCACGAGCTTTACAAGAAACTCTTCCCTAACGGCGGTGGTTCTATCTTCACCTTCGATATCAAGGGCGGCGAGAAAGAGGCATGGGAGTTCATCGACCACCTGCGCATCTTCTCTTTGCTGGCTAACGTAGCCGACGTGAAGTCACTGGTTATCCACCCAGCAACAACCACCCACTCTCAGTTGAGCCCAGAGGAGTTGGAGGAGCAGCACATCTATCCTTCTACCGTTCGTCTGAGCATCGGTATCGAGAACATCGACGACCTGATTGAGGCACTCGATGAGGCATTTACCTACGTAAAGTAAAAATATTAATGATTTAAATTAGAGTACAGTTATGGCAAAGATATATAAGCAGATTACTGATTTAATCGGTAAGACCCCATTGGTAGAATTGGGTAAGTATTCAGCATCCAAGGGTTTGGAGACTCCTGTAATTGCTAAGGTAGAATTCTTCAATCCTGGCGGAAGCGTAAAGGATCGTATCGCACTTGCGATGATCGAAGATGCTGAGCAGAAGGGCATTCTGAAACCAGGTGCCACCATCATCGAACCAACCAGCGGTAACACGGGTGTAGGTCTGGCTCTGGTATCAGCCGTAAAGGGCTATCACCTCATCCTCACCATGCCTGAAACCATGAGCGTGGAGCGCAGAAACCTGGTGAAGGCTTACGGTGCAGAAGTGAGATTGACCAGCGGTAAAGACGGAATGCCTGGCGCCATCAAGGCTGCCGAGGAGCTCCGCGATTCCATTCCGGGTTCCGTGATTCTGGGACAGTTTACCAACCCAGCCAATCCTGCAAAGCACTATGCCACAACTGGACCAGAAATCTGGGCTGATACCGATGGCGAGATTGATATCTTCGTAGCCGGTGTTGGAACCGGTGGAACCATTTCGGGTATCGCCAAGTACTTGAAGGAGCAGAATCCTAACGTGAAGGTGATTGCCGTAGAGCCTGCCACATCGCCTGTATTGAACGGCGGACAGAGCGGTCCTCACAAGATTCAGGGCATCGGTGCCGGCTTCGTTCCAGAGACCTACTCTTCAGAATTCATCGATGAGGTATTGGATATTCAGAACGATGATGCCATCAAGGCGGGTCGTGATTTGGCCCAGACCGAGGGCCTCTTGGTAGGAATCTCATCAGGTGCCTCCGCCTTTGCAGCCACCGAGATTGCGAAGCGTCCAGAGAACAAGGGCAAGAAGATTGTTGCCCTCTTGCCAGATACTGGTGAGCGTTATTTAAGCACTGTACTCTATGCTTTCGAGGAGTATCCACTCTAATTCACAAAAGCACCGCCATAACTACCTTTTTATATAGTTATGCGGTGCTATATGTTAATATCCCCATTTCGTATCCAGTTTCACCTCTTCGGTATGGATGACATTCTCAGTAAGCAAGGCACGATTGCCGGAGAGGATTTTGATTTCCTGATAATTTGCAGGATAATACACCTTGCCGTTCCTGATCAGGATCCCCACCCTGTTGGGAGCAATCTCAAAGATGGCAAAACCACCTATAAAATCATGGATTTTCCTATATACCGGTTGCAGGATGATGTCATCCCCCACACGGAGTCCCCATCTTCCAGATTTCTCAAAGGGTTTCACATCCTGCAGATATTCATAGCGCTGCCTGCTGCTAAGCTCCGTTTTCTTTTTGTCATACTGCGCCACAAATACCATGTCATTGTTGGGTACGATCACACCCTTTGTCTTTTTGGCAGAAGGCGGAATGGTTCCCTTTCCGGCTCTCAGTCCGGCATACATCGATGCCCAGTTCCGCTCCCTGTCAGGCAGACCAAACTTACGGTAGTTACCCACATTGTCTATGATCATGCATACCTTATCCTTCTGCTTGTGGTTGATGCGCAACCCGCGCCCCACCATCTGCAGATACTTGGCTAGCGAGAGTGTAGGACGAGCCATCTGGATATACTCCACATCCGGACAGTCGAACCCCTCATCAAAGAGGTTCACGTTCACCATGCAGTCCAGGTCACCCATTCTGAATGCCTCCACCATTCGCTGACGGGTCTTGGCAGGAGTCTTGCTGTCCAGAGCCACCGCCCTGATACCCATTGCCTTGTAATATGAGGCAATCATCTGGGCATGGTCGATGTCAATGGCATATACGATACCCTTCTTTCCGTCGGCATGCTTCACTACGCTCTCATACAGTCGCTTGATGGATTGAGGCACATTCAGTTTCTCATCCATCTCCTTGATGGAATAGTCACCATCACTGCCACGTCCTTTCAAAGAGTTGATGGTCAGCTGGTCTTGCGAGAACTGTCCGATGACCACATAGTCATAGGGTGCCAGATACCCACGTTTGATGAAATCCTTGGTAGATGGAGAGCTTATAAGACGCTCAAACAGCATACCGAACGACTCCCTCTTCATACGGCAAGGCGTTGCCGTCATTCCCAGCTTCAATGCATCCCTATTGCGGTCAAACAGGTCTTTGTAAGAGCGTGCCAGGGCATGATGAGCTTCGTCCACCACGATCATCCCCGGTATGCAATCCGCCTTTTTCAAATCCCCGATATGCCTGCCGAGCCATTGGATAGAGAGCACACGGATTCTTACTTTGGCTTTCAGTACCGTTTCTTTCTCCCCATAGTCCAGGCAGAATCTGTCCAGTGTCTGCTGCATCTGTTCTACCAGTTCACGGCGGTGTGCAACAATCCACACCTCACCCTTCTCGTAATTATCCAGAAACCATTTCACCACCGAAGCCATCACGTAGGTTTTTCCCGTACCCGTAGGCATCTGCACGACGACCGAGTTACCTTCTTCATAACCCTTCTTCTTGCGGTAACGGGTTATCTCCTTCGTGGTCAGCACGTTGATGATTTCCTCCAGCATCTTCTGCTGATAATCATAAAGTTTGATTTTCTTCATTCAAAAGAAATGTAAGTATCCGTTCAATTCCATATTGCATATCTCAAAAAAATATTGTAACTTTGCACGGTGGCATCATTTTCCTAATTTTGAGACAAGAATACGCAGTAAGAGCATTTCATTCTCCATTCAGGCAAAGAATGAAGAAGAAGATGAAGTGACTGCGAAAGCTAAGGCTGCGTTCAAGCAACTTAGAGCGTAGCGGTTACGAGCACCGGAGGGCGATCACATTCTAAAGTTTAATCTTTATTAAATTATAAGCCACCTTGCACCATTTTACGCCATTATGATGTATATTTGCAGTCAGAATATATAACTTTATAATTATCGGCTTATGGCACAGACAGCAATGACAGTCCGTATGGACAATCAGCAGAAAGCACAGTTTGATAAACTCTGCGAACAATTCGGTATGAGTGCGAATACCGCCATCAACATCTTTGTAAAGGCAGTAATTCGCAGTAAGAGCATTCCATTCTCCATTCAGGCAAAGAATGAAGAAGAAGATGAAGTGACTGCAAAAGCAAAGGCTGCGTTCAAGCAACTTAGAGCTAAAGCAGAAAGAGGTGAAACCCCAGAGCTCACGCTTGATGAAATCAATGAAGAAATCAGAGAAGTCAGACGATTAAGAAAAGAACGCAATGGTATATGCGTAAACCAACGTTAGAACGTAACTACTGATTTTCAGCAGTTAGCACATCCAACATTTTTCAAAAAAAGCATATTATTAATTGGTATTGCCAAAGGTAACCATCTATGTTTCCATACACCCTCTGAACCACCTTTATGTAAAGGCGATTCAAGAGATGTTAAAAATAAAAAATGATTGGATTTAACATTTATTTTTGCATAAAGCAAGGCAAAAGTGCCACTTTTTCTGCTGTACAAACAGGCTTGGCAGTAAGACGACTAACTAGCTCCTTGATGTAACACCCAGGAGATAACTTGTTCATATTACAGCTTTCTATGACAGAAAACATGAAGGCATAGTCAAGCGCAGAATCTTCACTGCCGATGTTCAGACAGTTTTTAAGATTCAGCTTGATGTGTCTCATCATTTGTTCTGCCAGGTTGTTAGACAACTCAAGGTTGCCATCCTGCAAAATGGTTTGCATTGCCGACCATTCAGTCTTGATATATTTAAGAGCCTTCTTTGTCAAAGCGCCCAAGCCTTTGTAATTCGATCTAGCAAATCGCTCAAACTTCTCTTTGATTCGGTCCATGATAGGCTTGCTCCTTTGAAGCCTTTCCACAAGAACCTGGTCGGCTGTTAAACCTGCCTTCTTGCAGTCATGCTCGATTCCAAATAGTCTACCTATCTCATCGATAAACCACATAGACAAGGAATGATTCTCTTCCAACGACTCTACGAACTTTCGCCTTATATGTGTCAGGCATGCTGAACGATGTTGATCAGGATGAAGTTCATCATCGTCATACACCTTATATACTACATAACCGTCAGTAGTAAAGAAGCCGATAAAGTTGTCCAAGAACTGACGGATTGCCTTGAGGCCACGACTCCCATGCTCGTATATAAACCACACGAGCTTCTGGACATTAGCCTTGATTCCCCAAAAATAACGCTTCAAGTATTTACGGACACCTTCATCTGTCTTCACACCAACAAGACCTGAGGTCTCATCAATCATCCAATTGTGAGTCTTCTTGATAGTCGCCTCCCAGACATCTTTCATTTCCTTGCGGATATAAGAGATTATCTTATGTACGATGACTCCTAAGTTTTTCTCGTTCATATTCAATCCCATATGAGATAGCTTCTCTACAATTCTCGTAAATGGAGTATTGTAAGCGAAATGCTCGGTAAGAACATAAGTTATCAGTTCCAAGTCAAAGGAAACACCTTTAATCAAGCGGGTATTAGGACGAGTGACTCCACCTCCATGCCCAGGAACATAATAGCTTGCCACCTCGTAGAAATGCTCTTCGTAATGCTCAGGAATACGAATCAACTCACGATACCACCAAGTCTCCACTTCCCCATCGCGTTTCACAAAGCGTCCTCCTTCAGGAAGGGTAAAATACTCATGAAGCATATGATAGATAGGAGCAGTCGTATATGGCTTGTTCTTCTGATAATCTGTGCGAGTAGAACGCTTGTCCAATGCTTTTTTCTTCTTTTTTGCAGGAGTCTGGTCACCTGATGCAGAAGACGGAGTAGATGGAACGTCATCATTGGAATCTTCAGGCCAATCAGACTTTTCTTCTTCTCTCGTAACCTCCTTGCCAGACTTCAGCAAATTCTTTTGCTCCGCATTACGCTTGAACCGTTGGCGCTGGCGATAACGGGCCAGCCATTGTGCCTCCGATGCAGAGAGCGAAGACTTTGCAAGCATCGAAGTGAGCTTTGTAATCTTCTCATTCAAGGAAGCTATCAAGTTATCCGATGCCTTCTGGTGGTTGGCGCTATCCTTCATAATACGCTTTACATTTTCCAGGTTCTCCTCTCGCAGATGCTTAAGTTCCTCCTTATGGCGCTCAGCCTGTTCCTTCATCTGCTGCATATAGAACTCCTTCATATTGTCCTGCTGAGCCTTGAAGAACTGGCGATCCTCCTCACGCTGACGTTCGAAATCGGCACGCAAGGCTTGATCGTGAGCTATCAAATCTACCTGCCCACGATTCGCTGTTGCCATCTCATCCTTGAGACGAGCTATCTCAGCATAAGCCAAACGTAACTTCATTTCGTCATTCATGCCTACAAAGGTACTACTTTTTTTGACATATGTAAGTTTTTTTTGAATATTTTTTGCAACTAAAACACTAACAATCAGGTAGTTAAGTAATCAAACAACATCTTCTTTTATCTGCATTTTAGTGACTTGGACACCCTCTGTAAGCGTAACGAAGTCGCTCCAGCAAATTTTGTAGCAGGAACGCTGTTCGTCGAATACAGGCAAAAAGAATTTTTCATCATCCAAGCGGATTTTTGTCAATTCAAAGCGGCGGCGACCACGATAGAGAATCTTCATTGTACGAAGTTTCTTCGACATAAATATAAAAACCGATTCCTCGATATAAGGATCAAGCCCCATTTGGCTACGAACTACTTCTGAGAGCGTATCGATATCCTTACGCATATCCATAGGACCAGAATAAAAATAGTACTTCTGTCTACTTGTAAAGGATATCATTTCAGCCAACTATTTTGTGCAACAAAGCTGTAATCTCATTTACACTTGTCTCGCAAAGTGACAACTCCATCCCATTGCTGAACGATATGTGCATCGAGACGATACTGTATGTCGGGATAGAAGGAGCAGCCACAGGCATGGTCGGTTCTTCTGGCTTGCAAGAGTCCACACTTGAAGAAGCTGAGTTGACACTTGCAGCCGACTCAATCTCCAAGGGAACAAGAGACTTGTCACCATTAGGAGAAGCTGCCAACTTAGACTTGCTATTCCAAAAACACTTACGATAGTATCGAAGCACATTAGGATAAACATAACTACTGTCATCACAAAATTGTTTGAGAGAACGACCACGACCATACATCTCGAACTCACGAATGATGGCTGCGTAATCAACTTTTGCTTTCTTCTTATTTTCCATTTGATACCATTTTTAATCGGCAGCAAAGGTAATACTTATTTTTTAGCGGGCAATATGGAGAAGTAGATGGTTACTGATCTTTCTCTTCAAGGATTGAAAGAAGATACTTGCCATAGTCATTCTTCAACATAGGCAGTGCATTCTCTTTCAATTGTTCTCCGGTAATCCAACCTTGGCGGTATGCGATTCCTTCCAAACAAGCTACCTTCAAGCCCTGGCGCTTCTCCAAGACTTCGATAAAGGTGGATGCCTCAGAAAGGGAATCATGGGTTCCGGTATCAAGCCAGGCGAATCCTCTTGCCATGGTCTGTACCTTCAGCTGCTTATCCTTCAGAAACTCCTGGTTTACTGTAGTGATTTCCAACTCACCACGAGCAGATGGTTTGATATGCTTAGCTACTTCCACTACCTTGTTAGGATAGAAGTACAAGCCAACTACAGCATAGTTGCTCTTTGGATACTCAGGCTTCTCCTCGATACTTAAGCAATTGCCCTGCTCATCAAACTCTGCTACGCCATATCGCTCAGGATCGCTTACACGATAACCAAATACGGTAGCCTTATTATTCAGTTCTGCATCTACTACAGCTTTTGCCAAAATCTGATTCAAACCAGCACCATAGAAGATGTTATCTCCCAATACAAGACAAAGCGAATCATCACCGATAAACTCTTCACCAATGATGAAAGCCTGAGCCAAACCATTTGGCGATGGCTGTTCTGCCCACTATTACGTTTTACCCTACATGGAAGTCCTTTCCTATGCGCTTTTTTCAATTATTGCTCAACTGACCTATTTTTCAGAAATGTGTGGATAGGCTTCTACCAAACTACCATCTTCGTAGCGTTTCTGAAGATTACGCATTTTATTTATACCACGCACATCTTTCAAAGAATAAACTTTTGTAGAACCATCAGGCATCTTTTCTGTAAACCATACCGAATCTTTACGTAGATATTTGTCTACACGATTTAGCAAAGCATCATAATGAGTAGTTATAAGCAACTGCCCTGATGATTTCTCTGATAAATAATTCTGAATTACAAAATCTAGCAGCATGGGGTTTAGTGAAGTTTCCATTTCATCAATCGCTAAAAATGATTGATTTTTCACAGATGCTTGTATTGCGGTTTCTATACCCAAGACTCTTTGGGTTCCCCTACTTTGTTGTTCTTCAGACAGATTATAAGTCTCAACACCGCGAGAATTACGCACTTCATGCACAAATAGCGTATTGAGCGATTCTAAGAAGCTTTGGTTCTGTAAACTCTTTTTCGCTTCCTCCGGGACATTGCTATCAGACAAAATCATTTGCTTTACACGTTCTGGAATCTCCTCCTTACTTTTTTCAATATTGATGTTTGATATATTAAAATCAGCCTTTTTGATAAACCACAATAAATAATCCTTCAGTTCTTTATTATCTACCATACGCTGTTCTGCAAAATTAAGCATATGAGTTGTTGGACCAATCATTGGCATCAGATGATTGCTAAGTTTATCCCTAGCTTCTTCCAATTTTCCAAATGATGAGTTTACAGTATTTATCACTGCAAACAAAGATGTATTCTTCAAGCATCGCAATGCTATTTCTTGAACCGTCAGTTCATTCAACTTCAGCGAAGAATTGAACTTGATTACAGACTTTTCATTTTCATCCAGTTGACGGCTGAACAGCGATGATGGCTGAACACTAGTATACACATTCAACTGTTCTTCATAAACAGCAGAAGAGTCAACAATCAATTTATAGGCATATTTAGTTTGACCAACATAAAATTTTAAATGAAATTGTGATGGCTCTTGAGATGTTTCCGCATCCAGCATGAAGGGTTTTATATCTATTTCTTCATCAGAATCTTTGGGTTTATGTTTCCAAAAACGCCTTAAAAACTCAAATACCCACAACAGATTCGACTTACCACTTGCATTTGCTCCAAAAACTGCAGCAAATCTTAACAGTCTAGTCCCATCATTCATGGCTATGACATTCTTATCCTCAAAATTGGAATCTTTACTCGCCTCAAAACTGAATACGACCTCGTCTTTAAAGGAACGGAAATTTTTTATTCTTATTTCTTGTATCATACTAATGAATCATTATTATTATTTTGCAAAGATACTAAAATATACCGATTACACAAATACACCCCTATTAATTTAATTTCTTTTATGACAATTAGCGTATTATATGCCAATATGACATATAGATCTTAGCTTTAATGTCACTATATGTCTGACAGATTGTCTGTATCACGAAAAAAATCACTCTATATTCAAAATAAGCAGATTTAAACCCGATATGCAATATAAAAAACCGCATTTTACACTGTCACTCTTCATTTTTGGCACAAATATTGCTTATCAAAGATCGAGACACGCTTATTTACGAAGCCTTTAGCGGCTAAGTGGTAAGATAATTAATAATTTAAAAATAATAAAATGAATTTAGTAAAAAATGCTACTGGTAGCAGCAGATGGCCAAAGCCATCAACAGGTGAGTCTTCATGGCTCGAGTATTGGGAAAAGCAAGTAGGCCATAAAGCAAGGCATTGTGGCCATTGTGGTGACACTAGCCACAACAATCTTGTTGGAGCCCATGTGCAGAAAGTTTATGGTGGAAAAGAAATCTACATTACTCCTCTCTGTAGAGGCTGCAACCAACTGACAAATTCCTTCTGGGTTAACACAGAATTGGTTCGTGTACCCAATGGATTGTAGCAGAAGAGTCATTCACACCGTAGTGGAATCGGTAGGTCACCACAGAGTAATAAACCATTTAAGAACCTCGGGCAAGGACGAGTAATGAAAGCTTATGGCAAAAGATTCCGATGGACGCAAGTATAATCGCATTCAGGAATATGACAGAATCCAGAACGGAAAAAAGATTCATGTCAAAACCCATGTTAGAAGCAACCGAAGCGATTGTAAAGGAGCGAAATGATGTGAGCCTCATCCTGCAAACTAATGCAGGATGGGGCTTTTTTCTGTATATCCCTAAAAATTCACCATAGCAACATTATTTTTATAGAGGTAGATTTACTTTCTCACCATTCTGTCTAATGATCACCTTTAAATGGAACCCCAATAGAATTGTCTGGCAGAGACTTTACTACAATAGCACCTGCACCTACCTGGCAATCATCTCCTATGGAAATATCACTTCCTACTAAAACACCATCCCTGAAAAATAGCTCTTAATAAAAGGGGAGCGGGAGCCGTTCGCCCGACAAGTCACATTATTTCAATCCTTGTCTGTCATTATCCTCAAACCAATCTGCCAGCGCTTCCTCAAAGCTCCACTTAAACTGATAACCGCAGTTCTTCAACTTCTCACCACAGATATTAGTAGAAATCTGGAGTTTCTTCACTCTCGCAGGACAGATACCCATTGGCGAACCAAGTAGCATGGCAGCTCTAGCCATAGGCATGATAACCCAATTAGGAATATCAGGCACAAACTGAGTTAAACCTGTTACCTTCTTCATGGCCTCTACGATATGCTGAATAGTATAAGCAGGCTCGAAGCAACAGTTATACAACTCCACACCATGCTCATGATGTTCCAAGCGATACAGCATGAAGCGAACCAATTCCTTTACATAGATACAAGCCTTGATGGTATCCTTTCTGCCAGGGTAAGCAAACTTATGACCACGGATAGCCCAATACA
>ENA-ORTY01001753-ORTY01001753.1-human-gut-metagenome-genome-assembly--contig:-NODE-1753-length-22967-cov-3.528588_pt1 | contig 22967 bp, 24 predicted proteins | sample MGYA00241917_ERZ509198 | MGnify/ENA primary metagenome ERZ509198 (study PRJEB26280, sample SAMEA2338857) | human gut metagenome | biome: human gut; feature: human-associated habitat; material: faeces...
TGGGGATGGACCTCTTCCAGAGGGGACTGTGCCTGCCGAGTGATAATAAGATGACCCCGGTACAGCAGGATAGAATTATTGCAGCGGTCCGTGCATGCTTCGAATAAAGGTAGGAATGAATGAATAACGTACTTTCAACTTGTTTTAAGATTGCTGGTGGTATAGTAGTGGTAAGTGTTGCAGCCGGCGTGACAGCATTTGTAAAAGAAAGAATAGATGAGAAGAAAGAGTCTGAGACGCTTCAAAAGCATCCGCAGGGGTTCTATGAAAGATATGTGAAGAGACCACTTGATTGCACTCTAGCTACAGGGGCACTGATTGTCCTGAGTCCGGTACTGGCAGTGACAGCCTTAGTTGTACGCACCAAGCTTGGATCGCCAGTTGTATTCACTCAGGATCGTCCAGGCAAAGAAGAGAAGCTCTTTAAGCTGTATAAGTTCCGTACGATGACTGATGCACGGGATGAAAATGGAGAATTGCTTCCGGATAAGGTGCGTCTTACCAGGGTAGGCCGAGCTATAAGGGAGTCCAGTTGTGACGAGCTTTTGGAGCTCGTAAATATCATTAAAGGCGATATGGCTGTAGTCGGTCCCAGACCTCAACTGGTTAGGGATATGGTATTTATGACTCCGAAGCAGCGTCGGCGTCATAGTGTAAGACCGGGGCTGACGGGACTCGCACAGATAAACGGTAGAAATGAGATTACATGGGAAGAGAAGCTTGAATGGGATCTTAGATATCTAGATAAAATTACATTTGTTAATGATGCAAAGATAGTCTTAAGAACTATAGCGAAAATTAGGCATAAAGAAGGCATTACTGATGGTGAGAATGCAACGGCGTTGGACTTTGGGGATGAATTGCTAAAGGACGGAAAAGTAGATCAGGCTACATACAACAATTGCCAGATTGAAGCAAAGAAACTCTTGAAAAAAGCAGGGAACTGAATAATGGGTAATTTGAAATTTTCAGTATCGATGTGTGTCTATGGCGGAGATAATGTTGAATACTTTAGGTCGGCAGTAGACAGCATATTAAATCAAAGTAAAAGTCCGGATGAGGTTGTTTTGGTTGTAGACGGTCCTGTTCCAGATACGTTGGATTCTGTGATTAAGACATACAGCGCGAATCCGATATTTCATGTTTATAGATTCAAAGAGAACCAGGGACATGGAAAAGCTCGACGACTTGGGTTAAAGAAATGTTCAAACGCATTAGTAGCTCTTATGGATGCTGATGATATCAGTGTTTATAGACGCTTTGAATTAGAACTTGCAATGTTTGAACACAATCCGGATTTATCGATTGTGGGAGGACAGGTAAGCGAGTTCATCTTATCTCCAGAAAAATCAGAGTCAGTCCGAGAAGTTCCGTTGTTGGATAAAGACATCAAGTCTTATATGCAGAAACGTTGCCCCATGAATCAGCCTACGGTAATGTTAAAAAAGGATGATATTGAAGAGGTGGGAGGCTATCAAGATTGGTTTTGCAATGAAGATTACTATCTTTGGATTCGGCTTGCAGTAGCAGGTAAAAAGTTTGCAAATTCTCCTGAGACTCTTGTGAATATGAGAATGAGTCCAGATTCGTATAAACGAAGAGGTGGAGTGAGGTATTTCCAATCGGAAGCAAAGCTGCAGAGATATATGTTACAGAAGAGAGTAATTAATTTGCCAACTTACATAATGAACGTAGGAAAAAGGTTAATTGTTCAAGTGTTAATGCCAAATAGTATGAGGTCATGGGCGTTTAAAAATTTTGCAAGGAAAAAAACATAGTAAAAGGAATAAAAATTATGTCTGATAATAACGAAAACCAAATAATATCCGGATGGAAATATTACAATCATGCAATGATTCCAACATGTGAGCCACATGAAATTCCGAATCTGAAGCCTTTACAATCAGGTACTTTGTTGAAAAATAGAGATGTGTGGGGGGGAAAAGACAGACCTTTATTTGCAAGGTGGACAGAGGATTATGATTGTGGATATGAAACTACCTTTTGGTATTGTATCAAAGATGACATTTTTGATATTAGCGCGTTGAAATCAAAAAGACGTTACGAAATAAAGAAGGGTCTCAAGAATTTTGACGTAAAGGTAATTGATCCCTTTCAATATAGCGAGCAACTATATGATGTTGCGGTTATGGCGTTTTCGGCATATCCAGAGGCATACAGGCCGAAAATTGAAAAGAGGGCATTCATAAATGGAATAGATGAATGGACAATAACTGGAAGTACAGTGTTTGGAGCCTTTGATAAGGAGAGCGGTAGGCTTTGTGGTTACGCACAACTGATTAAACAAGCACGGGCAATTAATTTCAACATAGAAAAGACCATTCCAGAATTTGAGTCAAAGGGAGTCAATGCTGCTATTTGCATGGCGATTGTTTTATACTATCAGAAAGAAATCGAGAAGGGTTACTATATAGTGGACGGCGCAAGAGCGATAAGCCATGAAACTCATTTTCAGGATTATCTTGAAAAGTACTTTGGGTTTAGAAGAGCGTATTGTCACCTTCATGTTAAATATAAATGGTGGGTTTTGTTGGCGGTTAAAGCGTTATATCCTTTTCGAACGATGATTGAGAAATCAAAGTCTTCATTGGCTCACAATATCACAGGAGTGTTACGGATGGAAGAGTGGAAAGTGCGTGAGTAACTGAAAGGAAAACTAGTAGAATGATAAGCCCGAGATATTTTTTTAACAGACTAAAAGATGTAAAAGCGTCAGACTTGGCTGCGGTATTTCCCATGTTAGGAGCACTGATAGTTTCTCCTTTATTTAAGAAGAAATATTCTCATACATGGTTGATTTGTGAAGAAAAGGCTGAGGCTAGGGATAATGGTTATTGGTTCTTTCGAAAGATGAGAGAAGAACATCCTAAACAGCCATGTATTTATGCTATAGATAAGAAATCGGTCGATTACAAGAAGGTTAAAGATTTAGGCCAGGTAATCCAGTATGGAAGTTTTCTTCATTGGGTCATTTATTTTACTTGCGAGCGCAATATTAGCTCGCAAAAGGGTGGTAAACCAAATGCAGTTCTTTGCGCATTCATTGAGTTGAATAATTGGTATAATGCTCATAATATTTTTTTGCAGCATGGGGTAATTATCAATGATCTTCGGTGGCTATATGCGGATAGATCAAGATTTGATATGTTCGTGACATCTGCTGTTCCGGAGACAAAATATATTGAGGAAAAATTTGGATATTCCAAAGGGGTGGTACAACTGTGTGGATTACCACGCTTTGATAATCTTCATAATAGGAATGTAAAAAGGAACAGAATTGTAATAATGCCTACATGGCGTTATTGGTTTAACTTGAAGTCTAAAGAGCAAGCGGGACTTGATAGTGACTTTTTGCACTCGCATTATTTAAAGTCTTGGAAAGCACTTCTGGAGAGCCATAAATTAGCTGAACTTATAGATGAATATAAGCTTGAGGTTATTTTCTATCCTCATAGAAATCTGCAATACCATCTGCCAGATATGAAAAAGATGATCAGTACCAAAGTAACGATTGCTTCTTGGAAGGATTACGATATTCAAGAGTTGCTTAAGTCATCAGAAATGATGATAACAGATTACTCCAGCGTCTTCTTCGATATGGTTTATATGAAGAAGCCGGTTATCTTTTATCAGTTCGATCTTGAAGTATTTAGAAAAGGCCAATATGAGCAAGGGTATTTTGATTATAACGAAAATCCCTTCGGGAAAAGTTGCAGGAATCCAGATGAAGTATTAAGTTTACTAGAAGGATTTATAAAATCCGGGTATAAGTGTTCAAAGGAATACCTTACAGCCCATAAACGTTATTTCCTATATTACGATTCCAGTAATAGTGAAAGAGTGTATAAAGCAGTTAAACAATTAAGAAGGAAATGAGTAAAGAAGTGAAAGATTGTATAGGAATAGTGATTGTAAATTATAATACTTATGATGAACTTATAGGTTGTATCAAATCTATAAGAGAGAAAATCAAATGTAAGTATAGAATATATGTAGTAGATAATGGATCTAACAAAGAAATAAAGGACCAGATAAATAACAATTTAACCGGATGTGATGATCTTAAGCTAATTATGTTGAGTGAGAATTTAGGTTATTCCGGTGGAAATAATGTAGGTATAAGGAAGGCTATTGAAGAAGGTTGCACCCATATTGCCATTACTAACAGCGACATCGTATTTGAGAATGATGCTATTTCAGAGATGTTAAAAGACTTAGAAGGTGAAATAGCAGTAGTTGGACCTCGTGTAATTAAAGGAGATGGAAGCAATGGACAGTATCCGTTAAAAACATACTCGGTCTTTTCAGCTATTTTAGATAGGATGCCATTCTCTTATATTAAAAAAGCAACTGGATATGGAGAGGTGCATGTAGAAAATCTAGATATGACTTATTCGTTTTATGGCATGGTGTCAGGGTGTTGTTTTCTAATATCCTCGTCTGTTTTTAATGAATTGGGATTCTTTGATGATAACGTTTTCTTATATTCAGAGGAGAGAATACTATCAATAAAATTAAAGAAGCTTGGATTGAAAGCTTGCTATGAACCACAAGCAAGGGTCTATCATTTGGAAGGACAGTCAACGGGAAAAGTAGGAAATCCTTTTGCAGATTTCCATAGATATGCAAGTGATTATTATACGATAATCAGATACTGTGAGGGACATGTTTTGGGAAAAAGATTGCTGCGTGTATTACGATTGTTTAATTTCAAAATGAAAGTTAGGAAAGATTCAAGCTATAGATGGTATTATAAAAAATTGATTACTAAAATGAATGAAATTGATCAAGGGGATTTTAAAATATCTTCTGGGATAGAAAGGTAAGCATGACATGCAGGAATTTATCTTTATCTATATGCTGTATGCACTACTTACATACGCAGTACTCTTACTGACTTCGGGAGTAAATATAAAAGGTAGACAATCGACATATCTTGTGTTTTTTTTGATCATCATCAATTCGTTGATTGCTTGCCTACGTCCGGAACAGGTTGCTGATACTAATATGTATAATATGGCATATGATACTAGTGTCAGCATTATTTCAAATCTTACAGTTAATAGTGTTTCAGATTTATTTGCAAATAGGTCATACTATTCGATTGAAATTGTGTATATATTTTTTATGTCTCTATTTCGATCACTATTTAAGTCGCCGATTCTTTTTTATTTTGTATCAGGACTATTATCAAATGCATTGATTCTTTATGGATTAACTTTAGTTAACCAATATTTATATCTGGACTTTCAAGAAGAAAGCGAAGCTAAAAAACAAAGAGCAGTAATCCAAACTTACTGTATCTATGTTCTTTATTCAGGAATCCATTACACTACTGTGGCTATAAGGTCGGGATTAGCAATTGGTCTTGGACTGGCCGCAATAGGATTGCTATTGGCATATAAGAAGCGATTGTTATCCATGATCCTTCTAGTACTTGCGTGCTTGGTACATACAACTTCAATTCTTTTCATTGGTATTTACCTAATAGTAAGGTTTTTTCCAGTGAACTTGAGCAAAAAAAGTATTGCTATACTATGGATCGTGGCAATGGGAGGTTATTTTTCTAATATTGCTCGGTATACGACTATGGCGGCAATACGAATGGTGCTTGGATTATTTTCGATTCTACACATTAATGCTTTTAGTAGTTACATTACTGACTTGGAATTTGTTGTTCAAATGCGTGAAGGCTACATTATGTTCTTTATCGGTCTATTCCTTGTTATTACATATCTTCCTAATAAAAGAATAAACAAACTCGCTCTTATTATTATCGTCGGCTTATTCCTGCAAACATTCGCATACCCTATTCATGCGCTTTCAAGGTTAGTGGATATATTTACCATCTTTCTTATTCCGATTGTTTGCTATAGTGTTAGCAATGCGGATGTTAAATATTTGAACAGGATGGTTCTGTATGGAACGGTATTCTTGCTAGTTCCACAGTATGTTATGATATTTGGAAGGTAAACTTTCTACTTTGAAAGAGTATGAAGATGGGACTATTTCTTGGATTTCAAAGGTATATTTATAAATTGATGCGTAATAGAAAAGTAAAAAGAAAACTATCATAATTTTACAATAATTAATAGGAGCAGCTATAAAGATGATCAATTTAGTAATATTTCAATAGGAAAATATACTTATGGAGATTTAAACATTTGCCAGTATGAGCTAAAACATTATAAATTAAGAACTGGTAATTTGTGTTCGATTCCCCAAGATGTAATGTTTATGTTAGATGGGGAACACGAATACAATTTTATATTGTTGTGGTCAAGCTGATAAAAGGAATGATAGAAGGATATATAGGCAATTTACATGCAGAGCTAATAGATTTTGCATAACTTGATTGGATACCGAAGAAGGGGATTGAGGAATAAGAATGAATCCAAACAATATAGGTATGAAATAATATAAGAGTAATTGATTGATTAAATAGGAAAAAGGAACATTTAAGTCTCTTATATATTTTAGCATATGAAGAAAATATATAGAGACTAATGGTATAATTCAAATGAAACAGAAGTCATTAAAGACTAATGCTATCCTTAATACTTTAAAAACCGTTTTGAGTCTGATATTTTCGCTGATAACATTTCCATATGTTTCAAGAATTTTACAGGTTGAGAATATTGGAATATATAATTTTTGTTCATCAATAGTTTCGTATTTTGTGCTATTGGCGGGCCTTGGAATTTCTACATATGCTATTAGAGAAGGAATTCAATATAGAGAAGATAAGGAACAAATTGAAAAATTTGTGAGTGAAGTATTCAGTATTAACATATTGTCCACTGTAATATCTTATGCATGTTTAATAATTACTGTCATAGTAGGAGAGCAATTTCATAACTATACGCTAGCAATTGCAATATTAGCAACAGAGATTATCTTTACTACAATAGGTGTAAGTTGGATTTGTAATATATATGAAGATTTCTTGTTTGCAACTATCCAGTCAATTGGTGTACAAGCATTATCACTTATACTGACTCTCGCCTTAGTTAAGTCCTCTGATGATTTGTACAAATATATAGCTATTATTGCTTTTTCGAGATCGGCTTCACATATAATTAATTTGATTTATGTAAGAATAAAATATTGTAAATTTAAATTTATTCTTCATTGCAATTTAAAAAAACATATTAAGCCTGTTCTGGTAATATTTTCAACTTCAGTGGCTATTAGTATTTATGTCGGTTCTGACATAATTATGCTTGGATTCATGACAAACGATTATCAGGTGGGGATTTATAGTACAGCTGTTCAAATCTATACTATTGTAAAGAATATACTTGCGGCTGCATTGATGGTATTAATTCCTCGTTTTACTCTTTTGTTACAGCGTGGGGAGAAAAAAGCAGCTAATGAATTATTTTCTCATGTTTTTAATATCTTAATGATATTAATGCTACCATCAATTGTAGGATTGTATATTACAAGTTGCGATGTTGTACGGTTAGTAGGAGGAGAAAATTATTTAGGCGGAACAAATGTTCTGCGTTTGCTGTGCATTGCTATTTTCTTTTCTTTGCTAGCGTATTTGTATACTCAATGTATCTTAGTACCTAACAAAAAGGAAAAAGCTGTATTCAAGGCAACTGTTATTAGTGCAGGAATGAATATAGGTTTAAATTTTATTCTAATTCCTTTGTTTGGAATTAATGGTGCTGCAATTACTACAATTATTGCAGAAATTATAGTTTGCTTTATGTCAATCCATTACTCAAAGAATGACATCCATTTAAATCACATAAATCATGATCTTGTTTCGATAATTATTGGATGTATCGGGATAGTAATTGTTGGAAAAGCTTGTTATATAGTTTTTACTGGTTCATATCTAGTCCGGCTTGCAGTAACGATTTTGGGATCTGCTATTGTATATGTGGCTATATTATTGGTAGGTAAAAATTCTGTTATGATGGAAGTTATTCAGAAATTAAGAAAAAGGTGATATGCATCCTCAATGTGTCATACATACATTTCTGTGAACCTATCTTTAATGGTCTTTTTATCCATTTCGCAAAGTATGGAACTGATGAATGTTAGAACTGAATTCATTTTTTGTGAATGACTTTTTTCTCAGAAGATGATGAAATCCTAAGGTCCTTTGTAGCCGATCATTACAAAGAACTATTCATAATCTATAGAACAGAGACATATAATTTGATATAGGTAAGCTACAACTACATGTTTTATAAAAGCCTGCTAATAAAAAGTCAAGTGTTTTTTGAAGAAAATTTCAAAAATCCGATTTGATATTTTAGGGTACAACTTTTAAGCCACCATGAATGCCGGCTTTGAAAGAGGTGGTATGAAAAACAGATGTTATGATTCCTGCTCTAAGTTACGCAGACACTCTTTGACTTTGCCATAGTAGATACGCAGGAACTTATTCGCTCCAGCTGTCATGTAGACATAGTATGGCTTTCCCTGGGATCGTTTTTTATCAAGGAAACGATACACCGGGTCATCTTCCGGGGCATTCTGCAGCAAGGTCGTCATGATCTGGAACAAGGTCTTGCGCAGTCTTGCAGAACCAACTTTGGAGGCACGGTTGCTCTTGGATTTGTGCTGGCCGGATTCATCTACACCGGGATCAACGCCGGCAAAGGCAGTCAGCGCTTCCCTGTGGGTGAACCTGGACACATCGCCGATCTCGGCGATGAGCTGTGGGCCATAGGTCCTCCCCACGCCATAGATGCCCATTACTGTGCTGTATTCAGGGAGTGTGGATGCCAGTTCATTCATTTCCCTGCGGAGCCGTTCCACATGCCCGGAGGCAAGGTTTAACTGCTGGATGCTCTGCTGGATCAGCAACTTATAGGTTTTCTCCTTGGGAAAGACAGCTGCCAGCTCTTTCGAGGCGTTAAACAGCTTCTCTGGCTTGTCTGCCTGGAAGATGTAGTGGTGTCTTTTACAGAAAGCCTGGTAGCGCTCTGTGAAGGCTTTCAGACCAATCCCACGGACACAATCCACATGCCAGAAAGAATAAGCGTAATCCACCCATTTTTCACTCCCGTCTTCACGGACAGGGCTGTCAAAGAGCTTGTTCACACCAGGATAAGTATTATCTAGGAGTGCGATAAGGTTTGCTTTCACGGCAACCTTCTGCTTCATGAAGAAGCTGAATTGTGAATTCAAAGTTTTTAACTGAGTACGTGTGTTATCCATACCTGAATATTGGCGCAATTCCGCCCAGTTGTCAAGCGTATAGCGTGCGATCTTCCTGGCGTCTGCCGGGTCGGATTTGACCTTGCGCAGGGAGTTGCTGCCGAAGTTTTTGATCAGATGAGGATTTACTACGGAGACAAACAAGCCGGCTTCAGAGAGAGCCTTCAGGATAGGCTCATGGTATCTGCCCGTACATTCCATAACGATTCTGGTATCGCCATCCAACGAGTCCAGATACGCAGCAAGTTCATTCAGGTTTTGGGAAGTGTGGGAAACGTCAAAGGGTTTACGGATCACAGTGCCGCCAGGCTGCAGGACTGTAACGGTGCTCTTCCCTTTTGAAACATCAATACCAACTGCATTGTACATTTTTATGTACCTCCAAAAGTATAGTTGCATGGATTCCAGCTTTTCTCATTGCCGATTCCATCTCCTGGGGTATCAAACGAACGTACTGCGGTAGTTCAACCTGCATAAATCGAACGGCTGCAATGACAGGCTGGCTGACTGGCTTTCATACGGACGCTCATGGTCCTAGGAGGTGTCGTCAGACCGATGCCTAATCATTATACAGCTTAAACAATGAGTGGATTAAGACCCAACTGGCTGTTGGGTACTGAAATCCTACACTTATATATTAGGAGGAAGTTTTATTATGAACATTATAGTAACTGGAGGAGTCGGATTCATTGTCTCTAACTATATATTTCTAGAGTTACAAGGGCGTCCGGAAGATAGGGATTGTTTTGCGTTGACGCATTAACATATGTAGGTAATCTTACAATACTCGCTCCGATTATAAATAAAGAAGACCTCAGATTCTATAAAGCTGATATTCGTGACTGTGAGAAGATAGATGAAATCTTTTTTTGTAGAGCGTCCAGACATTGTGATGAACCTTGCTGCTGAATCGCATGTCGAGCGTTCTATTGAGAATCCGGAGATATTTCCGCAGACAAATATTATGGAACAAGCGTGGTGATGGAGGGTAGCCTCAAGTATGGGATAAAGCGTTAGCATCAAGTTTCTACCGATGAGGTTTACGGAGAGCTACCACTTAATAGACCAGATTTATTATTTACGGAAGAGACACCATTGTATATGAGTAGTCCGTATAGCTCATCAAAAGCTGCTGATGATCTTTTGGTAAATGCAAATTATCGAACCTACGGCATACCTGTGACAATTAGTCGCTGTTCGAATAACTATAGTCCTTATCAATTCTCTGAGAAGGCCGACTCCGCTGATGATTGTCAATGCTCTGGTTGATAAGCCTCTGTCTGTGTATGGTGATGGTCTGAATATCTGCGATTGGCTGTATGTGGAAGACACAAGACAGGCGGAAAATCGCGTCTGTTCTTGACATGCCCAGGCAGTCCTGTTATATAACAAGGGTTGAAATCTCCGGAACGAGCTTCTAACCCCAATCATTATCATAGAAGATCTTAATTACAGACTTTTCTTCACACACTCTCTATAAAAATACAGCATGTTCATCTAACATTTCCCCCTCCCCTGTGCTATACTAAACTATACCAATACAATATTTAGGAAACAAATCCTTCAACCAAACAATTCAACCAAACCACCACGGTATCACACCCCCACCATTGCACCACCACAGTGATACCACACCAAACCAACCGGGAGGGATACACAATGAAGCTGGCAGAGGCGCTGCAGGAGCGGGCGGATTTAAACAGGAATATTGAGCAGCTGAGGAAGAGGCTGAACAGCAATGTGCTGGTACAGGAAGGCGAGAGGACCGCAGAGGAGCCGGAACGGCTGAAGCGGGAGCTGGATGCATCAGTAGAGCGGCTGGCGTATCTGATCTCCAGGATCAACCTGACCAATTCCCAGACAAAGGTGGATGGCAGGACCTTAACGGAGCTGATCGCAAGAAAGGATGCGCTGATTCTGAAGATCGGTGTATATAAGGACATTGTCTATACAGGAAGCCAGACGTCTTACAGGGCCAGAAATACGGAGATAAAGATCAAAGCAGCGATCTCTGTAACGGACTGGCAGGATGAGATCGATAAAATGGCCAAAGAGCTGAGACTGCTGGACAATAAGCTCCAGGAGAACAACTGGAGCACAGAGCTGATCGAGTAAGGCTGGGTCTGGTAGCAGGAACAGGGCGAATGTCACGCGGCGGCTGCGCAAGCCGTACATGGTACATGTAAGGGCGCGTGTTTGGGGTTCAACTCCCTTTCTGGATCGTTATGCCCCGATCGTGTACATGTGTATTGTGATCGAGTATGGTTATTACCGGACATTGACTGGGCCTGCGAGGGCGGGAACGGGGAAAATTTCATAGAGCGCATAAAATTCCTCCATTTACAGATACTATTTTCCAGAAACGGATAGTTAAAGCAAATGGAGGAATTTACGTTATGAAAGCTACTGGAATCGTAAGGAGAATCGACGACCTGGGCAGGGTGGTGATCCCCAAGGAGATCCGCCGCACGCTCCGGCTCCGGGAGGGCACGCCTCTGGAGATCTTCACAGACCGGGAAGGGGAGATCATTCTCAAAAAGTACTCGCCGATGATGGAGCTCAATGCTTTTGCCGGACAGTACGCGGACGCCATGGCCCAGGCCACGGGGCTCATGGTCTGCATCACAGACCGGGACCAGGTGATCGCGGCCGCCGGAGGCGCAAAGAAGGAGCTGCTGCAGAAGCCCATCAGCAGACAGCTGGAGCATGTGATCCAGGAGCGGGCCACCGTCCAGGCCGGGAAGGACGACCGGAATTATGTGGAGGTCTCCGCAGAGGATATGGAAGGCGTCACTGCCCAGGTGGTGACGCCGATCATTTGTGAGGGCGATGCCATCGGAGCGGTGGTCATCATGAGCCGGGAGCCCCGGGCAAAGTTTTCTGAGGGCGAGCTGCGTCTGGCAGCCACTGCCGCCGGATTCCTGGGAAGGCAGATGGAAAGCTGACGGCCTGGTCCCCAGGGCCGGGAAATCACCCATGACAAACCATATGGTTTCTGTTATACTGATATCAGGATGCCGGGACAGAAGGTCTTTGCTCCCGGCGGCATTTCAATGGAGCCGGAGGATATCATGTATACATTTGATGATTTAAAGCAGATCCTGGAGAAGCTCCGGGATAAGGAGAACGGCTGTCCCTGGGACAGCGTCCAGACCCATGAGTCCATGAAAAAGTATCTGGTGGAGGAGTGCGGAGAGGTCTTGGAAGCCATCGACAACCAGGATACGGAAAATTTGTGCGAGGAGCTGGGAGACGTGCTGTACCAGATCATGATCCACTGTGAGATCGAAAAGGAGCAGGGGAATTTTACCATTGACAACGTGGTCAATGGGATCTGTGAAAAGATGGTGCGCCGTCACCCCAGGCTTTTCGGCGGGGAGATGGAGAAGGACCTGACCTGGGAGGAGATCAAAAGGAGAGAAAAAGAGGCCCGGGCGGCCCGGAAGAACCGGTAAAAGCCCAGCCTGGCCGGGCATTCCCGCATTTTTCCAATCTCTTCTTGTGTTTTCGCCCCATGAAGGCTATAATAAACATACAGGTCCCGGTAAAGCCGGGATCGTATGAACGAATATGGGGAGGAGATTCCAATGAAGATTTATGATTCTGTAAAAAAAGAGGAAGTGGAGATCGCTGATTATAAGGATCTCATTAAGATCATGAAGGACGGCAGACAGGTGGATCTGTACCTGAAAGAGAAGAAGAGCGACGATATGGGGTATCTGACCTGGGACGTAGAGCACTGGTCCAGCGTCAGCGACACCCGCTTTATCCGCTGCTACTCCTTAGAGGGCCGCGTTCTGGGCGATTCCACAGGCCACAATATCTACGATCTGGAGAACGATTTTAAGCCGGAAGAGGCAGAAAAGATCGAGCTCAGCTAAGACTGTGTTTTCCCAGGGCGGCGGCGTAAAAACCGCCGCCCTTTTTTTGCCGGGACAGGCAGTTTTCCTGGAGGCTCCAGACCCCGGAAAACCGTGATTTTACCTCGTTCTTTTGCGGAAAAACCTTGACAAAGAAAGCAGAAACATATATAAATGTAAGAGTACAAAAAACGGTGGTCCGGCTGTGCCGGGCCGCTGTTATAAATTCAAGGACTTCGCCGGAGACGCTCTGGTGATCGTGAGCTAATTTTTAGGAGGAAATTTCAATGAACAAGACAGAATTAATCGCAGCAGTGGCAGAAAAGGCAGAGCTTTCCAAAAAGGATGCAGAAAAGGCAATGAAGGCCTTTACAGACGTTGTAGCAGAAGAATTAGTGAAGGGTGAGAAGATCCAGTTAGTTGGCTTTGGTACCTTTGAGGTATCTGAGAGACCGGAGAGAGAAGGAAGAAATCCGAAAACTGGCGAGGCTATGACCATCGCAGCTTCCAGAACTCCCAAGTTCAAAGCCGGCAAGGCATTAAAGGATCAGGTAAACGCTTAATCCATGAGACTCGATAAATTTCTTAAGGTATCCCGCCTCATCAAGCGGAGGACCGTGGCCAACGAGGCCTGCGACGCCGGACGGGTCATGATCAATGACAAGCCGGCCAAGGCGTCTGCAGCTGTGAAGCAGGGAGATATCATTGAGATCCAGTTTGGAACGAAATCTGTGAAGGTAGAGGTCCTGGACGTCCAGGAAACGGTCCGCAAGGACGACGTGAAGGAGCTTTACCGGTATCTTTGATCTGCCGCAGGGGCGCGGCTTTTGGGGAGCTGTGCAGCCGCGCGGGCAATATGGAACGCAGCTTCGGGAAGACGGCGCCTGGCGTGTGCCGCCTTCTGCGGGCGTTCAGCCGTCAACAGGAAACGTAGCCGCAAAGATATGGCGCGGTTATGAATAAAAGAGAAGACCTCCTAATATACTTATAAAAAGTATGTCAGGAGGTTTTTTTATGGATGAAAAAATGGGACTTTCCCACCAGATCATGCTGTACAACCGGGAAAAAGGGAATCTTACGGGGATCCTGGACGTGATCTCCTTTGATGAAAATACCATCGTGCTGGATACAGACATGGGGCTTCTGACCATCAAAGGAAAAGACCTCCATGTGAGCAGGCTGACTCTGGAAAAGGGGGAGATCGACATCGAGGGACAGGCGGACAGTCTTGTATATTCCTCCAGCGAAAGCTTCAAAAAGACCGGCCAGTCGTTTCTTTCCAGACTGTTTAAGTAGGACGCGGGGAGGGAGATCCTTTTGAGCCTTTACATACAGGACGAGGCGGCCCTGGCGCTCATGAGCTTTTTACTGGGGGCTGTTCTCATGGTCAGCTATGATCTTCTCCGGCTTTTCCGGCTGCTGGTGCCCCACGGCTCATTATGGACAGGTCTGGAGGACATTTTTTACTGGATCTACTGTGCAGTCATGACCTTTTCCTTATTGTTTTGGGAGAACAGCGGCGTGGTACGGGGGTACGTCATTGGCTGTGTGCTTTTATCTATGACGGCCTACGACAGAATTGTCAGCAGGAATGTATTTGTCCTCTTGAAAAAGGCCGGAAGATGGATTAAAATGAAAATAATACATATCAGAGCCCGGAGAGAAGTGAGGAATTATGAAGCGGAGCCGAAACAGAAGAAATAAAAGAAAACCGAAATATGGACTGGAGAACCGTATGGCCCTGATCGGGATCACCACAGTGGTGTTAAGCCTTGCCGTGGTGGTCAATATCGGCGCGTCCTCCCTTCGGGAAAAGGACCTGGAATACCAGGCCAGGGAGCAGAACCTGGAAAAGCTGGAGGCGAAGGAAGACGCCAGGACCGCCCAGCTCGAGGAGTACCGTGTGTACGTCCAGACCAAGCAGTATGTGGAAAAGGTCGCCAAGGAAAAGCTGGGCCTGGTCAAAAAAGACGAGATTTTGTTTAAGGCAGAGGAATCCAGGTAGATCGTGTCATGGAATTTTTTATGGACTGCCCGGAAAACTGACAAATATTTCCCCCTGATCTGTTTATAATATGGTACGCAGGTTAGGAGGGATTTTTTGTGTTAAAAAGGCGGGCGGTACATAAGGACATGGCGGAGGCCAACGTTTACGCGGCCAGGCGGCTGAAGGATATGGCCCAGTCCCTGGGCGGGCTGGCAAAGACCTTCGGGCGGTGCCGGGAGGAGCCGGGGCTTTCCAGAGAGGACGGCATCGCGGCCCTGGAGGCGGCGTCGGCCATGGTATGCGGAGCGTGCGAGTCCTGCGGGATCCAGCGGGAATGCAGGCGGGGCGGAGATGATGAGAATTATTATCTGTATTATCTTCTGCGGACCTTTGAAAAAAAGGGCTGTGTGGAATATGAGGACATGCCCCGGCGGTTTCTGGAGGTATGCCGGAGAAAATCGGATTATCTGGGGCAGCTGAACCGGAACCTGGGGCGGGCCACCATGAACCTGACCTGGAAAAACCGCTTTCTGGAGAGTCGGGCCGCAGTCATGACCCAGTTTGAGGAGCTGGCGGGGATCCTGGAGGAATTTTCCGGCCAGATGGAGCAGGCCCTGGATGTGACCATGACCTGGGAGGGAGAGCTGAAGACGGCCTTACGGAAACGGCGGATCGACGTGGAAGGCCTCCTGGTGCTCCAGTACGGCCAGGGACGGCGGGAGGTGTTCATGACCGCCCGGATGACCAACGGCCGCTGTATGACGGCCAGGGACGCCTCAGAGGCCATTGCAAAGGTCATGAAGGGCAGCTTCAGCGCCGCCCGGGACGGGAAGGCCATCATCACCAGGAATCCGGCCTCCTTCCGGTTCATTGAGGACGGCAGGTACCGGATCCTGTTCGGGTCCTCCAGGGTCCCCAGGGACGGCGAGGAGGTCTCCGGCGACAGCTACACCTTTAAGAGCGGCCTTCCGGGTCAGGCCATCTTAAGCCTGTCCGACGGCATGGGCAGCGGTCAGGCGGCCAGCGAGGACAGCGAGAAGGTCATGGAGCTGACGGAGCAGCTTCTGGGCACGGGCTTTTCAGCCAGGTCGGCCCTGAAGCTGGTGAACACGGTACTTTTATTGACTGGGCAGAACGACCGTCCGGCGACTCTGGACCTCTGCCTGGTGGATCTTTATTCCGGAGTGGCGGAGGCCATGAAGCTGGGAGCCGTGGCCTCTTTTATTATGGGCCGGGACGGTGTGGAGGTGCTGGAGTCGGAGCATGTGCCCGCCGGAGTCATGAATCCGGTGGAGCCGGTGATGATCTCAAAGAAGCTCTGGGACGGGGACCGGATCGTCATGGTCAGCGACGGCATCCTGGACGCCATGCCGGGGGCGGAAAAGGAAGCGGCGTTTACGGATTTCCTGGCCGGTCTGCCGGCGGCCGGGCCTCAGGAAACGGCGGAGATGATCATGGCCTTTGCCCTGTCCTTTGACGGGGAGCCCAGGGACGATATGACTGTGCTGGTGGGCGGTATCTACGGGAGATAGGAGCCGGAAACGGCAGGTCCGGACGCTGGCGGCGGCCTGCCGGTGCAGCGCTGGAAAACAGGAGATGAGAGAGTGACAGGAGAGGCTGTAAAACAGAGAGTAAGGGAATATATGCGGTCCTGGGAGATGACAGAGCCGGGGGACGGGCTCCTGGCCGGGGTGTCGGGAGGCGCCGATTCCGTCTGCCTTCTTTTCCTGCTGGACGAACTGAAAGAGGAGCTGGGGATCCGCCTGGCGGCCTTTCATTTAAACCATGGCCTGCGGGGAGCGGAGGCAGACCGGGATGAGGCCTATGTGAAGGAGATCTGCGGCCGTCTTGGCATCCCTCTGGCAGTGGCTCATGAAAATGTGGCAGAGTATGCGGCGGCCCGGGGGATCTCCGGGGAGGAGGCGGGCCGGATCCTGCGGTATGCGCATATGAAGGAGGCGGCAGAGCGGTTTTCCTGTCAGAAGACGGCCACGGCCCACCACCGGGACGACAGTGCGGAAACGGTGCTTTTTAACATGTTCCGGGGGAGCGGCTTTAAGGGGCTTTCCGGGATCCGCCCGGTCCGGGGGGAGGTGATCCGGCCCCTCCTCTGCCTGTCCCGTGCAGAGATCGCCGGATATCTGGAGGAGAGAGGGATCCCCTGGTGCGAGGATTCCACCAATGGGGAAAATGTGTATACAAGAAACAGGATCCGCAACCAGCTTCTGCCCTGGGTGAAGGAAAATATCAACGCCAGGGCTCCGGAGCATATCCTGGCGGCTGCGGAGCTGGCAGCCCAGGCAGACGCGTATTTTGCGGAGCTGGCAGAAAAGCTTCTGGCGGACGCCGGGGACCTGGAGCGGCTGCCGGAGGACGCGGGAGATGTTTCAGAGGCATTGGCAGTGTCCATCCCCACAGAGATCTTCGACCGCCAGCCGCCGGTGGTCCAGGGCTATCTGGTGCGGGCCATGGCAGCCCGGGCAGCGGGCAGTCCCAGGGATATTTCCGCAAAGCATGTGGAGGCGGTGCGGGCCCTGACGGGCCCGGGGGGAGGAACGGAGGCGGTCCTTCCATACGGGCTCAGGGCCGTGCGGGGCTATGACCGCCTGGAGGTGGCTACGGAAGAGCGGCTTTTGTCCCGGGCGGCCGGAGAAAGGGATTTGGAGGCATTTCCCATTAAGACCCGGCTGCTTCCTTATAAAAAAGGAATGGAAATTCCCAAAAACCAGTATACGAAATGGTTTGATTATGATAGAATCAAAGGTGCGTTATCCGTCAGGACCAGGGAAAGCGGTGATTATCTCATGATCGCCGGGGGAAAAAGAAAGCTTTTAAAGCGTTTTTTCATAGATGAAAAGATTCCGGAGGAGAAACGGGCATCCATCCCGCTTCTGGCAGAGGGAAGCCATGTGCTCTGGGTCATGGGATACCGCATCAGTGAATTTTATAAGATCACGGAGAATACCCGTACTATATTGGAAGTTCAAGTTTGCAAAGGAGAAGAAAATGGCTGAAAATGTTCGTATTTTATTGAAGGAAGAAGAGGTTGATAAAAGGATCGCGGAAGTGGCGGCAATGATCAACCGGGACTATGCAGGAAAAGAGGTGCATCTGATCTGCATCTTAAAGGGCGGCGTGTTCTTTACATGCGAGCTGGCCAAGCGGCTGACGGTGCCTGTATCCATGGATTTCATGTCTGTTTCCAGCTATGGCAGCGGCACCGAGTCCTCCGGCGTGGTGCGGATCGTAAAGGATCTGGACGAATCCATTGCGGGAAAGAATGTGCTGATCGTGGAGGACATCATCGATTCTGGCCGGACCCTGGCCTATCTGATCGAGATCTTAAAGCAGAGGAACCCGGAGTCCATTCATCTGTGTACGCTGCTGGATAAGCCGGAGCGCCGTGTGAAGAAGCAGGTGAAGGTGGATTATACCTGCTTTGAGATCCCCGACGAGTTTGTGGTGGGCTTTGGCCTGGATTATGACCAGAAATACCGGAATCTTCCGTATATCGGCGTTGTAGAATTTCAGTAAGGAGGCAGCCAGTTGAAACAGAACCAGCAGTTTCGTGGAATGGGACTGATCCTGCTTGTGATGGCGCTGATCTTTTTTGCGTCCACACTGAGCCAGCAGGGAAGCCTGTTCAGCGATGAGATGACATACCAGGAGTTCATGACGTCTGTGGAAAACGGCGCGATCGAGACGGCCCTGATCCGCCAGAACGCCCAGACGCCCACCGGCGTCGTAATGACGATCCTGACAAATGGAGAACGCGGAAAGATCGCCGTGTCTGATGTGATGGAGGTCCAGCTGCTTTTCCGGGAAAAGGGGATCGACTATCTGGTGGATGATGTTCCCAAAGACAATTATCTGATGACCATTATCCTTCCCATCGGTCTTTCTGCTGTGGTGATCATGTTCCTGATGATGTACATGAACGCCCGGATCGGAGGAGGCGGCGGAAACAGCAAGATGATGAACTTTGGAAAAAGCCGGGCAAAAATGAGCCGCACCAATTCGGTGGATTTTTCCAAGGTCGCCGGTCTTGAGGAAGAAAAAGAAGATTTAGAGGAAATTGTGGATTTCCTGAAAAATCCGAAAAAATATACAGATGTGGGAGCCAGGATCCCCAAGGGCGTGATCTTAGTGGGCCCTCCGGGAACTGGTAAGACCCTCTTAGCCAAGGCTGTGGCCGGGGAGGCAGGCGTTCCCTTCTTCTCCATCTCCGGCTCTGACTTTGTGGAGATGTTTGTGGGCGTAGGCGCATCCCGTGTCCGCGATCTGTTTGAGGACGCCAAGAAGAACGCCCCCTGTATCGTGTTCATCGACGAGATCGACGCTGTGGCCAGACGCCGCGGCACCGGTATGGGCGGCGGTCACGACGAGCGGGAGCAGACCTTAAACCAGCTTCTGGTGGAAATGGACGGCTTCGGTGTCAACGAGGGGATCATCGTCATGGCGGCCACCAACCGGGTCGATATCCTGGATCCGGCGATCCTGCGTCCCGGCCGTTTTGACCGGAAGGTGGGTGTTGGAAAGCCCGATATCCGCGGCCGGGAGGAGATCCTTCAGGTCCATGCGGCGGAAAAGCCCCTGGGCGATGATGTGGACTTAAAGCGGGTGGCCCAGACCACCGCAGGCTTTACTGGAGCGGATCTGGAGAACCTGTTAAACGAGGCGGCCATCCTGTCGGCCAAGGGAGGGCGACGTTTCATCCGCCAGGCGGATATCGATCAGGCCTTTGTAAAGGTAGGGATCGGAGCGGAGAAGAAGAGCAAGGTGATCTCTGAAAAGGAAAAGAAGATCACTGCCTACCATGAGGCGGGCCACGGGATCCTGTTCCACGTGCTGCCGGATGTGGGCCCTGTCCATACTATTTCCATCATCCCTACGGGAATGGGCGCAGCCGGCTATACCATGCCGCTGCCAGAAAAGGATGAGATGTTCAACACAAAAGGAAAGATGCTCCAGAATATCATGGTATCCCTGGGCGGACGGATCGCGGAGGAGCTGATCTTCGGCGATGTGACCACCGGGGCGTCCCAGGATATCAAGCAGGCCACCGCCATTGCCCGGGCCATGGTGACCGAGTACGGTATGTCTGAGAAGGTGGGAATGATCAATTACGGCGGCGATGAGAATGAGGTGTTCATCGGCCGGGATCTGGCCCATGCCAGAAGCTACGGCGAGAGTGTGGCTACGGCCATTGACAGCGAGGTAAAGCGGATCATCGACGAATGCTATGAAAAAGCAAAGAAGATCATCCTGGATCATGAGAATGTGCTTCATAAGTGCTGTGAGCTTCTGCTGGAAAAGGAAAAGATCAGCCAGGACGAGTTTGAGGCGCTTTTTGAATAGGCACACTTAAGAAAATAAAGTAAAACGGCGTTTGTACAAAAGAAACACAGGCAGACGCCGTTTTATTTTATCTAATATAAAATTTGAACAAAACATTGAAGGCCAAAGTAAATACTGCTAATTTTTTTTTTGAAATAAATTCATGTTTGTGCACACTTATACGGAAACGTATGCTATATTACTACTCGTAACCCCCCCAATACATTATATAGTTTTTGCTATACCCCATAAGAGACATAATACCTTTTCCGGAAAAAGGCCAGCGATTCCCCGCTGGCCTTTTTTCTGTCCGGAAGCAGGGAAAGGCCAGGCATGAAAAATAGTCCGTGCAATTCCCGGGGAAATCCTGTATAATAATAAACAGAAGAAAAATAAGACAACATCAGGAGACAGAGAGGAGAAGCTGTTTTTATGGAAAAAGCGGCTCTGTTTTGCGATGAGACTGTGGAATACCGGTGTCCGGAGGAACCAGATCCCGGCGACCTTGTGACCCTGCGGTTTCGGACAGCAAAAAATAACGCGGATCATGTTTCTATGATCATATGTGGAAGCGGCCAGCGGATCGAGCTTTATAAGGCAGAGAGCCGGGGGCGGTTCGATTTTTATGAGACTGTGATCTCGGTGGGAAAAACGGCCCTCCGTTTTTATTTTGAGATAAAAAAAGGCAGAGAGACCTGTCTTTACAACCGGCTGGGAGTAACGAAGGATATACAGAGACAGCAGATGTTTGCCATTACTCCTGGCTTTCATGTGCCGGACTGGGCCAAGGGCGCTCTCATGTACCAGATCTTCATTGACCGGTTCTGCAACGGCGATCCGGACAACGATGTGGTTTCGGATGAGTATATTTACATTGGCTTCCCGGTGATGAAGATCGACGACTGGAGAGAGGATCTGTCGGTGCTGGATGTGGACCGGTTTTACGGCGGTGACCTCCAGGGGATCTGGGACAAGCTGGATTACCTCCAGGACATGAAGGTGGAGGTGCTGTATCTGAATCCGATCTTCGTGTCGCCCTCCAACCACAAATATGACACCCAGGACTATGAGCACGTGGATCCCCATTATGGGGTGATCGTAAAGGAAGCCGAGGGCCTGGCCGACGAGTATGACAGCGACAACGGCCACTCGGAAAAATATGCGGTCCGGACCACGGATATGGAAAATCTGGAGGCCAGCGATGCGTTTTTTGCCCGTTTTATGGAAGAGGTCCATAAGCGGGGCATGCGGGTGATCCTGGACGGCGTGTTTAACCACTGCGGCTCCTTTAATAAGTGGCTGGACCGGGAAAAGATCTATGCAGGACGGGCCGGATACGCGCCGGGAGCCTATCTGGATCCGGAAAGCCCCTACCGGGATTTTTTCAAGTTCTCCAATGAGAATGGCTGGCCTGACAATGGCTCCTATGAGGGCTGGTGGGACCATAATACCCTTCCAAAGCTTAATTATGAGGGCTCGGAGGTGTTATATCAATATGTTCTGGATATTGCGAAGAAGTGGCTGTCGCCGCCATATAACATCGACGGCTGGCGGCTGGACGTAGCGGCAGATCTGGGACACTCACCGGAAATGAACCATCAGTTCTGGCGGGATTTCCGGAAGGTGGTGAAGGAGACCAATCCGGACGCCCTGATCCTGGCGGAGCATTATGGGGACGGCTCTTCCTGGCTGGGCGGCGACCAGTGGGACACGATCATGAATTATGACGCTTTTATGGAGCCTCTTTCCTGGTTTCTGACGGGGCTTGAAAAGCACAGCGACCGGGCGGACGGCCACCTGTACCAGAACAGTCAGGCGTTTATGTGTACCATGCTTTACAATATGAGCTGGATGCAGACGCCGTCCATGATGGCGGCCATGAACGAGCTCTCCAATCACGATCACTCCCGTTTCCTTACCAGGACCAACCGACAGGTGGGGCGGCTGGATTACCGGGGGAAGGCGGCGGCCTCAGAGGGGATCAATCTCGGGATCTTCCGGGCGGCGGTGGTGGTCCAGATGACCTGGCCTGGGGCGCCGACGATCTATTACGGCGATGAGGCCGGTGTCTGCGGATGGACGGATCCGGACAGCCGGCGTACATACCCCTGGGGCCAGGAGGATCTGGAGCTGATGGAATTCCACCGGTATCTGGCGGGGATCCGCAACTGGAACCGGGCCTTCCGGACGGGCTCCTTTAAGCCGCTGCTGGCAGAGAATGGCATGATCGCCTACGGCAGATTCCAGGAAAATGAGCGGGGCGTGGTGCTGGTCAACAGTGAGAGCTTTACCCAGAGGGCTCAGATCCCTGTATGGGAGGCAGAGGTGACCGGAGATTCCATGGACCGGATCATGGAATCCAGCGTGGAGCGGTACAATGTGGGACGTCTCCCGTACCCGGTCAGGGACGGGATCCTGACCGTTGAGATCGGTCCCTTCTGTGCCATGATCTTTGAGGAAAAAGTGCTTGATTTTTAATTGATTTTGTGATATCATTTTGACTTGTCAGAATGATATGGGCGGGTTCCCGAGTGGCCAAAGGGGACAGACTGTAAATCTGCTGCAACTTGCTTCGGTGG
>ENA-ORTY01001769-ORTY01001769.1-human-gut-metagenome-genome-assembly--contig:-NODE-1769-length-22814-cov-3.169647_pt1 | contig 22814 bp, 16 predicted proteins | sample MGYA00241917_ERZ509198 | MGnify/ENA primary metagenome ERZ509198 (study PRJEB26280, sample SAMEA2338857) | human gut metagenome | biome: human gut; feature: human-associated habitat; material: faeces...
GGCGGGCATGCGTTCTAGGGCGGAAGTCAGCACGGCATCCGGCGCGCAGTCCGGCGGCACAAATCCCCGGCAGGCAAGGCCGATTGCCGTGATGAGCACGGCGCAGAGCAGCAGTCCGGCCACGCCGATGCGGCAGCCCGTCACCGCACTGCGGGTATCCCTGGCGCTGAGGATACGCCCGAAGAGCATGGGGCAGACCACATAACTGCCGCCGATCACGGCCATAAAATAGCCGAGACGGGCCGGAGGAAAGGATTCATTGACCAGTTCGAGCGGCACGGTCCGCAGCGCCGGAGGCTCCCGGAAAAGCAGGAAGGCGCAGGCCGTGGCCAGCCCGGCCAGCAACATGGCGAATTGCGGCACATCACTGCGGATGACTGCGGCCTGCCCGCCCAGCAGGGCATAGAGGACAATAAGCCCCGCCCCCGCGATAAGCGCGGTTTCGGGCGCAAGCCCGGTCAGGGAGGAGGTGAGTCTGCCCATGGCCGTAAACTGTGCGGCCAGAATGGCCAGCCAGGCGGGCACGATGACTGCGGCGACCAGCCTGCGGGGAGAAAGGATCGGGCGGGGAAGAGACGCTGTACTCTCACGGCCCAGAAAGGCGTCGACCATTTCCGGCATGGTATGCGCGCCGCTTTCCCGCACTTTCTTTGCCAGAAACAGGGTCAGGACAAACAGTCCGCACGCCCCGCCGCCCAGCCACCAGAATGCGGGTGTTCCCGCCTGCCAGGCCAGCCCGGCCATACCCAGCGTGGCGGAACCGCCCACGCAGGAGGCAATGATGGAGATGCCCACCTGCCACGGCCCGGAGGCCCGGCTGTTGACGAAAAAGGCGTCGCGCCCGCTTTTCGCGCGGGATTCGCGCAGAGCCTCCAGCAGCCCCATGCCCAGCAGCAACGCGGCATTAACAAGAAAAAACGTCACAGGTGCACTCCTTGTTCAAAGGCCAGGCGCACGGCGCCGGTCAGCAGATCCGCATCCCCGTCTTCCGTGACGAAGGGCGGCATGACGTACACCGTGCGGCTGAAGGGGCGAATCCATACACCCTGCCGCACGAAGAAATCCTGCATTTTTTCCGTATTCACAGGGAGTTCCGTTTCCACCACGTCGCTTACCCCGTGCATGTTCCGGCAAGGAGCCAGTCCCTGGGCAAGGCGGCGCTCCAGCCGGACGACATGTTCCCGCCAGGGAAAAGCCTGCAGGGCGTCCACAGCGGCACAGGCCACGGCGCAGGCCAGCGGGTTGCCCATGAAGGTCGGGCCGTGCATGAACGCGCCGGGCATGCCTCCGGCTTTGGGGCGGGAAACGGCGTCCGCCACGCGTTCGCTCGCCAACACGGCGGAAAGAGTCATGGTTCCGCCGGTCAGAGCCTTGCCCAGACACATGATGTCCGGGGAGATTGCCGCCCATTCCGAGGCGAAGAGGCGTCCCGTGCGCCCGAAGCCGGTGGCGATTTCATCCGCGACGAGCAGAATGTCCAGCTCATCGCACAGGGAGCGCAGGCGGCGCAGGTAGTCGGGATGGTAGAACCACATCCCCCCCGCTCCCTGGACAATGGGCTCGACGATGACGGCGGCCAGGGTTGCGGCTTCGCGCCGCAGGGTATGCTCCGTTTCCGTAAAACCTGCCGGATCAAAGACTTGATCGAAGCGGCAGGATGGGCGCTCCAGAAAGAGCTGGCGCGGCAGAATGCCGGAAAACAGGTGATGCATGCCGGTAACGGGATCACAGACGGACATGGCTCCGCAGGTATCGCCGTGGTAGGCCCCGCGCAGGGCGGCCAGACGGGTTTTGCCCGGCTTTCCCCGGGCCTGCCAGTATTGCAGGGTCATTTTGAGCGCGGCCTCCACAGCCACGGACCCGGAATCCGCGAAAAAGACCTTGTCCAGTCCGGCAGGCGCCAGTGCGAGGAGCTTTTCTGCCAGCGTCACGGCCGGCTGGTGGGTCAGACCGCCGAACATGACATGCGGCATGCGCGCGGCCTGCTCCGTCAGAGCGCGGGTCAGTTCCGGGCGGCGGTAGCCCAGGGCGGCGCACCACCAGGAGGACATGCCGTCCACCACTTCACGTCCGTCTCTCAGCCGGATACGCACGCCTGAGGTGGAGACGGCCTCCCATACCTTCGGACCCGGAGCGGCGGGCGCATAGGGGTGCCAGACATGATCCCGGTCAAAGGCCAGAAGAGCATCCGCCGCAGGATTCTGTTCCGATATTTTTTCGGCACAGGAGGAGAGCGCATGGCGCGCGGCGGCGCGCAGCAGGGCTGAAAGCCGCGCCCACGCGCTTTCCCGTTCCCCGCAGGACGGAGCGTCCAGCCCGGGCAGAAAGGGCAGATCCGCCAGCAGGGGAAAACCTCGTTCCGCGCCCTTGCGGGCCAGCACGGCGGCGTTGTCCGCCAGCAGGCACGTTTCTTCCGGGCGATCGGGCCTGGTGCGGCACAGGATCATGCCCGTCCCGCGCAGGCCCCGCGCGGCCAGCGCGTCCAATGTGAGCAGCGCGTGATTGATACAGCCCAGCTTGTTGCCCACCACCAGCAGCACGGGAAAATCCAGCGCGGCCATGAGGTCGAGCATATCTTCCTCGTCATTGAGGGGCACATGCACGCCCCCCGCCCCCTCAATGAGCGTGAAGTTTGCCTTGCAGGCCTCTGTACGGCAGGCCAGGGCGAGTTCCCGCGCATCCAGATGTTCTCCGGCTTTCCGCGCGGCGAGATGAGGGGAGCAGGCCGGGTGGAAACAGCGCAGCGCCGAAGCGCGGGGCTGTGCTGCCTCAGGAAGAGACAAGCCGCGCAAAGCCTCGATACAGCGTTTTACATCCGGCGCGGCGGGATTGCCGTCCTCTCCCGGCTCACAGCCGGTCTGCACGGGCTTGATCGCCCGCGCTTCAAAACGGTTTTCCGGATCGCTTTCCAGCCCGTATTCCAGCAGGGCGCGCAGCAGAGCCGCCGTGACCACGGTTTTTCCCGCATCGGTGTCCGTGCCGGTGATGACGCAGCCGCGCGGAGCGGCCCCGGCCGGGGTCATGAGCGGGCCCCGATGTTTTCCGCAGCGCGCAGACCGAGAGCGGCCAGCATGGCGTGATCTTCCGCAAAAGCGCGGCCCGTGGTGGTCAGGTAGTCTCCGGTCATGATCATGCCGGCCCCGGCGGCGAATACCCAGGATTGCCACTGGCCCAGCGCATGTTCCCGCCCTCCGCAGATGACGATCTCCCTGCCGGGATTCAGTAGGCGCATCAGCGCGATGCAGCGCAGAGCCTCCGCCGGAGGAAGAGGGGGCGTCCCCTCCAGAGGGGTTCCGGGAATGGCCTTCAGAAAGTTGATCGGCAGGGAATCCACGCCCTCCGCCGCCAGGGTCAGGCCCAGTTCCACGCGCTGTTCCCAGCTTTCGCCCAGACCGAAAATGCCGCAGCTGCAAACTTCCAGCCCGGCGCGGCGCGCGGCGCGCAGGCTCAGGATATCTTCCTCATAGTCATGGGTGGAGCAGATGACGTCAAAATGGCTGGCCGCCGTTTCCAGATTGTGATGATACCGGGTGAAACCGGCCTCTTTCAGACGGCGTCCCCGTTCTTCCGTCAGCATGCCCAGCGAACCGCACAGGCGGATATCCACATTGCGGAGGATGCGTTCCGCCGCCGCGCAAAGACTGTCAAGCTCGCGCTCGTCGAGCGCCGTGCCGCTGGTGACGATGCCGAAGCGGGAAACTCCGGCGCGAGCCAGTTCTTCGGCCCGGCGCAGCAATTCATCCTCGCTCATGAGCGGGTACACGGGCGCATTGCCGCGATGATGCGCGGATTGAGCGCAGAAGGCGCAGTTTTCCGGGCAATGCCCGGATTTGGCGTTGACGATGCCGCAGCTCGCGCCCGCATCCGGGCCGAACGCCGCCCGTGCGGCGGAGGCAGCGGCCAGAATGTCGAGGTTGTCCTGTTCGGGCAGGAGGGCCAGGGTGACGGCCTCCGCCGCGTTCAGCAGGGGAAGCCGCCCGGTCGCAATGCGGTTCAGGATGGTGTGGAGAAGCGTGTGCATGAAGGGCCTTTCTTTGTGGGAGAATTTTGCGGGGAGGGGCGGAAAAGAAATTTGGACAAGCGCAGTCTCCCGGTTTAAACTGCCGGAAGGATATTGCGGTCTGATCGCTATCAGGGGTTGCCTTTAAATGTCAACTTAATTTTTTCAAAATAAGGTTTACAATATGTCCGATACTCTGTCCTGCGCGCAGTCCGGCCCTGCGGACGCATCTACCAGGGATCGCATTCTGGCGCTGCTGCGCGAGGCCGCTTCCGGAACGGGAGAAGGCTGGCGTTCCGGCGAGGAAATTTCCGCCCTGCTCGGCCTGAGCCGGGCCGCCGTGAGCAAGCATGTGCGGACGCTGCGCGGACGCGGTTTTCTCATTGATGCGGTTCCGCGCCGGGGGTACAGGCTGCTTGCGGAAAGCGGGGACTTTTCTGCGGAGGCCGTGATGTCCGGCCTGCGTTCCCGTCTGCTCGGACAAGGGGACTGGATTTGGCTGGAGGAGACGGATACCACCAACAACGTGGCCGCGCGGGCGGCAATGGACGGTGCGGAGGAAGGGAGCGTCGTCGTCGCGGGCAGGCAGTCTTCGGGCAAGGGCCGCAAGGGCCGCTCCTGGTTTTCCGCGCCCCGCAGTCTGGCGTTTACGATTGTTCTGCGACCCTCCCGCGCGGGCGCGGCGGAGGTGACGCATATGGCCCTGAGGGCAGTATGCGATGCGGTATGCGAGATTACGGGCCTGGAGCCGGAGCTCAAGGAACCCAACGATGTGCTGCTGGACGGGCGCAAGATCTGCGGCGTGCTTGCGGAAAGCGGACACCGGGCGGACGAGCTGGAATGGATGGTCATCGGCATCGGCGTCAACGTGAACGCCCGGGCGGAGGATTTTGCCCCGGAAATCCGTGACCGGGCGGGTTCGCTGCTGATTTCGTCAGGGCGGGCAGTGGATCGCGCAAGGCTGCTGCGGCGTATTCTGGAACGCCTGGATGATTGCTATCTTGCGGCGGAGGGGCGGTAGACGGGGAGTCGAGGTGCAGCCTTTTACTGCCTGAGTCTCAGTGACGCCAGCCGCAGAACAAGGGACTCTTCTGCCCGTCTGGAGTACTGACTGCCTTTGCGCCGGAGAATTGTCGCTCTACCTGTACTGACAGCATGGCACTTGAGTATCTTGTCAGCCAACGATTTGGGAAACCTCTGAGTTATTCTGCAAATGCATCACCTCCATTGCCAGAGAGGTTTCTGCCTCTTTGATGTACACCAGCGCATTCATTTAACGGGAAAAGTGAATTTTTTCTATTGAGACGTGCGGGAGGGGCTGGCTCTGCTCCGCCGGAGCTTGTTCCACGTCCACGCCTTTTGGGCTGTGAACCGCTAGGGCAAGTCTTCATGTTTCCCCGCTGGGCAATATGCGCAAGCGAAGTGTGCAGGTGTCTCTTCGGCGGGTAATTATTTGCCTGTAATCGTCAAAGTGTTTCAGGGTTGACAGGTTTCAGCCGAGTAAGCTTTGTGAAATTTTACCTTGACATTTATTCCTTTATAGCAATAAAGGAATAAATATTGTGTGGGTGTGGAGTTGCGGTACGGCAGGTAGAACTGTGACGAGGGTAAGGCTCTTTCCGCCCCTATGGGGACAAAGCTGTCTATGCAGAAGTGGGTATTGTCATATGACTTGTGAAAGACAGGGCATCGCCATTTTTGGTAAGCGGAGGGTATGGGCCATGTCCGTCGGAAAAGTTTATGTTGAAATGTTGGAGGAAAGGGGGCCGATCTTTACTCCAGAAAGTCGGACAAGTAGGTGAAAATATGAACAAATCGAGCGTGGTATATAAAGTGTCAACGTATAATACAGCCTTGAGTACTCCTGTTCGCATGAAGATTATGAAGATATTGGGATCAAATGTGGAAAATTCTTTAACGGTAAGTCAAATAGCAGAGATTCTGAATCTTTCTCAGCCGACGGTAACTAAGCATCTGCAAATTCTTTTTCATGCGTCACTTGTAAAATTTAAAAAAGTAAAAACATCAAAATATTATAGTATTAATGTTGAATCTGTGGAAGAATATTACAGATTAATAAAATCAATTTCTCTTGCTACATATACTCCATGTAAATTTAATTATCAATGTGACGATTGTCCTTATACTGAAACATGCATATAAAGCATGTTTCATGCATATAAACTTATTCCTCAGGAGGAAATATGGACGTGGAAACTGAAAGAATCCAGACCGATGTTTTAATCATTGGCGGCGGTGTCGCCGGGTGCGCCGGGGCCATTGCCGCTGCGGAGCAGGGGCAGAATGTCGTACTTGTCGAAAAGGCATGGACCGGCGGCAGTGGCGCCAGTACCTTCGCCACCGGAGGATTCTACTGGTTTGACCCCGAGCGGCATTCGATCAGGGAAATCCTGGAGAAAACGAACAAGAGTTCCTGTCATATGTTTGATCCTGAGTGGATGGAATGGTTCTGCCATAATGTCCATGATCTGATCATAAAATTTGATGAAAAAGGAGTGCCTTTCCGCAAGGATGAAAATGGCAGTTTCGTTCTGATGCCTTCCCGGGGGGGGACAGAGCTTGTTCTCGTTCCGGGGTACATCTTCCAAAAAAAGATGCGCAGCCTGGTTTCTCAGGCGAATGTCCGCCTTCTGGATCGCATTATGATAACCAGATTGCTGACTTCAGGAGGAGAAGTGACAGGAGCGGCAGGCTTTAATGTACGGACGGGAAAATTTTACGTTATTGAAGCTAAGAATACTGTGCTTGCCGCAGGCGGATGCAGCTACAAGGGGAATTTCTTCGGTCAGGATATGCTGTGTGGAGAGGGGTTGTACATGGCATCCCTGGTTGGAGCTGAATTTACCAATATGGAATTCAGCAACTGTTTTAATACGACGGCAAAGGACTTCGACTTGTTCGGCCTGGGGCTGTTTCCCAGGATGGGTGCGAAATTTATGAATAGCCGCGGCGAGTACTTTATGGAACGCTATGATCCTGTTCACAAGGATAACAGCTTGCTGAATACGGTGCTTCTTGCCATGGCGACGGAAGTGAAAGAAGGGCGCGGGCCTATCTATTTTGATATGAGTCTGATCCCCGAAGAAAAGCGGCAGGTCGTTCGTGAAACGGTTCCGCTGTGCTTTGAAGCATTCGACAGCAAGGGGATCGATCCATATGCACAGCCCTTGGAATGGATGCCTGCTTTTCTGGGCGCCGCGTCTTGCGGTTCCGGCCTGACGCTTGCGTCCTTCAATTGCAACACGACGGTTCCCGGGCTTTATGCTGCGGGTGATGTCAGCAATGAGGGGTTGATCATCGGCGGCTCGCTCGGTCCCGGAGGGATCAATATCAGCTGGGCCCTGGTCACGGGGTGGAAAGCCGGCGAAGCGGCTGCCGTTTCAGCTCGCTCCAAGGATATCATACCGGCCAGCCAGGAAGATATAGAAGCGGTAAAGAATGTCACTTTCGCCAAACTCGGCCACACCGGCACAATGACTATCGACGATGCGGTCTTGAAAGTTCAGGCTGCGGTGATTCCTGCCCGGTTCAGTATCCTCCGCAGTGAAAATTCACTTCGCGAGGGTCTCAGCAAACTGGAAAAGCTGGAACATGAAATAGATCAGGAAATCATTGTACGAGACACGCATGAACTGATGAGTTACCATGAATTGCCCGGCATGCTGAGTACAGCAAGAATGACCTACATGACTGCTTTGTTCAGGACGGAAAGTCGTGGTTCGCACTTTCGCGAAGACTATCCCGGGACTGACGATAAGAATTGGCTGGCATGGACGAAAACCGTCAAAAAAAGCAATGAATACATAATAAAAAAGGAACCTGTCTCCGCTGAAAAATTCAAGCGCTGCGACCTGAAACTTCCTCTGTAGGACATGTTCATCACCAATCTATAAAACATTGTCTCTTGCGGCGGCGTCAACGCCGTGAATTGGGCGGTGGATGACTCATTCTTCCAAGCGCGAGACGCATGCATGATAAGTTGCAGCAGTTCAGATAAGGTTGCAGACGATAGCTAAACGACTTTCCTGTCAGGGAGGAATCATGCCTATTCTTTCAATTTCCGATGAACGCTGCGTTAACTGCGGCACATGTGTGAAAGTATGTCCTCTTGACGTACTTCGCCCCGGCAAAAGCAAGCCGGAAATCAGCTACCCGCAGGATTGTCAGTCCTGTTTTTTATGCCGCATGTACTGCAAGAAAGACGCCATCAGCATTACGGCCGACCGTGCCCGGCCTACGGTTCTGCCGTGGTAACGGAAATACGGCCACGGGCGGAGTTTTGCTGTATCTGAGGTAAATTCTCAATCTTCCTCTGAGGTTGCTATGGATCTCATGACATATGGTCTTGTTTTTTTAGGCTGGGTAGTCGGCGGCACTATTGGAGGTTCCACCGGCATGGGTGCAGTCATGTCGGCCATGCCTTTCCTCACCTGGGTCGTCGCTCCGTCAGATGCCGTTATTATATGCCTTCTCGTCAGCCTTTTTGATTGTACTCAACTGGCGTATCTTTACAGAAAGGGGTGCGTGTGGAATGAGGTGCGCGATCTGCTTATCGGCATGATTCCCGGCGTACTCCTCGGCAATATGGCGTTGAAGATTATTTCTGTGCAGGCTTTCGAGTTGATGGTGAGCGCATTACTCAGCATGTTTGTGGTGTTGCAGCTCTACCGCATGTATCGTAAATCGCCATATCAGTTGCCCAAGTCTCTGCTTGCAGGTCTCCTGGCCGGTGTAGCCTGCGGTTTTGTCAATGCCTCTGTTGCGCTTATGGGGGCCCCTCTGGGCATCTATGTTCTTTTGAGAGGCTGGGAACCCAATGAAGCCCGTGGAAACATGAGCGTGGTTTTTGCTGTAACGACGATATTTACAGTTGCCACGCAGTTGATGTCCGGCATGTATACAATGGATTTGTTGGAGCTCAGTCTTATCGGAATGGCAGGCGCATGCTGCGGAAATCTTATCGGTGTTCGCATAGGCAGGATTTTCGACAGGCAGCGTCTCACCAAGATCATTCTTGTTTTTTTGACTATATTTGCCTTCTCCCTCTTTATGCGTGGTATCAAGTAGCATTCATCCGTTATACTGGCGTGTAGACGGGGTTATCTCCGAGGCCGCCCTGTCTATGCGCCCTGTATGCGTTCTTGAGATATCAAAAGTGTATCAATAGGGAGATATTTCGCTTTGAAATGGCTCTTAATTTCCCTGCACCTGCGCTAGGTGATGTCCACTTTCAAGATCAGCTTATTTTATGGAGAATGTTGTTGTGAAAAAATTTGGAAGTTTGCTCTCTTTCTTGGTTCAGTTATGTTGCTTTATGTGTGTTACAGCATCAGCAGCAGATCTGAAAGTCAGCGGTTACTGGATGCACTCTTTCACATTTGCCGACAATTTGTTCAGTTCAAGAGCTCCGGACAGAAATGCTGCTGGCGGTGACGGGACGTTCTCGGCGGAGCAGCGTGTGCGTATGACGCTGAGTATGGTTGCCGGTGAATCACTGTCCGGCAGTGTTGAATTGCAGGTGGGTAACGGCCTCGGGCCCAATTCCATGTATCGGTGGGGCGAGTCCGGAGTGGGCGGCAGCGGCAAGGTTGTGACAGCCCGTCAGGCCTATCTTGACTGGGTACTCCCTTCCACAGATATTCAGGTGCGCATGGGGCGTTCATTGGTTGTTCTGCCCTCCTACACCTTTGGCTCTACTGTTTTGGCTTTGAGCACCGACGGCGTCATGGTGTCCGCACCTGTCAACGACTCGGTGACGCTGACCCTTGGCTGGTTGCGTCCTTATTCGTCTATCGCCGCGTGGGGTCGGGAGTATCAGGACGGCAGCAGCGTGGATCTGGGCTTTTTGTCTGCTGATGTGTCTGGAGAGAACTTTAAAATCACACCGTGGGGAATGTTTGGGGTTGTCGGGAACAATGTTGGCGATTGGAAAACCAGCATTGCCGGTGAAAATGTCTGGATAAAAAACCATAATAAAAGCGACATGCTGGGATTTGAGGCCGCAGATCGCAGCACTATGGCTTATTGGGCGGGGCTCAGCGGCGAAATCAGCCTGTTTGACCCGTTCAGGTTTACAGCGGATTTCTTTTACAGCGCCAATGACGCCAACGGCAGAGCCGGGCGATCCGGCTGGTATGCTGCTGCGGGCGTGGAAATGAATACTGCCCGTGCCATTCCCTTCCTGCGTGGCTGGTACTCTACCGGCGATGATGCCGATTCCGAAAAGAGCGGGCGTATACTTACAGTCGGGCGCTACTGGGGGCACCATGACGCCTCCAGCATCTATTTCGACGCTGACAACTACATTACTGGAACTCCGGACGTGCCCAGCGCGGACGGCACCTGGGGCGTGCAGCTTGGGGTGAAGGAAGTATCTTTCCTCAATAACCTCACGCATAAGCTGTCGGTCTCGTATTTTCAGGGAACCAACAATACCAACCGGATTACCGCGGGGCTGTATGAACCGGAATATGGCGGCGTCAAGAATACTCCGATTGGATATCTGACTACGCGTGATTCTGCTTGGTCCATTGACTCTGTAAATACGTTAGCGCTTGGAGATGGTTTCAGCATAAATCTGATCCTCGCGTATCTTGTTACGAATTTTGATGAGGAAGTCTGGAGACATGCGGGCAATGATCCGGATTATGGCAATATTTTTCGGGGTACGCTGAATTTCACCTATTTCTTCTAAGTACGTTTTATACATCGCATGAGAGCGGACGCATATTGAAGGACTTTTCCCTCAATATGCGTCCGGTTATATCGTCTCTCCTGTCCGTTTTGCCATGCGTCGTCTGCAAAAAGCTAATATTTCAACCCGAACATGGAACATGGTGAATACACAGAGCCATGGCAAAAGGAGAGCATAATGCAGCATGATAGGGCAGCAGCGTCCGTCCCGGGCAGCATATCAATCAAAATCGTTTTTGGCTCTGGCAACAATCAAGCGTAATCCTGGCTAGACATTCCGCCGGAAGCTGACGCGGACGACAAGGCCCCCGTCCGGGGCATTTTCCAGAGTGACATCCCCTCCGTGCTGGCGGGCCATGGTCCGCACGATGGCCAGGCCCAGCCCGTTGCCGCCGGTGTTCCTGTTGCGGGAAGGCTCCAGACGGTAGAAAGGCTGGAAGACCTTTTCCTGCTGCTCTTCGGGAATGCCGGGGCCGTGATCCCGGATGATGACCGTAAGCCTGTCGGGTCTGTCTTCCACGTCCATTTCCACACGGGCGGGGGAGCCGTCCGCTCCGCCGTAGCGCACGGCGTTGTCCAGCACGTTGTCAAGGCAGCGTTTGACGCTCAGCGGTCTTGCCCGCAGCGGAGCGAGATTCTCCAGCTTGGCCGGGTCAACGATGCGCACGTTCTGTCCCATGTCCTGCCTGTCTTCCTCCAGACTTTCCAGCAGAGCGGCCATGTCCAGGGGGGCCTGTTCCTCGGAGGAGGAACCTCTCGCCAGATCGATGGTGGTATCCATGAGCCGCTGGAGTTCGTTCATGTCCTTCTGGAGAGGAAGGCGCGCCTCCTCGTCCAGACTCTCCACCCGGAGGCGCATGCGGGTGAGCGGGGTGCGCAGATCGTGGGAAACCGCCGCCAGGGTGCTCTCGCGATCGGCGATGAAATCCCGGATGCGGCGCTGCATGCGGTTGAAGGCTCTGGTGGCCTCGCGCACCTCGCGCGGGCCGCATTCCTCCAGCGGCGGCGTGCCGGGAAGATCCCGGCCCAGCTTGTCCGCCGCGTCGGCCAGACGGCGCAGGGGACGGGCGATGAGCCAGAACGCCAGAATACTGATGGCCACAAAGAACAGTTCCACCAGAATGATGCCGCTGATGGGAAAACTCGGAACAGAGGGCAGATGGGGGATTTCATCCTCGAAGAGAACCCATGTGCCGTCCTCGAGCGGCATGGCGGCCGTCAGGAGGCAGGCTGTTCCGTTGCGGGGCGGTTTCATGCGCAGGGTACGGTAGAGGGATGCCTTCATGCTTTCCAGCGCCGTGGGCATCTTGAGTTCGTGTACGGTCGCCAGGGCGGGGCCGTCGGGCATCGTATCAAGTTCACCCTCGCGGCGCAGGCGGGCGCGCGGCGGGTTGCGGGTTTCCTCCAACTGCAGATTGATATAGGTGCGCAGAAGCCGGCTTGCCTGATCCCTGAAATCTGAGGGCGGAGCGGGCAGTTCCGGCTGACCGGGCAGCAATATCCCGCGCAGACCCCGGTAGTGAAGGCGCTGCAGCAGTCCGGCCCTCTCGTCCTTGCGGGCAGCCTCCAGCAGCAGGACGGAGTCGGTCATGCGGCGGGCACGATCGGCCATGAAGTTGCGCAGAAAGAAATACTGCCGGGTATGATCGGCGAAGAAGGAACTGAACAGCAGCAGAGCCAGAAATGCGGCGGAAAAGGTGAATACCAGCTGTCCGACCAGGCTTTTCGGTACCAGGATGGCGCGCAGCCTGGCCGCGAAGGAGCAAAGCCGGCTCATGCTCCGGCCCATTCCGCGCCGGAGGAGGCTGTCACGCCCTCCGGAACGACATCGGCGGCAAATACATAGCCGTCGCCGCGCACGGTCTTGATCAGCCCGCCCTCGCGGCCCTTGTCCCGCAGACGGGCGCGCAGACGGCAGATCTGTACGTCGAGACTGCGGTCAAAGGGGCTGCGTTCGGCTTCCCTTCCCTGCCCCTGTTCCTGCAGAAGCTCCCGGCTCAGGACCTGACGGGGATGTTCCAGCAGCAGTTGCAGCAGGCGGAATTCCGCTCCGCTCAGATTGACCACCATGCCTTCCGGATCCCGCAGATGGCGCGCGGTGAGATCAAGCGTCCAGCCGTTGAAGCGATAAGCGCGGCACTGGGGTTCTCCCCTGGCGGAGGAGCTTCCTCCGGAACGGCGCAGCACGGCGCGGATGCGGGCCAGCAGTTCGCGCGGCTCAAAGGGTTTGACCACATAGTCGTCCGCGCCCAGTTCGAGGCCGACCACACGATCCGTGGCTTCTCCCAGCGCGGTGAGAAAAATGACGGGAGTGTCCGGTTCGTTCGCGTCCCGGCTTTTTGCGCGCAGTTCGCGGCACAGTGAAAGACCGTCCTCGCCGGGCATCATGATGTCCAGCACAAGCAGATCGAAAGAGTTCTGAGTCAGCTTCCGGCGCATTTCCGCGCCATCGGCCGCGCTTTCCACCGTGAAACCGTGCTTGCGGAGATAATCGGCCAGAAGATCGCGGATGTCGATGTCGTCGTCCACGACCAGGAGGCGGAAGCCGTCGCCGTGACTCTGCGTGAGGGAAGGAGTATCCGGCATGGTGTCTCCTTTTGCTGGATGTTCGATTTGAACGCGGAAGAGGCGGAGGAAGGGGGCATCCGCATGCCTCGGTATTATATTAGCACAGGATGCGGCCATGCCGCCAGTTCCGAAATGTAACAAAGTCTGACGGGGAGCCGTTTTCACGCAAGGCATGGTTGACGCTTAAGCCTGCGGGGAGCTAGTCTGCGTGAAAACCGATTTGTCCTGTTGCCGGGTGACATTGAGCGGAGTCATCCGCGCATTCCGGCGGCGCAAGATTTGATCATGTTCCGAACAAGACCGTTTTCGTATATGCAAGGGTGGATGCATGAGTGAAGTTTCTCAGAAAAAGGAAGCCTTTTTCGCCCAGTACCCGCCAGGGTTCGGCACGCTGCTGCTCGGGCTGTGGATCTGCAATCTGTTCGCTCCCTTTCTCGTTTCCGGGGTAACCGCCATTCTGCCTTCCATGGGGGCGGATTTGCAGGCCAGGGCCGTGCATCTTTCCCTGGTCATGGTCGTGTACGCTCTGGGGCAGGTCATTTTCAGCACCATCGGCGGGCGCTTCGGCAGCCTGTGGGGGCTGAGGCGGATACTGCTGGCATCGGTATGCGTTTTCACCGTGGTTTCCGTAAGCACGGGCTTTGTGCCCGATGTGGATACGCTGCTGGCTCTGCGCTTTCTTCAGGGCGCGTGCGCGGCGACCATCTCCAGTTGCTGCACGGCCATCGGGATGCGCATGGCCCCGCCTGCCCGGCGCGGGCAGGTCATAGGCATCATGACCTCGGCGGTATATCTCGGCCTGACCCTCGGGCCGCTTATCGGCGGCGGAGTGGCCACGGTGGTGGGCTGGCGCTGGCTCTTTTTCGGCATTCTGCCCCCCGGCGCGGCGGTGTGGTGGATCCTGCGCCGCAATATCCGGCAGGAATGGACGGACGCCGCCGGAGAAAAGCTGGATGTGCCCGGCGCGTTGCTGCTGTCTTTCGGTCTGGGCTGCATCGCATTCGGCGGCGGCTGTTACGGAGTGGCCCCGGCCATGCTCTGGCTGCTTCTGCCGGGGGCGCTGTGCATGGCCGTTTTTTTCTGGTGGCAGTGGCGCGCCTCCAGTCCGATAGTGGATATGCGCATGTTCCGTGAATCACCGGGGCTGCTGACGGGATTGCTGGCCATGTTCGTGAACTACGGTTCCACCATGGGCATGGTGTTCTTTCTTTCCCTTTACCTGCAGGAAGTGCGGGGCTTCACGCCGTTTCACGCCGGGCTGTGCATGATGGTGCAGAGCTTCGCGCAGGTGCTGGCTTCTCCGAGCGGGGGCAGACTGGCGGATCGTTTCGGGGCCGAGCGCATATCCGCGCTGGGCATGCTGCTGTGCGGTCTGGGGATTCTGGGGGTGGCCATGCTGGGCAAGACCACGCCGCTTGCATGGATGGTGATGTCCCAGATTCTGCTGGGCACGGGCATGGGGACTTTCGGCGCTCCCAACACGGTGGCCACGCTGGGGCAGGTGCCCGCGCGGCATCTTTCCGTGGCGTCGGGCATCATGGGCAGCATGCGCACCATGGGAGGACTGCTCAGTCAGGTGATCATCGCGTTCATGCTGGGCTGGTTCATGGGCGACAGCCCCATTGCGCCCGAACATGCGGACACCTATCTGCTCACCATGCGCACCACGCTGATCTGTTTCGGCATACTCAATATCTGCGGCCTGTGCATAGGATTGAGGCGTCTGGCCGGAACGCCTCCGCCCGGAGGCGTTTCGCGAGGGGGGCGGCTCTGAGGACTCCGGAAGCCGCTTATCCGCCGAACATCTCCGTGAACACGCCGTGTTCGTAAAGAATTCTGACGCCGATTCCGAGCAGGGCGATGCCGCCCGCAGCTCCTGCCCAGCAGCGCACGCAGCCTGTGCGTCCGAGGCGCGCCCCCAGCAGCATGCCTCCGAGACTGATCAGCGCGCAGACCACGCCGATGACCAGCGCGGGGACTGCGATGGGCAGATGCAGAAGGGAAAAGGAAAGCCCCACGGCCAGAGCGTCGATGCTGGTGGCCACGGCCAGAAGCAGCAGCGTCATGCCTGAGGTGGGATCCTTCGCCTCGACCCTTTCATCTCCGCCGGAAAACGCTTCGCGCAGCATGTTGAAACCGACAAAGACAAGCAGAGCGAAGGCAATCCAGTGATCCCAGCGTTCAATGAGGCGGCGCACGCTGAGGCCGAGCAGCCATCCGGCCGCGGGCATGGCGGCCTGGAACAGGCCGAAGGCCAGCGGCATGCGCAGCAGTTGGGCCGGGCGTGGCCTGCCCAGCGTGATGCCCGCCGCGATGGAGACGGCCAGTGCGTCCATGGCCAGAGCCGCGGCCAGGGCGAGAAGTTCGGGGAAGGACATTGCGAGGATACTCCGGATAAGGGCTGCAGGTTCATTTTCTTTACCGGAGGACGGTCCGGCGGGCAAGCGCTTGTGGCTGTGCCCGATATGTGCTAGCTTCCCGAAAAGCTGGCCGAGCGAAGATTTCCGGCCTGAAACACCCCTCCCAGAGCATTTTGCTGTTGAAATGCTTCAACAATACCCTATCAAAGATTCCCTTGTGGTTTGAAAACCTCCCCCCTTCAGGGAGAAAAGCTCTGTTGACAAAACGGCGAAGCCGATGAAATCCTTTTCCGCAATTCCTTCCGTCAGGAAGGGGCAATCCGTACGCCTCCTGTCCGTCGGCCGCGGAGTCAGCCGTCGGATGGGGTGACTGTGGATTGAAGCATGGTCCGGATTTTGCGCATATCCGGGGAGGAACCATTCGGAGCCGGATCTTTTTTCGAGGCCGCCCGCTTCGGCAGCGGCCCGCGCCGGATGCGCGCCGTCTTTCCGTGTGACTTGTTCAGATGAGTTGTCCGGCCGGAAGGCCGCCCCCGCCCGGGGAATATATTCAAGGAGTTCACATGCCGGAACGGCATCTTACCGTCACCCCTCTGGGGGGACTTGGAGAAATAGGCCTGAACTGCCAGAAGTGGGAGTGCGGCCAGGGCTCTGTGCTGGTCGACTGCGGCCTCATGTTCCCCGATGATTCGCAGATGGGCGTGGATGTCGTCATTCCGCTGTTCAATTCCCTGTTCGCGGAGGGTGAACGTCCGCTGGGCGTGGTGCTGACGCACGGACATGAGGATCATATCGGCGCTCTTCCCTGGATGGTTTCGCAGTACAAGGGCATGCTGTCCAATCCTCTGCCCATCTATGGTTCTCCGTTCACGCTGGCGCTGGTGGAACACAAGCTCACCGAACACGGCCTGCTGGATCGCGTGGATCTGCGGCCGGTCGGTCCGCATGAACGGGTGCGGCTGGGCAGTCTGGACTTTCTCTTCAGCCCGGTATGTCATTCCATCCCCCAGGGGTACGCGCTGCTGGTGGATACCCCGGTGGGGAAGGTCGTGCATACCGGCGACTTCAAGCTGGACGACGAGCCGCTGGGCGAGGCGTCCACCCTGTGCGAGGATATTGCCGCCTTTGCCGGAAGCGAGGGTATCCGCCTGCTGCTGGCCGATTCCACCAATGTTGAAGTGGAAGGGCACTCCCGTCCTGAACGCGAGGTGCGCGATACCCTGAGGGAGATTTTCACGGAGGCGGAGGGACGCATTTTCATCGCGCTGTTTTCCAGCCATATCGACCGCGTGCGCATCGTACTCGAGCTGGCGGGGGAAACCGGGCGTTCCGTACTGGTCAGCGGGCGCAGTCTGGCTTCCAATATTGAAAAGGCCGTGAATCTCGGTCTGCTGGAAAAGCCGGAGAGGCTCTATACCGAACAGGAAGGGATTTCCGAGGCCGAGGCGTCGCGCACGGTGATTCTTGCCACCGGCACACAGGGGGAACCGCTTTCCGCCATGACCCGCATTGCCAACGGCGAGCATCGTCAGCTGGCGCTGCATGAGGGGGACACGGTGATCATGTCCTCCCGCGTGATCCCGGGCAACGCGCGGGCGGTGTCCCGCGTGGTGAACCAGATGTACCGGCAGGGAGCGAAGGTATACCACGGATCATGGCGCACCATTCATGCCACGGGGCACGCCTGCCGGGAGGAACTGCGAACTGTCCTTGAGCTTGTGCGTCCCGAGTGGTTTGTCCCCGTGCACGGCGAGTACCGCAATCTTGCCCTGCACGCGCAGCTTGCCAGGGACTGCGGGGTTGATCCTTCCCGCGCGCTGGTGCTGGAGGATGGGCATCCCTTTACCCTGACCCCGGATGACCTGGTGCTGGAAAAGCCCGTGCCCGTGGAATCCGTGCTGGTGGACGGCAAGGGCGTGGGCGACGTGGGCCGCCTTGTCCTCAAGGAACGCCGTCTTCTCGGCAGTGAGGGCGTGGTTATCGTGGCTCTGGTCATTGCCGGGGATACGGGAGAAGTGCTGTACGGGCCGGAAATGATTTCCCGCGGTTTCGTCTTCGAGCAGTTGTACGAGCATGTGCTTGAGGATTCCAAGTGCTTGGTGCTGGATCAGCTTGAGGATATGGCTCCGCATGAGTATGATCGTCTGCAGGAGCGGATACGTTCCAGCATGCGCCGTTTCTTCCGCGACGTGCTGGGCCGCGATCCCGTGGTGCTGCCGGTGGTTTCCGTGGTTTGAGCCTTGTCGTTCCGGCGGTGTTTCATGCGCATTCTTCGTGTCCGTTACCGGGAGCGTTCCTCCGACGGAGGCGAACGGTCTGCACCTCAAGTTTTCGAGCATTGCGCCGAAATAGAGCATTTTGATGGCGAAATGTTCTGCGGAGTCGGGCGGAGCGAGACTCCGCCGCGACGCCGGAGCAGCCGCAATTCACTTGCGGCGTTAAGCTCCGATGGAGGCGTGAAGCCTGCGAGCCGGAACACAGGGTCTGGCTGGCAGATACTTTCAAGAACAAAACGCTCTAGGATGTTGTTGAAACACGTGGAGGCACTGTCATGACTCAATCCTTTGCCCATCCCGCTCCGGAAGACGGCCGGAATGCCGGAAGTGCGGATCCTCATGCCAAGCGTCAGGAAAAAGACGAGAATCTGATCCAGCTGGTCACGTTCCGGCTGGGGGATGAGGAGTTCGGCGTTAAAATTCTGGTGGTGAACGAAATCATCAGGCTTGTCCAGATTACGCAGGTGCCCAATGCGCCGGAGTTCATCGAAGGGGTGATCAATCTGCGCGGCAAGGTTTTGCCCGTGATGGGGCTGCGCAAGCGGTTCCGCATGCCGGAAAGGGAGCTGGACGACAATTCGCGCATTATTGTGATGGAACTGAACCACAACGTGGTGGGTTTTCTGGTGGATGCCGTGTCCGAGGTGCTGCGTATTCCCGAAAGCACGGTGGAACCGGCCCCGGCCGTGGTGGCGGGCATCGGCTCCGAGTATATCGAAGGCGTGGGCAGACTGGATGATCGCCTGCTGATCCTGCTGGATCTGGAGGCCCTGCTGGGCAATACCGGGAAGGAAGCGCACTGATGCGCCGCGGTGGCGGCGATGTCCGGGACAGGGAACCACGCAAGTGAACCGCGGCTGCTCCGGCGGCGCGGCGGAGTCTCGCTCCGTTCGACTCCGGGAGCCTTTTCAAGGCGAAAAAGCTCTCATACTCCGACATAAAGGGGAATGACCATGTACAGTCTTGCCGGCAAGGTGGCCGTGGTCACGGCTTCCACCAGGGGAATCGGCCGCGCCTGCGCGGAAATGCTGGCCGAAAACGGGGCGACGGTCTTTGTCGCCGCGCGGAATGAGGAGTCCGGAAACGCCGTGGCCGCGAGCATGAGCGAGCGGGGATGGAAAGCGCGGTTCGTGCGCTTTGATGCGGAGAAACCGGAAGACTGCGCGCGGATCATGGAAAGCGTCGCGGAACGGGAAGGGCGGCTGGATATTCTCGTCAACAACTATGGTTCAACAGATGTCGCCAGGGACAAGGACCTGGTTGGCGGAGACAGCGAGGCCTTTTTCCGTATTGTCCGTTCAAATATCCAGAGCGTATATCTGACCTGCAAGCATGCGGTTCCGCATATGATCCCCACGGGCGGCTCGATCATCAACATTTCCAGCATTGGCTCCGTAGTGCCGGATCTGAGCAGGCTGGCATACGGCGTTTCCAAGTCGGCGGTCAACTGTCTGACAAAGAACATCGCGCTTCAGTATGCCCGCCACAATATCCGCTGCAACGCGGTGCTGCCGGGCCTGATTGCCACGGATGCGGCCATGAGGAACATGTCCGACGAGTTCAGGGAGCTTTTTCTCAGGCATGTTCCGCTGGGGCGCGTGGGCAGGCCGGAGGATGTTGCTGCCGCCGTCCTGTACTACGCCAGTGACGCGTCTTCCTATGTGACGGGCATGATCCATGAAGTGGCCGGGGGCTATGCGCTGGGAACGCCGCAGTATGCCGACTTCGCGGGCATGGCGGAGCAGAGCCGCTGACAGCGTTCGGACCCTTTCGGGGCGGGATGCCGCCGGCGGAGAGCCTGCGGGGAAGAACGGAGGACTTTCTCAATCACGATATGTTTTCGGACGGATTCCCTCATGAGCATTTCCCTTTTGCGCTCCTGTCTTGTGTGTATTCTCGCGGGTGTCGTCGTGTGCGCCACGGCGCGGTTCGGCGCTTCACCGGCATCAGCCGAAGTGCCGGTCGACACCCTGTATTACAACGGTGTCATATACACCATGACGGAAACGCCCCGTGAGGCGGCGAACGCGAACGCCCCCCGCACGGTGGAGGCCGTGGCCGCGCGCGGCGGGCGGATACTTTTCACGGGAACGGCGGAAGAAGCCCGGAAGAGAGGATACTTCCGGACGGCGCGCCGTGTCGTCGACCTGAAGGGAAAAAGCATGCTGCCCGGATTTGTGGACGGGCACGGGCACTTTCCCGAACAGGGGCAGTATGATCTGTATGAGATAAATCTGAACAGTTTTCCTCTGGGGGCGATGTCCTCGATTGAGGATTATCAGCGCGTGCTGGGCGCGCGCTGTGCGGCCGTCCGTCCGGGCGAATGGGTGATAGGCTGGGGATACGATGACAGTTCCATCACGGACAGGCGGCACCCCACCCGTGAGGACATCGACGCGGTCTGTCCCGACAATCCCGTGTACCTGAGACATATTTCCGGCCACATGGGGGTGGCGAACTCACAGGCGCTGGAACAGGCCGGGATTACGCCCGCCAATCCGGAAAAGCTGCATACCGAAGGAGTGGTCAGGGACACGCAGGGGCGTGCAGCAGGGCTGCTCATGGAAACCAGGGCGATGGGGCTTGTCACGTCGCTGCCGGATTTTCCCGTGCCCGATCCCCTGAAGAGTCTGGCGCGGGCCAGCCATGTGTACGCGGCGGCAGGCGTGACCACGGCGGATCAGGGCGCTTCCATGCTTTCCGCGCATCTGCCTCTGTTCCGGAACGGGCTGGCCCGGAAGGCGCTTCCGCTGCGCGTGGTGTTGCATCCTCTCGCCGTATATGAGCTTGTCAGTCCCGGCGGAGGCGTGATCGACGCTGCGGGATGGATGAACCGCGCCGCGCTGGGCTGGCGCGATGCTGCCTCCCGAAGTTCCTCCGAAGGGGATGAACTGCGCTTCAGCGACGCCTCGGGCGCGGTGAAAAGCGGCGAAGACATCACCCGTCTCCCCGTCAGAATATACGGCATGGACGCGCGGGGAGAAGTCCGCCTTGAGGGGGAGGTCCCCATTCCCGGAGAACTGCCTTCGGGCATGCTGTTTCTGGGAGCCTGGAAGCTGCTTTTTGACGGTTCTCCGCAGGGATATACGGCCTGGCTGAAGGCTCCCGGATATTATGACTGGGGAACGTACACTGCGGCGGACAGTTTCGACGGCGCGCCGTTTTTCAATGGCGCGCGCGGCACGCTGAACATCAGCCCCGCGGGGCTGGAGCGTCTGCTCGCGCTCTATCACCGTGCCGGACAGAGTACGGAGACCCATGTCAACGGCAATGCCTCGGCGGAAGCCTGGATAGCGGCCATGGAAAAGGCGGTGAGCGCCGCGCCGGATGTGGCTGATACCCGTCATACGGCCATTCATGCGCAGATGCTCGAATTGCAGCATATTCAGCGCATGACCGGGAATTACGGGGCAGTGGAGACGGACGCATGCCTGTACACGGGACTGGAAGGCGCGTTCGGCGGAGGCAGCCCTGATCCCGACGCAGCAGGTGCGGCGGATATCGAAGAGCTGGCCGGACTGATGAAAAAGCAGCATCTGTTCAGTTCCTATTTCATCGATCATGTGTACTTCTGGGGGGATCGCCACCGGAATATCTTCATGGGACCGGGCCGGGCGAACAACATGAGCCCCGTCGGGTGGAGCATATACTATGATCAGCCCTACGGCTTCCACAGCGATACCTTCGTCACTCCCATTCATCCCTTGCGCAGTGTGCAGACCGCCGTCACCCGTCTGAGCGCGCCCACGCCGCTTTCCGGCGGGGGGACGCTGATCAGCGGAACAGGCAGGGATATCCGGGCAACCGTTGAACTGCCCGCCCGCGATCCGGCGCAGACGGAACGCCCGGAGATGGGGGTCTTCCCGGACTATGATCAGCGCATCAACGCGCTCCAGGCACTGCTGGGCGTGACGAGACTTCCGGCCTGGCAGAACAAGCTTGATGACCGCATCGGCTCCCTGAGGGAAGGGCTGGCCGCCGACTTCGTCATCCTTGAGGAAGACCCTCTGCGCGTCGCGCGGGAAGATCCGCAGAGGCTGGCTTCCATCCGGGTGATGGCTGCAGTGGTGGGAGATCGCCCCGTTTACGGTTTTCTTCCCGGTGCGGGCATGCTGGCGGGCGTTCCTTCGCCTTCCTATATCGGGAATGAGGATACGGAAATAACGCTGCTTTCCGTGAGCGCCGCGCCGGACAGCGGCATGGCCCTGCAAGGGGGGGGAAGACTGCTGGGCGCGTATGTCCTGCGCGCGGAGTCACGCGGCGGAGGTGACGCCGTTTTTCAGATGGATATGCTGGGAAACGGCTGTCCGGTGAACGCTCTGCGTCTGTATCGCCGGATCGGAGAGAAGGTGGAGCCGTTTGTCTATGCCGAAAAGGGGCCGCTGCGCTCCGGAATGTTCCGTGCGGCTTCCCTGCGTGAACCCGCACGCGCCCTGACGCCGGATGAAATGCTGCGCGAGGATGCCCCGTATATCGTCTTTTTCGCGCCGGGGGGAGAGAGAAACAGAACAGGGGAGTCTTCGGCGGAGATTGCCGCCGAGGTACTTCTGACGACCACAGGAAGCCTGCCCGGAAACGGAGGAACAACGCCGGGAGCCTGATATGGTTTGAGCAGCCGTGAGCGGCGGGTCCTTCGCCGTAACGGCCGGAACCTTGTTGATGGTGTTGTGCGGGAGGCACGGTTCTGCAACAGAACCTGCCATGCACGCTCCAGAATAGTGTTGAACATAACCCTGACCGCCGGAGGCGCGAGCGTAGCGAGCCATGGAGCGATGCTCCCCGCCGCATGGTCATGCGGCATGGAGGGGGCACGCAGTGCGAGCGCGGCGTTTTCCGCGCGAAACGCAAGCGGGAGCGAGTATCGGCAAAGCCGATCGAGCGTCATCAGGAGGTCGC
>ENA-ORTY01001770-ORTY01001770.1-human-gut-metagenome-genome-assembly--contig:-NODE-1770-length-22808-cov-3.046060_pt1 | contig 22808 bp, 17 predicted proteins | sample MGYA00241917_ERZ509198 | MGnify/ENA primary metagenome ERZ509198 (study PRJEB26280, sample SAMEA2338857) | human gut metagenome | biome: human gut; feature: human-associated habitat; material: faeces...
AAACCTTTCTCCAGAAAGGTTTCCCCTCCTTTCCCCCGATTTTCCCCTACTGCATCTTGTTAATAGGCGAACCGTAACCCTGCACGCGGCGGACGGCGAGCTTGTGCTGGACGGTGCGGGTGTGGCCGCTTCCGGGTTGATCGTCGCGGTAGTTTTCGTGGAAGGCGCGGAGCCGCCGCTGCATACGGAGGATGCGGCGCATGATCTCGCTCATGCCGAAGTAGGCGGCGGAGAACAGCACGCTGCAAAAGAGCAGCAGGAACGCCCCGTAGATAAACAGCTTGTTGGTTTCCGCATCCGGGCTGTCCGTCTGCCAGAGAAGGACGAGAAAACCGATGGTCCCCACCAGCCAGAGCAGGTGGCCGCAGGCTTTCAGGAACGTCTCCATCGGCATCCGGGTATAGGGGTTGACCTCCACGAGGCCGATCCACTCTTCACTGCCGCATTCAGGGCAGCGGGCCAGATAGTCGGGGAAGATGGCCTTGCAGCGGGAGCACTGCAATTCGCGCTCGACTTTGACCTCGACGGAAGTGGAGGACGAAGAGCCGCGCGAGATCAAGCGCTTGCGGCGGAAAGGCGTTTTGGTCCTCATGCTGCGGCCTCCGTGGTCTGCGTGGTGCGGGCGTGCTGCATGTAGGCGAGCAGGCCCATGATGCCGATGCCGATGAGGTAACCCCAGTACCGCTGATCATGCGGCAGGAAGAAGCCCGTCAGCAGGGCCGGGTAGAGCATGATGATCGTGGAGCACGCGAGGAGCAGGGCGTCCGGCAGGGTGTTTTTGGCGATGAACCAGCCCTGCGTGAGCGAGGCGAAGGACATGCAGCCGAGCACCGTCATGAAGAACAGGAAGATTCCCTCGGGCACGCTGTCGACGCCCCACAGGATGATGTCATGGTTGAAGATGAACATCAGGGGCAGGATGGCCGTACGGATATCGTACAGGAAGCCCTGAATGCCCGTGGCGATGGGCGACGTGTCCGCAATGGCCGCAGCGGCGTAGGCGGCGAGGCCCACGGGCGGCGTGTCGTCCGCGAGGATGCCGAAGTAGAAGCAGTAGAGGTGCGCCGCTATCAGCGGGACGGCCAGCGCCACGCCGTGGACCACGATGCCGGAGGCGAGCTGCACCAGAATGGGCGCGGTCAGAGACGCCATGATGATGTAGTTCGCCGTGGTGGGCAGGCCCATGCCGAGGAGCAGGCTCGCCAGAGCGGTGATGAGCAGCAGCAGGAAGATGTTGCCGCCGGACAGGATCTCCACGAAGGACGTGATCTGCTGCCCGAGGCCGAGCGAGACGCAGCCGACGATGATGCCCGCCGAAGCCGTGGCCATGGCGACGCCCGCCATGTTGCTGCCGCCGGCGGACAGGGACAGGAGAAGCGTCTTGATGCCTTCCTTGAGGGCCTTGCGCTTGGACTTCTTGTGAACGAAGGCTTTCACGACGGGCTGGCCGAGCATGATGAGCGCGAGCACCACGATGGCGCGGAACACGGACATTTCGGCGGAATGCTGCATGATGATGAGCTCATACAGCAACATGCAGATGGGGATGAGGAAGTGCAGCCCCTCTTTGAGCGTGGTCCAGAAAGACGGCAGTTCGGATTTGGACAGGCCGCGCAGCCCGAGCTTGCAAGCTTCCACGTGGGTGATCCAGAGCAGGCCCGCATAGGCGGCGAAGGCCGGGATGGCGGCCGCCTTGGCGACTTCGATGTAGGGGACGTTGACGTATTCGGCGATGATGAACGCCGCCGCGCCCATGACCGGCGGGGCAAGCTGGCCGTTGATGGACGAGGCCACTTCCACGGCCGCGGCCTTTTCGGGCGGATAGCCCACCTTCTTCATAAGCGGGATGGTAAAGGTCCCGGTCGTGACCACGTTGGCGATGCTCGAACCGGAAACCACGCCGGTGAGGGCGCTGCCGAGGACGGCGGCCTTGGCTGCACCGCCCCGGAAACGTCCGAGCCCGCTGATGGCGAGCTGGATGAAGAAATTGCCGCCTCCGGCCCGTTCGAGCATTGTCCCGAACAGCACGAAGAGGAAGACGACGGTGGCCGAAACGTGCAGCGGCACGCCGTAGATGCCTTCCGTATCCATCGTCATCTGGGAGATGAAGCGGGACAGGGATGCGCCCTTGAAGGCAAGGAAATCGGGCAGGTGCGGCCCGGTAAACACGTACAGGATAAATATGCTGGCGATGATCGGCAGGGCGGGGCCGATGACCCGGCGGGTGGCCTCCAGCAGGAGGACGACCAGCATGAGGCCGAAGATGATGTCGCGTGTGGTGGGCACGCCCGCGCGCGAGGCGATGCCTTCGTAGTCAAGCACGATGTACAGCGCGGAGACGGCGGCTATGATCCCGAGCAGGTAGTCGAGGATCGTGACCCGGTTCATGGCGAGCAGGATGCGCAGATCCCAGCGCCATGAGGTTCCCGAGATTTTGATCATGGGGATATTGAAGTAGACGAGGCTGATGGCAAAGGCCAGATGGATGGCCCGGATATAGACGGTATCAAGGAGCAGGATGCTCGCCGAGGCGAGCTGAAACAGGGACCAGCAGAGAGCGAGGATCATCGTGATGATGCGGGTGATGCCTACCGTATCGCCGCGCAGGCCGTGCTCGGCGGCTACCAGCTTTTCCCTGTAGTCATCCCCGTTTGGGGACTGCTCGATGTGCTCTATCATTTTGTGGGGCATGTGACTCCCGGCGAGATCTGAGGTGACGGCGACGCGGGGCGCCGCCCGGATAAACTCGGGCTGATTGCAAGGATGCCGGGATTGGGCGATATGTCCAATCCCGGCCGAAAGGCTTCACGGTGAAGCGGAGGGAGGAACGGGGTGTTCCTCAGCCTACTTCATCAGGCCGGCTTCCTTGTAATACTTCAGGGCGCCGGGATGGATGGGGGCCGTCAGGCCTTCGAGCATGGTCTCGCGGGTCAGGCCTTCGAGGGCGGGATGGAGCTTCTTGAACTCGTCGAGGTTCTCAAAGACTTCCTTCGTAATGGCGTACACGACGTCGTCCGGCACCTTGGCTGAGGTCACGAAGGTGGCGAGCATACCCACGGTGGTGACCTTTTCATTGGCGTTGGTGGCTTCGGGATACTGGGCCATGTCGATGTTGGTCAGGGAATAGTAGGGGAACTTTTTGACCAGCGGCTCAATGTCGGTGATGGATACGATGCGGGTCTTGCGCTTCCCGGCGGTGGCTTCCTTGATATTCCCGTTGGGATGGCCCACGGTGTAGAAGAAGCCGTCGATACGGCCGTCCTGCAACATGCGGGGCGCGTCGGCGGCCTTGATGCTTTCGGCCTTGAGGTCTTTTTCGATATTGATGCCGGCGGCTTCGAAAACGTCAATGGCGTTCTGGCGGTTGCCGGAGCCGGGGTTGCCGATGTTGACGACCTTGCCCTTGGCGTCCTTCAGGCTCTTGATGCCGGAATCTTCGGCGGCGACGAAAGTGACGGCTTCGGGAGCCAGCGCGAACACGGCGCGGAGATCCTTCTGGGGCTTGCCTTCCCATTCGGAAAGTCCGTTGTAGGCCTGATACTGGCGGTCGGCCTGCGCGATGCCGAATTCAAGATCGCCCGCCATGATGGCGTTGATGTTGAATACGGACGCGCCGGTGGATTCGACGGTGGCCCGGATGTCGTACTTGTCCTTCTTGGCGTTGACGATCTTGGCGATCGCGCCGCCGGTGGGGTAGTAGACGCCGGTGATGCCGCCGGTGCCGATGGTAACGAACGTCGTCTTGGCGTGGGCTTCAAGGGCGGAAGCGCCCGTCATGGCCACAGCAAGGCTGAGAACAGCCGCGAGCAAATGTTTGTGCATGTCGTTGTCTCCCTTTTGTCGACATTTTCTTGTCAATTATATGAAGAAGGGCTTCAAAGCAAGGGAGGTTTTCATGGTTTCAGGTATATTGGAAGTGTACATTTTTGTGAAGCGTGCCGTTTCCTTCCGGGATGGGAACCGTTTCGGGGATATGGGACAATGGTTCCGGGAAAATTGACAGGCTGTTTCCTTTGTCGTAACACTTTGATATTCTATTACCATTTTTTGTTATAACCGTTAGGGGGCCGAGAAGTCCCGGTGAGGTAACGTCTATGTCGGTTTCCTCTTTGCCTTTTTTGCATGGCGCGCTTGCCGCTGTGCTCCCAAAGCTGGCGGCGTGGCGGCGCGATTTCCATGCCCATCCGGAAGCCGGCTGGACTGAATTCCGCACGGCGGCCTTGATCATCAGGCGATTGCGTGAGCTTGGGTACGCGATCCGCATGGGCGAAGCCGCTTGCGCCTCCGACCGGAGGATGGGCGTCCCTTCTTCCGCTGTCCTTGCGGCGGCGCGGGAGCGTGCGCTTGAGCATGGAGCCGATGCCGAGCTGGTTGCGGGCATGGGGGACGGCTATACGGGGTTCTGGGCGGATCTGGATTGCGGCCCCGGCCCCGTGACGGCGTTCCGGTTCGATATGGACTGCAACGAAGTCGCCGAGTGCGCGGAAGAGAGCCATAGGCCCGTGCGCGAGGGGTTCGCATCACGCTGGCCCGGTCTGATGCACGCGTGCGGACACGATGGGCACGCCGCCGTGGGGCTCGGCTTGGCTGAAGTGCTTGTTTCGATCCGGCGGCACCTGCGGGGGCGGATACGCCTGATCTTCCAGCCTGCCGAAGAGGGGGCGCGCGGGGCCCTCCCGATGTCGGAGGCCGGAGCCGTGGACGGCGTGGATGTGCTGTTCGGTTTCCATATCGGTTTCAAAGCCGAGGGGCCGGGCTCATTGATATGCGGCACGCAAGGATTCCTGGCCACCACCAAGCGCGATGTCCTTTTCTCCGGAGTGCCCGCCCATGCCGGGGCCGCGCCGGAGGAAGGGAAGGATGCCCTGCTGGCGGCCTGTTCGGCGGTGGTGAACCTGCACGCCATCTCCCGGAACGGCAAAGGCGGCACCCGTATCGCCGTGGGCAGGCTGGAAGGGGGAGAGGCCCGCAACGTCATCCCCGCTTCCGCGAGGCTGTTCATGGAAACGCGGGGAGAAACCACGGAACTGGACGCCTACATGACCGCCGAGTCCGAGCGTATCCTGCGCGCTTCAGCCGATCTGTGGGGCTGCGCTTGCGAGTGGCGGACTGTGGGGAACAGTGCCGGGGGAGGGAGCAGCCCGGAGCTTGCCCGCCTTATTGCTACGGTCGCGGAAGCGATGGGTGGCTGGAAGACGGTTATCCCGATGAGCGGTTTCGGGGCTACGGAAGATTTCGCTTGCCTGATGAGCAGGGTTCAGGCCTCGGGAGGGCTGGCTTCCTACCTGCAGGTCGGGACGGACAGGGCTGCGGGGCACCACAGCGACCGCTTTGATTTTGATGAAACATGCCTCGGGCGGGCGCTGGAACTGCTGGCCCGGCTGGCCGTGCGCATGGCGGGCGGCGGACAGGAAGACACTGAAACGGAGACGGAGAGCGACATGGAATTTTTGGATGAGGTCGTAAGGCGCAAGGGCATCCACGTGCAGCTATGGCTGGAGGGCGAAGATGGGGAAGGCTTCGGCAGGGGGCGTGTGGAGCTTCTCCAGCTTGTCGACGAACTCGGATCGCTGAGCAAGGCCGCAAAACAGCTCGGCATGTCCTACCGCGGGGCGTGGGGCAAGATAAAGAAGGCCGAACGCATCGCGGGCGAGACGCTTGTCGACGCTTCGGGGACCAAGCGCGACGGTTACTCGCTGACTCCGGCGGGGCGGGAGCTGGTTCAGCGTTTTCAGCAATGGTATGCGGATGTCGAAAGTTTTGCCAAGAAACGTGCGGAAGCCTTGTTTAGTGATTTCGATAAGGAATGATGATTCATTGTTTGCCCAATCTATATTCATTGAGTAAACAATCTGTATATCGCTGATAGAGAAGAGTATTTTTATATGCAAAAAGGCTTGCACTGCTATCTTTTTTTGACTAACAATAAGCAAAGAGGGCTTTGCATGGATAAAAAGCCCGCAGGGGGAGTGGAAGAGAGTCACATATTGACGGTATTGGGACCCTCAATAGATGACAAGCATAGTATGTTTTATGGAAAGATGCTTTTGGGGAAGCTTTTTCCTTTAGTGAAACATATATCAAATGCTGTTTAAAGATGGACAGTAGTGCTTTCTTATGCTTATTAAAGCCTTTTCCATTTCTCCTGTTTCGCGATTGCTTTCGCCGTTTTCAGCGCAAACCATCATAGTGTCCTGCGCTGATGAGCAGCAATGCGAGTGACGTGCGGAAGCGTGCTTTCTAACGCTTTATCCTTATCAGGGGGAGAAATGGAAGCTTTCATGGCATGGCTGAAGTCAGTCAACGACGTGGTTTGGGGACCGGGGATGCTGGTATTGCTGGTCGGTACTGGCCTGTATCTGACTGTCGGCCTGAAATTTTTCACATTCCGCAATTTTTTTAGAGGGCTCAAAAACCTGTGGGCCGGGCGTTCCAATCAGTCCGAGCAGGGCGAAATCTCTCCGTTCAACGCGCTGATGACCGCGCTGGCCGCCGACATCGGGACCGGCAACATCGTGGGCGTGTCGACAGCCATTTACATCGGCGGCCCCGGCGCGCTGTTCTGGATGTGGGTGACCGCCCTTGTGGGTATGGCCACCAAGTTCAGCGAAGTGCTCCTTTCCGTGCATTTCCGTGAAAAGACCCCCGCCGGAAACTGGGTGGGCGGCGCCATGTACTTCATCAAAAACGGGCTCGGACCCAAGTGGATGTGGCTCGGCTCGTGCTTTGCGCTGTTCGGCATCGTCGCCTGTATCGGTACGGGCGCTATGGTACAGGGCAACTCCATCGGTGAAGCCATACAGGCCAACCTCTCCATCCCGACGTGGTTTACCGCCGTCGCCGTCTTCCTGCTGGCCGGAGCCGTCCTCATCGGCGGCGTGAAGCGTATCGGTGCCGTGGCCGGTAAGGTCGTGCCCGCCATGGCGGTGATATACGTCCTCATCTCCCTTATCGTCATCATCCTGCACATTGACCAGCTTCCCCGCGTTCTTGCTTGGGTTGTCGCCGAAGCGTTCACGCCTACGGCCGCCGAAGGCGGTTTTGCCGGTGCGACCGTGATGATGGCCATCCGAATGGGCATGGCCCGCGGCGTGTTCTCCAACGAAGCCGGACTCGGTACCGCGCCTATGGCTCACGCCGCCGCGACCAGCGCTTCACCGCTGGTGCAGGCTTCCATCGGTATGCTTGATACCTTCATTGATACGATCATCGTGTGCACCATGACCGGTTTCGCTATCCTTGTGACCGGCCAGTGGACCTCCGGCCTCACCGGGGCCGCCATGACCTCCGCCGCCTTCGAAACCTCGCTTCCCGGCATCGGCGGCATCGCGGTGACGATCTGCCTGACCTTCTTCGCCTTCACCACAGCCCTCGGCTGGTGCGTGTACGGCGAGCGCTGCGCCATCTATTTCTTCGGCGACAAGGCGCAGATCCCCTTCCGGATCGTCTACTGCATCGCCATCCCGGTGGGCGTGCTCACGCAGCTTGATGTGGTGTGGCTGCTTGCGGACACTTGCAACGCGCTCATGGCCATCCCGAACTTGATCGCCATCCTGCTGCTCAGCCCGGTGCTGTTCAAGCTGGTGAAGGAAGACGAATCCAAGGATTCCATCTTCAAGCACTAGTCTGCCGTTTTCGGCATAAGCGGGGAGGGGCCGAAAGGCCTCTCCTTTTTTCTGTGCGGCGATAGGGATGCGGCTTATCATAAGGGTAAAAAGGGTACGTCGCCTTTTTCAGATTGTTTCTCAAAGCCTTGAAGGTGGAAAAGGGGAGGAGAACACGCCGGAAACCGGAAAATATGGCCAAATCTATTCTCATCCCCTTGCCAAAAAAAGGAAGTTACGCTAGGAAAACGTCTGCGCCGCTTTCATGGCGCACGCCTGCCTTTTTCAATCACACATCTCCCCTATCTTAATCAGCGTTTGATGCGGCTGTGCCGTGTAATACCGTCTTGCCGTTCGGCAGGACTCATAACGTCCGGCGACACGCCGGGCGAACTTCCATTCACTCCCAAAACAAGTATCGGAACGTATGCGGAAGAAGAAAGTTGCCACGGAGGAGGTTCAGGAAGGCGCAACGATGAGCCTTACTGAACTGAAGAACATGAGCATGTCCGTGCTCATGGAGCTTGCGGAAAAGTACGAGATCGAAAACGCCAGTTCCATGCGGAAGCAGGAACTCATCTTTGCGATGTTGCAGGCTTGTGCGTCCCGGAGCGGTGCCATTTACGGCGACGGGGTGCTGGAAATCCTGCCTGACGGCTACGGTTTTTTGCGTTCCCCACTGTCGAGCTATATGCCCGGTCCGGACGATATTTATGTTTCCCCCTCTCAGATTCGGCGCTTTTATCTGCGCAAGGGTGATGTGGTTTCCGGGCAGATACGGCCTCCCAAGGAAGGGGAGCGTTATTTCGCCTTGCTCAAGGTGAAGGAAATCGGTTTTGAACCCCCGGAAAACGCCCGCCACGTCGTTCTTTTTGATAACCTCACGCCTATTTATCCCGATCGCAAGCTGATCATGGAAAACGGCGAGAAAAATCTGTCCTGCCGGGTCATCGATCTCATGTCGCCCATCGGGCGCGGCCAGCGCGGGGTCATCGTCGCGCCTCCCCGGACCGGTAAAACCATTCTGCTCCAGAGCATCGCGAATTCCATCAACGCGAACCATCCCGAAGTCTATCTCATCGTGCTGCTCATTGATGAACGTCCCGAAGAAGTGACGGATATGGAGCGCACGGTCAAGAATGCCGAAGTCATCAGCTCCACGTTCGACGAACCTCCGCAGCGCCATGTGCAGGTCTGCGAAATGGTGCTCGAAAAAGCCAAGCGCCTTGTCGAACGCAAGCGTGACGTGGTCATCCTGCTCGACTCCATCACCCGCCTTGGCCGCGCGTACAACGCAGTGACGCCTTCGTCCGGCCGCGTGCTTTCCGGTGGTCTGGACGCCAACGCCCTCCAGCGGCCCAAGCGCTTCTTCGGCGCGGCCCGCAACATCGAGGGCGGAGGCAGCCTGACCATCATCGCCACGGCGCTCATCGATACCGGCTCCCGCATGGATGAAGTGATCTTTGAAGAATTCAAAGGCACCGGCAACATGGAAATCTATCTTGATCGCCATCTCGCCGAAAAGCGCGTGTTCCCGGCCATCGACATCAACCGCACCGGCACCCGCAAGGAAGACCTGCTGCTTTCCGACGATATACTCAACCGCGTCTGGATCCTGCGCAAGATCCTGGCTCCCATGTCCTCCATCGACAGCATGGAATTCCTGCTGGACAAGATGCGCGGGACCAAGTCCAACAAGGACTTCATGGACGCCATGGGCAAATAGCAACAACGTATCAGCTTTTCAGAAAGCGCTCTTCGGAGCGCCTTTTTTGTTATTTGCCCTGCTGAACGCCACAGAGCGAAATGAAAAGACACGCGTTGGGTGTTTTTTGATGGGCGGTTTTGATTTGTGGCCCGTACATCCGCTCTGCCCTGCTCCGTTTCTTTTTTCCACGAGTCATCCAGAAAAGCTCGTGACACGGCACGCTTCCCTTGGAGCATTTGCCAGTCCGTCTTTACCGAGGGACATTGCCGTCTTGTGCCACTCCATCAGCATCTCTATGATTTGCGAGGGACAGTGCTCCCTGACCTGCATCCGCAGGGAGAACGACAAAGACAGGAAGGACTCCGGCGCGAGCGACGACACAAAAAAAGGGCTCCCCGAAGGGAGCCCGGAAGCATCAGAGCAATGGATGGGAGCGGTTAGGCCAGCTTCTTCACCGCTTCCAGAACGGCGTCGTAGTCAGGCTCGTTGGTCACTTCGGGCACCAGCTGGCTGTAAGCCAGCGTGCCGTCGGGAGCCACCACGAAGATGGCGCGGGCCAGCAGACGCAGTTCCTGGATCAGCACGCCGTAGGTTTTGCCGAAATCCACGTCCTTGTAGTCGGACAGGCTTTCCACGGCCTGCACGCCGGCGGCACCGCACCAGCGGGCCTGAGCGAAGGGCAGGTCGCAGCTCAGGGCCAGGATCTGCACCTTGTCGGACAGGGCAGCAGCTTCCTTGTTGAAGCGGCGCACTTCCATATCACACACGGGCGTATCCAGAGAAGGCACGCTCACCAAGACCACGATCTTGCCCGCGTAGTCTTTCAGGCTGCGGGGTTCGAGGCCATTGTTGCACACCGTGAATTCAGGGGCCTTCTGGCCAACGACGGGCAGGTTGCCTTCGAGGTGGAGGGGATTACCCATGAAAGTGACAGTATTCATAAAAAGCTCCTTGCGGCTTTTGCGTTCAAGATGCCCTTAAGTAGCAGGAGACCCTGTCATTGTCAAGAACATTTCCTATTTAACAGAATCCCAGACTAAGGCGGCCCATTCGCCGTCGATGATACGGCGCGGTTCGGGCAGTCCCTGGGCCTTGTAAGCCGCGGTCACGCCGTCAGCCTGGATCTCCAAGAGCCCGGAAAGGACGAGGCAACCGCCGGGGCGGCAGGCGCGCACGATATCGGCCGCCATCTCGGTCAGCGGACGGGCCAGGATGTTGGCCAGCACCAGGTCGAACTGCTTGCCGGCCACGGCACCGATGCTGCCCTCGGCCACGGTGAAGTTCTCAGGCGCGATGGCGTTGAGGGCACGGTTCTCGACCGCGTTGTCCACGGCCAGCGGATCGATGTCCAGACCTTCGCCCGTAAGGCCGAACTTGCAGCAGCCGATGCCCAGCACCCCGGAACCGGTGCCCAGGTCGAGGAAATGCTGTCCCTGCTGCAGGCGTCCGGCTTCCAGAAGGTCGCTGACCACACGCAGGCACAGGGCCGTGGTGGCATGATGGCCGGTACCAAAGGCACTCTTGGGCTCGATGAGGATGGGCGTCCGGCCGGGGAAGTCCTGCGTATCCGCCAGCCACGGCGGCAGGACCACAAAATGGTTCCCGCAACACACGGGCGTGAAGAACTGACGCCAGGCCGCCAGCCAGTCGGTCTCCTCCAGCTCGGAAAGAGCGCTTTCCGCAGCCGGGACGGTCTGCTTCAGCAGCTGCTGCAGCCGTTCCAGAAAATCCTTCTGCTCGCAGTGGACCCGGAAGCGTGTCTCGCCGGTGGGCAGGCTCTGCTCTTCCCAGCCAAAGGGCACTTCCAGGGCCAGCAGGCCGGTGGCGCAGTCGTAATCACTTTCCGCAACAACAATTTCGAGGCGATGGATGGTTTTCATGCATTCTGCCTAGCCCGCACACCGGGCCCTGTCAAGCCGGCATGTTGATTTGCGGCGCAAATGCCTGTATGGATTGTCGGCATCGGCCTTTTGCCGTCTGCTTCGTGAGTGCGTCCCCGGGCGGGGCGCCTCCTTTTTTTCAGCTTTTCAGATTTTCCTAGTGATCCCCTGAGAATTCCACAAGCCTTTTCCGGCCAGCCGGGACGTATCCGGCCCAGGCGGAAAAATATACGGGAGACGACGATGCTGGACCAGATCCTTGCGGACATCCGCAAGACCTTCGATGTGGACTTTGTTCCCTTGCAGCTGGATGACGGCCAGCTGGAGGTCCTGAACATCAACAATATGCAGAGCCATCTGGACGGGCTGCTGGCACGGCACGCCATCCATGACCCGCTGAAAGACCTGCCGCTCTGGGCCAAGGTCTGGCCGGGCTCCTTCGTGCTGGGGCGCTTCCTGCGCAAGCTGGAGCCCGAGGGCAAGACCATGCTGGAGCTGGGCGGCGGTTGTGGCGTGCTCAGTCTGGTGGCCTCCCGTTACGGCTTCCGCCATATCGTGACCAGCGACATCGTCAATGATGCCCTCCAGTTCGCCCGGGCCAACGTGCTGCACAACAAGCTGCAGGACCTGATCGACGTCTGCTATCTGGACGTTTCCCGTCCCGGCAAGGACGAGCGCTTTCCCGAAGGCTTCGACCGCATCGTCGCTTCGGAACTCCTGTATCTCGATGACCTGCACCGGCCGCTGCTGAAATTCGTGGACCGTCATCTGGCCCCGGGCGGCAAGGCCGTGTTCTGCACGGACATGGCCCGCGCCAAACCGCATTTTGCCAAACTGGCCGCCAAGACCTTCCAGGTGCAGGAAGGCCATATCGGCGTCAAGAGCCAGGATGCCGACGGCAAGGAACAGCGCCGCATCTACGTCCTGCATATCCTGGAGCGCAAGCAGTAGCCATGAGCACGACCACTCTTCCCGTCATCCGTCTGCAGTCCTGCCCCAAGGGCTATACCCGCGACCTGGACAAAACCATTTCGCCCCAGGAGACCTATGAACGCGTGCAGGCCCGCATGCAGGCCGCCGGTCTGGACATCCTGGCCGAAGTCCGCCGCGTGGACGTGGGCCGTCTGGGCATCCCGGTCTACCTTAGCGTTTGCGGCAGGGACGCCCGCGGCATCATGCCCACCCGCAAACAGATGGGCAAAGGTTCCTCGCCGGAACAGGCCCGTGCTTCCGCTCTGATGGAACTGATGGAACGCTTTGCCTTCTTCAGTTTCTGGCAGCGCCTGCCGCATATGGTCAGCGCCACCTGGGCCGAGGCCGAGGAGCGTTTCGGCAAGGATCTGCTGCCAATCGAGGAGATCTGCCGCTCCGTGGACGACAGTCTTTCCCCGGAACAGGCCCGCGAAGCCATGAGCACCCTGCGCTGGAACTTCTTCCCTGCCACGCATCTGGCTGACGGTCGCACCGTCTGGCTGCCGCTGGACTGGTTCAAGCTGCTGGGCGAATTCAACGGCACGTCCGCCGGCAACAGCCCGGAGGAATCACTTCTGCAGGGCCTTTCCGAACTGGTGGAGCGGCATGTCTGCTGCCGTATCGACCGGGAACGCCTGACCACCCCCAGCATCGATCCTCACGAGGTGGACGATCCCACCCTGCGCGACCTGCTGGCCGCCTTTGAGCGGGAAGGCATCCATATCGTGCTCAAAGATTTCTCCCTGGGCATGCCGCTGCCCACTGTCGGCGCGGTGGCCTGGGACCCGGCCACCTTCCCGGCCCGCTCCGAGATCGTGTTCACGGCCGGCACCGCAGCCTCTCCGGCCAAGGCCGCCATCCGTGCCGTCACGGAGATCGCCCAGCTGGGCGGTGACTTCTGCACGCAGGCCTGCTACGAGGCCTCCGGTCTTTCCAAGTTCGAGCGTCTGGAGGACATCCAGTGGCTGCTGGAAGGGCCCGTCTGCCGCCTGTCCGAGCTGCCCAGCGTGGAAGCGCCCGACATCCGCGACGAGCTGCTCCGGGCGCTGCATGATCTGGAACCGGTACAGGTCTACGCTGTAGAGACCACGCATCCCGATCTGGGCGTCCCGGCCCACTACTGCATCGCTCCGGGGCTCTCCTTCCGCGAGCGTGACCGCAACCAGAGCATCGGTCTGTTCGTGGGCCGCAAGCTGGCTGAAGAAGCGGACGAGGAAACGGCCCTGCATGGGCTGGCCGTGCTGGAGCGCTGCTACCCCAACGCGCATTTCCTGCCCTTTTTCCGGGCCATGCTGGCCCTGCGTGCGGAACGTTTTGAAGAGGCTCGCGACCTTTTCGCCCAGGCCCGCCCCCTGCAGCCCGAAAATGACGCCAAGGGGCTGGCCGCCTTTTACGAAGGTTATGTCTCCACGCTGACCGGCGACTGGGAAAGTGCCCTGTCCCCCCTGCGTGACGCTGTGGCCCTGTGCCCGGACATGAAGGAATACGGCAACCTGCTGGGCGTCTGCCTGTTCAAGCTCAAGCGTTATGAAGAAGCCGCTGCCGCCTTCCGTGCCGTGCTCAAGGTGGACAAGGGCTCGGTGATGGACCTGGCCAATCTGGGGCTGTGCGAGAAATTCCTGGGCCAGAAGGAAGCCGCCATGGAGCATCTGGCGGCCGCACTGGAAGTGGATCCTTCACTGGACTTTGCCCGCACGCATCTGGAAGAACTTAAAGCATCGCTTTAAGTATTACCGCATTCCATGACTACCGGGGAGAAAGTCCTGTACAGGGCTTTCTCCCTTTTCCGTCCTCTCAGGCTGACCTGACGACCGCTGCCGTGCCCTACTCTGTTTCCTGAAAAGGCAGGGGGAAAGCGGCTTTACAAGCCCGGCCGGGACGCGTACACCTCTTTTCCTGATACGATTTTTTACCGAGGTACCCAATGACCCGTTTTCTTCTGCTGCTTTGCGCGGCCTTCCTGCTGGCCGGTTGCGGCGCCAAGGGCGTGACCGTTGTGGACAAGTCCGGCTTCGTGACCATGAGCCAGCGTATGCCCCAGGAAATGAAAGCCCGCGGCCTGCTCACCGACGACGGCAGCTATATCTTCCTGCCCGGTGGCGGGGGCGAGAACTATGGCGAGATCCTTTTCCGCCAGCTCTCGCCTGAATTTTTGTTCAATGACAGGGGCCACGTCTATCTGGGCAGCACCTTTGCCGCCACGCGCACGCCGTCCAGCCATGCCACCGTGCGCAAGACCGGCTTCACCATCGTCCACCCCACCCAGACCATCAATCTGGCCATGCTGGGCATCGTGGACTGGAACAACGACGAAAAGGACGAATGGCTTATCGCCTGCGATGTCCGCCCGCATCTGGGCTCCGAAAGCCGCACCTATTATGTGCTGGTGCCGCCGCCGATGCGTAAGGGCGAGCCCCTGCAGGCCACTGTGGCTGCGGTGTACGAATGTTATGGTCTGGCCTGCAAGCTCACCGTGCGCGACAGTCGCGCCATCCCCCGCGTAGGCGAAGGCGAACTTCCCCCCACGGACGTGCATGATGCCCTGCCCGGCATGGAAGGCGTGACCGAGCCTCCTCGCCCCGACAGCACGCCCCGCTCCGGCCTTCAGGAACGGTCGCTGTAGGCAGAGCCGCAAGGATATAACGTAGAACAAAGCAAGCGGGCCCCTCCAAAAGGAGAGGCCCGCTTGCTTTTATATTCCTGAAACAATCAGTAACATAAGTAGTTAGACCATCCTATCCGTCCACAGCTCGCACTGGTTTATTACAGTCTTCACGGCATCTTCCATGCCTTCTGGAGGATACTTGTATTTTTTCAGCAGACGTTTCACCAGACGGCGCATCCCCGCTCTGGCGCTCTCTTTCTTTTGCCAGTCGATAGTACGGTTCTTGCGCAGAGCATCAGTCAATTCACGGGTAAGAGCAATCAACTCCTCATGTTCGTATAAATCCTTGATTGCCTGCGGTCGTGTCAGCGCGTCATAGAAAGCCTGCTCCTCAGAGGACAATCCCAGTTGCTCTCCCTCTGTATGGGCAGCCGCCATATCCTTGGCCAGCTTTAATAATTCCTGAATGACTTCTTCATTGCTCAGCATGCCGTTAAGATAGCGTTTCATGGCATTCTGCATGAGTTCTGAAAATGTCTCCGATTTCACCACATTTGTGCGCTTATAGAGAGAAACCTGCTCCGCAATGAGTTTTTTCAGGATTTCGACAGCAAGGTTCTTTTCCTGCATCCTGGCGATTTCTTCAAGAAATTTGGGGTCAAACAAGGAAAATTCCGTGCCTGTATCCGAGAACAGGTTGATGACCCCGGAACTCTTGATGCTGTGCTTCAAAAGTTCGTTAATCCGCGCGTTTATTTCCGATAAGGTAAGCGCCTTTCCCGTACCGCCGCTGGCAAGACGGACAAGCATTGTCCGCACAGCCTCAAAGTAGGCAGCTTCAAAGCGTGTTTTCTCGTCCACAAGACTGCTGCAAAGAGAAAGAGACTGCTTGAGCAGTTGCGCTTCCTTGATATAGACGTTTTGTACCTTGTCCTTATCGGGCAGATCATGCGCGGCAACCGATTTGCCCAGCAGGAAGTTGACGCCGCCGCTGATTTTTCGCGCTTTTTCCAGATCATCTCCGGTCAGAAACGCGGCATAGTCGAACCCATGAAACATGTCTCGACAAACTTCAAGCTTTTCCAAAAACTTGGCATAGGCAGTCCTGCCGATGTCAGGATCGCCGTAATTCCTCTTGTCCCGCGCGGTGTAATCGCTCATGGCCTGCTTGAGTGCGGCGGCAATGCCCACATAGTCCACGACCAGACCGCCTTCCTTATCCTCAAAAACGCGATTCACCCGGGCGATAGCCTGCATCAGGTTATGCCCGGACATCGGCTTGTACACATACATGGTGGCCAATGACGGCACGTCGAAACCGGTCAGCCACATGTCCACCACAATGGCGATTTTCAGGGGGGAATCATTATCCTTGAATTTTCGGGCCAGCTCTTCCTTGTACGCCTTGTTGCCGATAATGCTTCGCCATTCTTCCGGATCGTTGTTGCCCTGCGTCATGACAACGGCCACTTTTTCCGTCCAGTCCGGGCGAAGCTGAAGAATGCGCTTGTAAATTTTCAGGGCAATGGGGCGGGAATAGGCGACGATCATTGCCTTACCGGTCAGTAAATCGGCCCGATAATGTTCATAGTGATGCAGAATATCGTCCACCAAAGAGGCAATAGTCTGGTCGGCTCCCAGAATCGCCTCAAGCTGCCCCAGTTCCCTTTTGCTTTTTTCGATGACGCAGGGAGCGGTATTTTCCGCCAGAGCCTCATATTCGGCATCAATCAGCCGCAACGTATCTTCGTCCAGATTCAGGCGGATAACCCGGCTTTCATAGTAGACCGGACGCGTGGCGCCGTCTTCCACAGCCTGCGTCATATCATACACGTCAATATAGTCGCCGAAGACCTCTCGCGTGCTGCGATCTTTGGCGGAAATGGGCGTGCCGGTAAATCCGATGTAGGTGGCCCCGGGCAGATTGTCACGAATGATGCGCGCCGTGCCGATGGTGGTCCTGACTTCCAGTTCTCCGTTTTTATTCTGCCGGGTAGTGACTTTTTCTGTCAGGCCATACTGCCCCCGGTGCGCTTCGTCCACCATCACAATAATGTTCCGCCGGTCCGACAGCGCTTCGTCGGTCTCCTCGAACTTCTGCATGGTGGTGAAGATGATACCGCTTGCCTGTCGGCCGGCCAGAAGCTCTTTCAAGTGTTGCCGACTTTCGGCCTGCTGGGGCGTCTGGCGCAAAAAATCCTTACAGCGGGAAAACTGCCCGTAGAGCTGATTATCCAGATCGTTTCGGTCGGTGATGATGACAATAGTTGGATTTTTCAGCGTTTGTTGCACGGCATGGGCATAGAACACCATGGACAGAGATTTGCCGCTGCCCTGCGTATGCCAGAACACCCCGCCTTTGCCATCGGTACAAGCGGCATGCTGTGTGGACGTGACGGCTTTTTTTACGGCAAAATATTGGTGATACCCTGCCAGAATCTTGAAGGTCCTCGATCCGTCCACATTGAAGCAAATGAAATTTTTGAGGATATCCAGGAAACGCCGTTTTTCAAACAATCCTTCAAAGAACGTGTCAAACTGCGCGTACTGAGTATTTTCGTAGCTGCCGTCTTTGGTCTTCCATTCCATAAAGCGGTCTTCACCGGAAGTAATGGTGCCCGCCCTGGATGTGGTAAGATCGCTCATGACGCAGATCTGATTGTAGATAAAGAACGAGGGTATCTCGTGCATATAGTTGCGTAACTGCCGATAGGCGGCGGAAGCGTCCGTTTCTTCACGCGAAGGAGATTTCAACTCCACAACGACCAGAGGCAGACCATTCACAAAAAGGATTATATCAGGACGTTTTTCTACATTTTCTATAATTGTAAATTGATTGACGATCGTAAAGAAATTCTTTTCCGGATGTTGATAGTCCAACAGATACACAAGACCGGATCGCTCCTCGCCCTTCTCCACATACTTCACCGGCACGCCGTTTTGCAGATAGTCGGTAAAGAGCATATTTTTCTGCAACAGAGAGCCGGATTCAAAATTTTTCAGCTTGTACAGCGCCTCGTCCAGCGCGGCCTGCGGCATGGCGGGGTTGATGTGCTGGAGGGCGGACAGCAGCTCTTCCTCATACAAGGAAGAATGGTAGTCGCGCTCAATGTCCGGACCATAGGCGCAGGTATAGCCCAAATGTTGCGTAAAAAGCTGTATTACGGCATTTTCGTAGTGGGATTCGGTGAAGGGCATGACGGACTACCTCTTATTATCTCGTACCGGGAATAGTAAAAAAGTCTAGTACCCTCTGAAATCATGCAGCATATCGGATAACTTTTCATTCAGCTTTATAAAATTCAGTAGATAGTCTTCCGTGATTTCAAATTGTTCACTTTCATGATATACTTTTGTTGCTAATACTTGCTTGTTTTGCTTATTTGTTATTTGGAAACTGTGTACAATTCTATTTCGTTGATCTATAAGTTCAGAAAAGAGTTGCTCGATCTTCGAATCATATTTCTCTGATATGGCATCTTGAACAAATTTTTTCAACTTCCCTGATTCAAGATCAATCAAGTGATACCAAGAATAGTTCGCATCAAGCCTCAATATTGTTTCAATGATAAAGGAATTGTTTGAGTTAAAGACACAAAGAGCACTCCCGAGTAGTTCTCTGTACTGCTTGTCTGGAAGTGCCTGCCGTGTATATTCCTCGTACATGAGAGCTCCTTTTGGAAAAAGTCAGTGGTGTCACAATATCAAAGAGCGATATCGGAAACGTCAATCTCGCCGGACATGAGTTTGGGAAGTAATGTGTCTCGGAGAGCTGTTAAATGCAGATTTTCGAGAAAGTTAAATTTCATCTTTTGGAAGAAGGGAGAGACGATATGCTGAAACTGCATGAGAGCCTCTGCCTTCGGATGAGGCAGCTTAAAATTGCCAATGCTATCGGCAGATACTCGTTGCCTCCCGCTACTTCCATTCATATTTTTGATGGCATATTCTCTAAAAGCAGAGGAGCGGACAAGGCAATATAAGAACTCAGGGGGAACGATGCCCTTAGATGCAAGAACAATATACTCTGTAGAACCGAAGGCAACTTCCGAAGGATCAAGGAAATTAATAAAGGCAGCCTTTCCATTTTCAAGACATGGAGTAATTCTTGCAAGAAGAGTATCACCATTCGCAAAGCGCATGCCACCATTAAATATTTTCTCCTCCCATCCGCTGGGAAATGCACTTTCAGTTGAAAGTCGAGACATTTCAATGCATCGAGCTATCTTGTTTTTGGATAAATTTCGCTTGGGATTGATGCTCGCAATACAATCTAGTGTGCATTCTGTGTGAGCAGAGTTAATCAGGAGTCGCTCAAATAGTAGGAATGCCTGTTGCTGTAAGTTGCCGTTTATCTTATTGTTTATCTCAATTTTATTATTTAAGTTTTCAATAACTCTCGCGATACGTTGCTGTTCTTTTATTTCAGGAAGATTCAGTTTGATTTTTTTAAAATTTTTAAGCGGTTGAGATAATGCAGGCACTCCTGTTTGATTTGCAAAAGATAAAATTTTATTTTGGCCTTCATAGGTATGGAAGTAAAATACAAGGTAAGGAACATAAACTTTACTTGTATCAAAGGTAACACGAAATTGCCGCTGAGAGCATAAATATTCTTGGAATTGTGAATCCTCCGGGATATAGGCAATTTGTCCGAGAGTTCCACTAATTGTAACAATAATATCATTTCTTTTGGCTATGGATCTATATAAAGAACGTGCCTTTTCTTCTGTTACAAATTTTGTAATATTGTCTGTCACTTTATATCCTTTAAGGTTTGCTCCATCTATAATGGGAAAACCTACAGGTACAAAGCTCGAAACTTTTAAATTAGAGCCAAAAGGCCCTGCGGCAATATCTGTTATTACAGTACTAAGTTCTATTTCTGAATTAAGCATATTTTTTCTCCAGAATATTGATGTTGATAGTCAAAATATAATTTTATATTCCCATATTTAATAGTCGTCTTGTATGCTTACATCTTCAATAACAAAAACTTCTTCCAATAGGTTTTGTATAGTTATTTGTACTGCAATATTTTCAGATACAAATGCTCCGCCATTTATAGCATAAACTATTTGAAGCGTTGCATCAAATGTATATTGAATTCCAAATTGGTCGCTAGTATAGTATTGAATATTTCCATAGTTAGATAGTGATATAGTGGAATTTTTTATTAGACGATTTTTTATAGTAAGTTCAGAACACTGTTCTGCAAGTTGATCTAAAAAATCTTTTGAATTAATCCAGTCGATTAAAGGTTGCTTTTCTATATAGTTGTCTAGTGGTTGATAGGAGTAAATATCGATACCTTTTGCCCAGTTTTCTAGTTCCTGCTTAATTTCATCCTCATTTTTACATAAATAAAATCCTGTATCAGGAAATACTTGTTTAAATTCTTCCAATAAAAAATCACCAAAAATATTGTCCTTGGAATAAAAAATAATTTCAGAATTAATGCGCTGTGTTGTAAAATCTAAGATACTTTCCCATAGTAGAGCATCCTTAAATCCTTTGTCAGATTTTTTTTCCTTCCCTCCGAAAGGTGGAAGTTTTTTAAAGGCTCGCTGAACGATGCTATCATATCTATGGGAACCAGCTATGGGCATTTCTATGACTTTAGTAATGTCAGATGCTAAATTTTTCCTATACTTATCAATTATAGGAAATATATACGAGGAATAGTCCCCTATATCTTTCTTGACAACATCAAAATCTGGGAAAATGTGTTTAGCAAAACTATTTTCAAAATTTTTTAATTTTTCTGAATGCGCTTCAATAATATGTTCTGTCATCTCATTCCATACAGTAGTAGGAATAACTAATGTTACATAGGAATAAATATCAAGCTTAGCAACCATTTCAACTATATTGTCAAAAGTTTTATTGAAATAAAATGATGTAAAGTCACCTCGTTTATCATAACTATGAAATAAAGTATTTGTATCAAAAATGATAAAAAAATCTTTTTTATTATATTCCATAACCAAGTGCTCCCAGATTCTCTTTGATTTCTGCTTCTAGCTCATGAGACTTCACAAACAGCTCTGACAACTCGGAAGTAAGACGCCGCATCTTGTCCGCAAAGGGTTCCCCGTCGTCTTCCTGTTCCTCAATGCCCACATAGCGGCCGGGAGTGAGGATATAGTCATTCTGTGCAATGGTGTCCGTATCAGCGGCACAGCAGAAGCCCTTGATTGGCTCCAGCCTGCCTTCTGCAAACGCCGTATAGGTTTCCGCCAGCTTCTGGATATCGGCATCCGTCAGTTCCCGCAGTTTGCGGGTGACCATTGTGCCCATCTTGCGGGCATCAATGAACAGTGTCTTGCCTTTCTGCTTTTTATTGCGGGCCAGAAACCACAGCGAGACAGGAATCTGTGTCGTATAGAACAACTGGGCAGGCATGGCGATGATGCAGTCCACAAGATCGGCATTGACGATGTTCTTGCGAATGTCACCTTCTCCCCCACTCTGGGAGGACAGGGAACCGTTGGCCAGTACCATGCCGATTCTGCCGTTGGGGGACAGATGCCAGATCATGTGCTGGAGCCAGGCAAAGTTTGCATTACCGGCAGGAGGCGTGCCGTATTGCCAGCGTACATCATCCAGAAGTTTGTCCTGTCCCCAGCCGGACATATTGAAAGGCGGATTGGCCATGATGAAATCCGCCTTGAGCTGGGGATGACAGTCGTTAAAGAAGGTGTCCGCATTGAATTTGCCCAGGTCTGCCTCAATCCCGCGAATGGCAAGATTCATTTGCGCCATTTTCCAGGTGGTGGGGTTGGAGTCCTGCCCGAAGACGGAAATGCGGTTGATGTTGCCTCCGTGATTTTCAATAAACTTGGCCGACTGGACGAACATGCCGCCGCTGCCGCAGCAGGGATCATAGACGCGCCCGTCATAGGGTTGCAAAATCTCCACCAGCGTGCGCACGATGCAGGAAGGCGTGTAGAACTCTCCCGCCAGCTTCCCTTCCTGTTCGGCAAATTTGGACAGGCAATATTCATAGGTGCGCCCCAAGATGTCTTTGCTGTCGCCGTGCTCAACCATCTGGATATTGGTAAACAAATCCACCACCTCGCCAAGACGCCGCTTGTCCAGCTCCGGGCGGGCAAAGTTTTTGGGCAGAATGTCTTTCAGCCGTTTGTTTTCCTTTTCAATGCTGCGCATGGCCTCGTCAATGACGCTGCCGATCTCCTCTGTGCGGGCTGCCCCGGCAATAACGCTCCAGCGGGCGTTTTCCGGCACAAAAAAGATTTTTTCGGCAAGATATTCATCCTTGTCTTCTTCAAATCCGTCGCCTTCTGCGACCAGCTCATCGTACTTGGCCTCAAAACGATCAGAGATATATTTCAGGAAAATAAGTCCAAGAACGACGGACTTGTATTCCGAAGCGTCAATATTGCCGCGCAAAACACAGGCTGCATCCCATATCTGCTTTTCAAAACCGATGGTACTGCTGGTTGATTTGGCCATGTAAATTTCCTGCGTGTCCTTTGATGAAAGAAAGGGAATCTCCCTCATTAGAGCGTTTCAACTTGGTGAAACGCGAGGCGGCACAACGCCGCCGGCCCGAAGTGAGCGGAAAAGCCGCGCTTTTTCCGCGAAACGACAGGCCGTATAGTTTGAAACGCACAGCGTTTCAACCTGAAAATGCTCTAAATCCACTCTGGCCGATGAGAAGGTATCCGTACAAAGTACGCCATGCGCGTATACCGGCAAGACATAGCACAAGCCATAAAATTTTATAAAATTCCCATTTTCCAACATGTCTGAAATTTCATCAAAATAATCCAGTCTGATTTGTAATTTGTTATATTCTGCCTTATTATGTTTTTTCAAGTCACTTCTTTTTAACTGATTTTTCTTAATTTTATCATATCCATTGATTCCAAGATACTTCCTATTCTTTCCATAAATATGCTGTAATCCCAGTAAATGACAAAAGTTTTCTTTATAGAAAGCTATTTCAATATCTATTTTATAATTTAACTGATATTTGAATATATGATTACACAATTCCTTTTCATATATATCAA
>ENA-ORTY01001771-ORTY01001771.1-human-gut-metagenome-genome-assembly--contig:-NODE-1771-length-22796-cov-6.132052_pt1 | contig 22796 bp, 24 predicted proteins | sample MGYA00241917_ERZ509198 | MGnify/ENA primary metagenome ERZ509198 (study PRJEB26280, sample SAMEA2338857) | human gut metagenome | biome: human gut; feature: human-associated habitat; material: faeces...
CGCCGTACTGGCAACCATGGGGCTGACGGTATCCGATCTCTGCCGCATGGCGCTGACCAGAGTGGCTCTTGAAAAGCGACTGCCTTTCAGCCTGGAAATACCCAATGAGGAAACCAGAAAGGCGTTCGAGGCGATTGATAATCGGGAAGGTCTGCATTACGCCAAGGATGCGGATGATATGTTCAGGCAGTTGGGCATATAAATGCTTCAGCCCGTATTCACGACCTCTTTTCAAAAGGACGTTAAGCGCGTTGAAAAACGCGGTTACGACATGGAAAAACTGAAGGAAGTGATAAAGCTCATCCTGCTGAATCAAAGACCGCTTCCGCCGAAATACAAAGACCATCCTCTCAGGGGGAAATGGCAGCCGAAATGGGAGCTGCACATTGAACCTGACTGGCTGCTGATTTACCAGATTTCCGGGGAGCAATGCTTTTTTGCCAGAACCGGCACCCATGCCGACCTTTTTTCGTTGTAGCAGGCGCATGGCGGTCTCCTACTGCTGTGCGCCGACCATGCGGGCATAAAGGTCGTCCATGTCCCTGCCGGTGGTTCCTTCCATGCGGGAAAGGAAGTCCAGCGCAGCAATGACGGTCAGTCGGTCCATAAGCTCCATGTTTTTTCGGGCAAGCTCCATCTGAAAAGCCTGCATGACCGCCATTTCCCGCAACAGTCCGGCATCCGTGGCCGTGGCTATCTGGGCAAACCAGTTGGGGTTGCCTACGCGCATCTGTGAGAGCAGTTTGTAAAGCCCGACTTCCGAAAGTTTTCCGTCCACAATGCCGGGAGGAGTGCCGCTTCCTCCCGCTTCCGACCACTGATTCTGTGCCCATTCGGTCACGTCTTCCGGCAATGTGGGAGCGTGCAGCACGACGTGGTGGTTGAGCGCTTCGGTAACGGCGGCCAGACGTTCTTCATGAACCTTCCTTGCCGCTGCGTAGGTCTGCCCCGCCGGAGTTTCCTTCTGTGCGTCCGTGACCATGGGAAGCGGACGGGGATTGGCCAGTGTCTTGATGGATTCATGCGCCTGCGCCACCTGGTCTTCCGTAAGCGTGCTTTGGAGCGGAAAGAGGGCATCCAGACTTTCCGGTTCGGAAGGCTGGTCGTCGGCCAGAATACGGTGCAGAAATTCCACCGGCTTTGTGCCGGGCGTGTTGGCATAGGCGAACTGTTTTTCCCTCATGGTCGCATGAATTTCCTGCCCTGCCTGTGCGCCGAGCTGTATTCCCGCTCCCAGCGAGGTTGCGCCGCAAAGCCCTGAAGGCTGGGCCGCCGTGCCGTACAGGTCTTCGGTTTTCATGGCTTCGCCCGCAACGGCCTGCCCCTTGATGGCGGCGACATTGCTTTCCTTGAGCGCGACCAGCGCCCGGACGACGGTCGCCGTTTCGCTTTTGATGGTGCCGATGATATTCTGTGCGGCCAGCAGAATTTCCGAACGGATGGCCTGGGCTTCCGCAGCGGTATAGGCGTTGACGGCCTGAATCGTTTCAGATTTGGCCGCAGAAATCATGGCGTTGATGGAACCGCAGCCGCAGCCTCCGGCCCAGACCGGGACCGGAAACAGGATCATAGCCAGGACAAAAAAGAGCTTTTTCATTGTTCCTCCGCCAGTTCATTGGCAATTTCCAAAATGACGTTGACGACTTCATCGTCGGAATCGCTCCTGTCCTCCACCTGCCGTCTGCGTCGTTCCACTTCGGCCTTGGCCGAACCTCCGGGAAAACGTCGAGCCAGTCTGCGTAACGCCTCGGACGGTCCCAGCCTTTGATAAAGATGGTTGCGGATGGTCACGTCTTCCGTGGTGGTGCTGAAGGCCCAGAGGGACTGCCCGCCTATGGTCAGACTGAGGACAAGCTGCGACATGCCCGAACCTGTGCGGAACAGGGCTACAAGATTGGAGCCTGCCTTGCCGGGCTTTCCCAGACGGGAAAGGGCATGACGGCAGGCCCCGTTCAGACCGAAGCGGAGACTCAGATTCTCAATGCTCTTTTCCGTGCCGGACCCCAGAATGACGACCGTGGTGGCCAGTTCGTCCGTGATGATTTTGGGAATATCGTCGATGGATTGCGTATAGAGACCGATGGAAAGGTTCCATTTGCGGCTTTCACGGGCCATGGTGGTCATATCCGCCTGCAACTGGCCGGAAACCGAGGTGTTTTTGGTGACGCGATGCGCTTCGTCGTAGCAAAGCCTTTTGGGGTCCTCCCGAATCGCCTCGATTCGCCCGGCATGATAGTCCCGGTAGGCTTCGGGCATGAGCTGCACATCCGCAGGCATCAGGAAGAAGCGTGAACCGAGGACGTGCCGGGCCAGCATATACATGACGGCGGACTGACGATCCGCCGTGGAACCGCCGCGCGGAGCCACTTCATCAAGGTCGAGGCTGACGATCTGAGCGTCGCCGAGGTCGAATTGCGTGGGTTCCTTCAGGATGACATAGGCGTCGATGGCATCCAGAAGGGAGCGCCAGACATTGAGGATGAGATTTTCGTCATAGGTGTTCTGGATGCCTTTGTTCTGCCTGATTTGCGAGCCGACATCCGCCAGCAGAGGCACGGCGTAGCGCTGGGCCTGCAACGCCTCATGGACATAGCCCCGTTCAAACAGTCCATCGACCACTTCCCACCAGGACGTGGAAGCGTCCCGGCGTATGCCTTCTTCCGTGATGAGGGCGTGCAGCTTCGGAAGCACGTTCGGCTGGTAAAGCCGGGGGTGATGGTTGTCGGAGAGTTCCTCATAGGCGAGATCAACCGCCCTGCCTATGAGTCCGGGAACGCCGTCTGCCGGAGCCGTGACATCCAGAGGCGTGGCCAGCAAAGACAGCAGATTGACCAGAAATGCCTTGTGAGACGGCAGAGGTTTTCTGTTGCCGAGAGGCGTATCAAAGGGATTGATGGCATAGTCCGGCGTCATCCTGAGCCTGTGATAGGCCGCGAGATGTTTGCGGCCTTCAGGCAGATTTTCCTTCAGCAGCGTTATCAGCCCGGAGCTGGACGGACCGACATCCACGATGGACAGCCACGGCAGACGTGACAGTCCGCTCTGAGTGACGAACGCGAAGTTGAAGGCATTGAGAAAAACGGACTTGCCGCCGCCCATGGGGGCAACGCCGAAGTCTATCCAGGCGGCCTGTTCCGAAGAGTTGGCCGCATAAGGCATGATTTTACCGTCCTGGGTTCGGAACAGCAGGCTTCCTTCCCGCCACGGCGACGCCGGACGCAGCGGCAACATGCCAAGAGCGTCCTGCAAGGGCGCGGCGGTGACGGGAGCCGGACTTGCGGGCATCATGGCGGGAAGCGTCGCGGTAAAACCGAGAAGCGGGTCGCCTGTGGCTTCGGAAACATCCGCCGTTCCCCATCCCTGAACGGTTTTGGAAAGTTCCGCGACGCGCCGCCTAAGCAGCAGATGGGCTTCCTGCTCGGAATCCGTCACGCTGGCCCAGGTGCAGAAGCAGATGCGGAACCGGATGCAGCATACGCCTTCAAGGTCCAGCTCTTTCAGGGCATCGACGGCCTTATTGAACTTTTTGTTGTCCGAAGAGCTGAAGGCCAGAATGGCCGCAAGCAGGGGCCGGAGGCCCATGTTCAGGCCGCCGTCTTCCAGCAGGAAGGAAATGCGGTACGGCAGTCGTTCATCACGCCTGGCAAGTACCCTGAAAAGTTCCTGAAACGGTTTCGGCGTCTGGGGCATGAGCGTCATGATGAGAGGCCCGAATATTCTGTCGCCGATGCGTATGGCGTTGCGGGAAATCAGTTCTCCCTCACGGGGCCAGAGCTGTGTCTTGAAATCCGGGTACAGCATGTTATGCAGCCTGTCCGCCCTGCTTGTGTCGGGGTCGGGCAGACGCAGCGGCAAGGGATCGCCGGGGATGAGAGGCCGCCAGTCCCGACCGGTCATCTCCGGGGAAATGCACAAGCGGATGTCCCGCAGAGCCTCATGGGCCGAAAGGGGATGCACCAGCAGGTCAACCTGACGGAAAGCGTCCATCACGCCGGTCAGAAAACCGTTATGGGCGTCATGCAGCGCAGCTACGGCGCGGGATACCTGCTGACAGCCCGGAATCGTCGGCACCTTGGACATGGCGGCATTGCGTTCCTTCAGGGCTGTTTTCCGCAGGGAATCCGGCAGAACGGCGGGCCTTGTCCAAAGAACGAGCCAGCAGGTTTCCAGAGCGCAGTAGCGTTGCAGCGTGGCTCCCCAGTCATCCAGCAGCGGGCCGACATGAAGGCCCAGATTCTGTGCCGTCAGCCGGGAAGGACGCAGAAGTTCGGTAATTCGGGAGGCGCTGCTTTCCGGGTCGTACTCAAAAACGACCTGCAGCAGGTGTCCCGGCTTGGAAAAGGAAGACTGGAATTTTTCCGTCAGACCGGAAACAATGCTCCCGTATTCTTCTACGCCCACATGCTTCAGGGAACCTTCAAGACGCAGAAGGCTCACGAGACTTCCGTCGTCCGCCACCAGAACGTCGTCATCAACCGTTTCCAGTCGGCAGTAACCGTACACCGGTCCGGCGAAGACTTCAGAGATGGCGCGTATGCCGCAGTCTATGCCATTGACAAGTTTATCCAGCATCAGGATTCCCTCTTCAGAACGACCTGTTGAATCACCACCCCGCGCGGGGTGGTGGCCGTGGAGGCACGGCAGACAAGAACAGTGGCGATAAGACGCTGGGTGCTTTCCACCCCCTGGCTTGATTCGTAGGAAACGATCAGGGGAAACTCGATGCGCCATGTGGCCTTCCCGCTGACCAGCCCGGAGGCGATGATGACCGGGGCACCGGTGGCAACGGACGAGGCGGAAAGCCGTTTTTCCCGAATCATGTTCAGAATCCCGGAGCTTTCCAGAGAGGAAAGGAAGGACTTGAACGTGTCGTCATCGAAATTCGGTCTGACGGCTTCCAGTTTTTCGCGCCACTCCAGAAAGTTGAGCGACATGGCCCCGGTAATGGTGTCCGACACCCACGTCAGCAGCCCGCTCTGGGTAAGCAGCGGCTGGTCGAGAGGAACCAGAGGCGCGAGGCGCAAATCAGGCGTGGCGGCGAAATATCGGGGTTTCGGCTGATTCAGCAGAAGCAGCGCAATGACGGCCAGGCTGACCATCAGCGCCAGGCTCAGTCCCAGCGCCAGTTTCATGGCGCGATGAAACTGGGTTCTGTACCAGCCGAGACCTCCGATAACGGCAGACGCGTCCGGGGCCGGAGACGAGGCATGAGGTTCCATGCTCAGAGCCTGCCCCGGAGCTTCCGGCAGGGAAGATGTTTCCTTTTTTTTGAACATGCTCATGCCTCGTCTCCTTTGAGGTTACAGGCCGAGATCACTCATGCCGGAGGTCTGATCGGCTCCGAAAAGCGTGGCCGAGCCGGAACCGAGGGTTTCTCCCAGACCGAGCAGCACGGCTCCGACCAGAATCTTGATAAGGCCGCCGGGATAGGTCGATTCGCCCTGGCGCTTTGTGGCCTTGTACATGTCAATAATTTTTTGAGTTATAACTTATTGATATATCTTGTATAAAAATAAATTTGCAAAAAAATACCCCGGCAACTACCCCAAAAGAAATGGGATAGTACCGGGCGTTGCTGGATTGCGTTGGACATGTAGTAGTTCAGACTTGATCTGACAGTTTACTCCGTCTTGGTGGTGTAAAGTTTGGCAGTCGCCCACTTTGAGTAGGTATCCACAAAGGTTTGCTGGTAAATCCAGCCCACTCCCTTGATAGTGTCCACATAAAAAGTGTCCTGGCTGCCAAAATAGCCGGGATGATGGCTTTCAATCTCACCACACGCCCCATCATCCTGTTTCTTTCGTTCCAGAGCTTGTACCTGGGCCTCGGTCAGGACAATGCCCTAGTTTGCCGACATCTTTTCCAACGCAGTTAGGCGCTGCTTCATGGACGAAAGGTTATGGCGAAACCAGATGGAGCGTACGCCTGACGGTGAAACGAAGATGTCCCTTTTCGCAGATCGTTACTGGCGCTGACCTGACCATGAGCGGAAAAGGCCGTGGCAAACTCGACTACCGCCTGCTCGACCACCATCTTCCTGAGCCGGGCGTTCTCCCCCTCAAGCTGGCGCAGGCGCATAGCATTGGAAACCTCCATCCGACCCTGGTAGGCCCGTCACTTGCAGAAGGCCGCATCCGAAACAGTTTTTGGGGTTGGGGGCACGGACGGCTGCATATTCAGCAAATTAAAAACTGAGTAAGAATTGACTTAAAGTCATTGACCTTTGGTCAACAATTCTCTATGTTCCACCCATGACGAAGAGAAAACTACTCGCACTGGAAACGAAGAAGAAGCTCGTTGAGGCCGCATGCGGATTGCTTATTGAAAAAGGCTTCGATGCCATCAACGTGGAGGAGATAACCAGGGCGGCAAACGTGAGCAAGGGCACCTTCTACACCTATTTCAAGAGGAAGGAGGATATCGTCCTCGAGATAAGTCGCGCGCCTTTCCGGGAAACTGTGGACGAGATTTCGAGGATGGAGGGCATGAGCATTGTTTCCAGTCTCTCCTATTATATGGAGAGATTCGTTTCCCATTTCCAGCGCTTCGGGATCAATGTCTGCCGCCAATGGACGAAGGAAGTTCTCAATCCGCGCAACGCCAGTGACGGCGTGGATGGCGCCAAATGGCTCTATGATCTCGGTGAGCTGAAGAAGCTGTTGCAAGAGGCGATTGAGCGCGGCGAACTTGCGGCTGAAACGCCATTGGAAACATTGGCTCACATCTTCCTAAGCGAGCTTTACGGTCTGATGACAAGCTGGTGCATGTCGGATGGCGATTTCGATCCAGCGCAACACATGGACAGGATCGGCAAAATCCTTGTCGGGCCGATCCTTAAACCATATCTGGAGGAAAGGAATGAAATACCGGAAATTGAGAGATCTTGAAGTTTCGGCGGTTGGAATGGGCTGTATGGGCTTTTCGCACGGCTATGGCGCCACGCCGGAAGAAAAGGAATCCATACGTCTGATGCATCTGGCCCACGATCTTGGCTGCAATTTCTTTGATACAGCCGAAGCCTACGGCCCATACATAAACGAGGAACTGGTGGGCAAAGCGGTGAAGCCGTTTCGCGACAAGATCATTCTGATCTCCAAATTCGTGCCCGTTAACCTCCCCGGCCAGACTGGGGAAAAGCTCTCCAAGCAGGGCGTGAGGAACGCCCTTGAAGCAAGCCTGAAAAGATTGCAGACAGATTACATCGATCTCTATTATGAGCACAGGGTTCCCTTGGACAGCGATGTTGAGGAAGTAGCGCACTGGATGGGTGAGTTCATCAAGGAAGGCAAGATACGCGCATGGGGCCAGTCGCAATCGACTGCGGAACAGATCCGCAAGGCCCATGCGGTCACCCCCCTGACCGCCGTCCAGAGCGAATATTCGATGATGGAAAGGATGTTTGAGAAGGAGGTCATTCCCACCTGTGAAGATCTTAGAATAGGGTTCGTGGCCTTTTCGCCTCTGGCAAGCGGATTCTTGAGCGGCAAGTACGACAGGAACACCCTTTACAAGGGCGATGACGTGCGCAGGGTCATCACAAGGTTTTCACCGGAAAACGTGGACGCGAACCAGCCTTTACTCGATCTCCTGCATGAGTTCGCAAATCGCAAGGGATGCACCCCCGCGCAAATATCTCTTGCTTGGATGCTGAAAAAAAAGGATTTCATCGTTCCCATTCCGGGCATGCGCAAAGAGGAACGGGTGCGGGAAAATCTGGGCGCAGCGGATATAGAGCTGACGGATGAGGAATTTGACGCACTGGAAAAAGCCCTGGACAATATCCCCATCCACGGCAACCGCACCGATGAGGACATCGCGAAGCTCGGAACGGTCAAGTCATCATAGGATAGAGGACGCCGATGGACGGAAAAGTGATTCACATAGTTTGCAGGTTGCGTTGCGCTCCAGAGAATTCGGAGGTGGTAGAGAAACTTGTCCAGGCATTGGTCGAACCGGCCAGGCAGGAAGAAGGGTGCGTGTATTACAAGGCTTTCAGGGAGCGCGACAAGGTTGGTGAGTTTTTCCTGGAGGATGGCTGGAAGGATGATGCGGCCATTGCGAAGCATCTCCAGCATCCGAATGTGATCCGCGTTATGAAAGAGCTTGAGCCGCTGCTTTTGCACAAGCCGGTGCTCATTTACGGGTACAGCCTTGCGTAAGCGTGGGGCATAGGGAGAGCTCAAATAAGATGAGCCAGTTTCGACTTGATCTGACAGAGTGGATCGGTGAGACGGAGCTAACTGTCAGATCAAGTCTAAACTAGTTCAGTTAAAAATATTATCACATACGAGGCATAGAAGATGTTCTTTCTCTCCAGGTTTTGTGCTCAATGTCTTCCGCTTCCTGAATAAACTTGAGAATCTGCGCCTCCGTAGGTCGTACATTGGCAATATCAATATCGCCCGCCGTACCAAAGGCATACCAGACCACTCTGCGTCCGTAGTCTATCCGTTCATCACGGTTCTGACCTTTGGGGCGGGCGGGGCTGTGTCTATATAATTCGTTGGCAACCTCCTGCATTGTGTATCCGGCACAACGCATATACAAGGCGATGGTCGCATCCAGCCGTGATTCATCCATCTTTTCCGGAAACCGCTTTTTGACCATTTCCCGATAAGCCGTATACGGAGAAGCCAGTGTGCCGACTCTGGGGAAGTCGCGTTGCCTGACCTCGACGCCGGGAGAGATCCGTTTGCGGAAACGCCAGAGATTACCAAGGTGCGGACTGCGCTTGCCCAGCCAGTGCTTGAAGCGAGGGAGCCGTTTCGTCTGTTCCGACTGAACCTGTTTCTCACGCAATGCCGCGTTCTCCTCCCGCTCCTGTTCTTTCAGGAAATGCCGGGCAATGTTTAGCACGGAAAACCCGTGCCGAGCAAGATGGACTGTAGCCGCCTCGCGACGTTCCCGCTGCCGCTGTTCCAGTTCGTGCCTCTCTTCCTCCCGTTTCTTTCTGGCGTAATGATTCTCTTCGGCCAGATTTTGCCGCTCCTTCTGATACTCCAGCCACTCCTCCCGGCATACATGGCTGACCGGTTCCGGGGCGGGCTTGTGGAATGTCCGCTCAGAATAGAAGCCGGGCTTGAACTCTCCAAGCCGTTTGGAGAGGTTGGAGAGAGAAAAATTCCTGTCTACGCTGGATGCCTTGACCGCCGTGTCTCCCACGAAAATCACAGCGCCGGAACCTTTGCGCACAAAACGCAGCCCCACCATATCCAGCCCGGCGTGAAGCTCCTCCCAGCATGTGGCGTTCTGGATGACGGCGTGGCCGCGCTCCTGCGCGATACGCTGCGCGGACTTTTCGCCCGTGGCGTTTTCAAAGTCTTCCGCTTTGGGCTTGGGCTTCATCTGCTCCCGCCGTTGGAGATTCTTGACCACATGGCCCTGTTGATTGACGCGATAGCGGGCGTTCATCTGTGATGCCCAGCCCTGCCTGTGTTCGATTTCCGCAATTATTTTATGCGCCTCGTTGATGTCGAATCCCCTGTGCGGCTGAATGACTTTCTGTGTGTAGGGATGCGTCCGGTTCACGACAATATGAAGATGGTAGTTACCCGTATTCTTGTGCAGGGCATAGAGCGTCTGGTGTTCGGCAAGCCCCATTCCCCGGAGAAAGAGATTGACCGCTTCGTCCACCTGTTCACGGGAGGGCTGCTCGTTTTCCTGCCACGACAGAATCCAGTGCGTGACCGGCATCCTGCTCTGGATAGATTCCTCTGCAAGGGAAATCATCTCCCTTTTCTGGGCGGCAACAGTCGTTGTCAGAAAATTCCTGCTTCCGGCGTAGGCGAGCTTGTTCTTGCCCCTGTCGTCGTGTTCGGCAAGGATGTAGTCCACCAGACCGCCAATCATGACGGACTTGGACTTTTTGAAGCTGGTGCGCTTGAGCTTTTTGATAATCATCGTCTTTCGCTCAGGGCCTCGATGGCTCGCCGGATTTCCCGTAAGGCGGCGTCCAGTTCCGAAAGAGTGGCGGGATTTCCTGCCCGCTTTACCACCTCGAAATGATGCTTGAGTAAACCCCCAAGCCGCCGTAGTTCCCGGATAGTCAGGTCGTCCGTTTTGGCAATGATGGGCCTGCCGCCAAAGAACAGCCGCCGCATGTACTCGGAAACGGAGATTCCGGCGGTGGCAGCCTGCCGGGTCAATCTATCCTCTTCCTCGGCGGTAAGTCTGAGTGTCCGCCGCCTCTGTAATCTGCTTGCCGCCTTACGCTTTTCCATCTGTCTTTCCTGCCTTTTTGAGAGCGTGAGAAGCGTAGCGCCGAACGCTCTGCGGGAGTCCAGAGGCGAAGCCTTTGGCAGGATGCTAGCTGTTGTCAGACAGCTACCATCCTGTAAGGAAGAACTCCCGGCGGTCTTGGTGACTGCCTTTTGTTGGTTCGGGGGAAGCATTGCCCGCGCTGTGCTTCCGCTTTTGGCGCAAGCATAAATGAAAAATCACCTTGAAGACCAGAGAAAAAAGCAAAAAGACTGTATTGTTTTTCTTTGAACAATACGATGATACGAAAATAGAAACTTGAAAATAAAATGAGGAAAAAGAAATTCTCTTTATTTGTGTAATAGTGTCCGTATCTATCCGATGTAGTATGTATTTATCCGGCAAGAAAAGTTGTCAATAAAGTTTTTACAGTGGTATGAGGAAAAGAAAAGGAATTTTTGACAAGGAAGGAGATGCTTATGGCAACGGCTCGGCGTTACACAATGGAACAGATAGAGGCCGCCCGGAAAAAGCTCCGCAATCTGCCGGTGAAAGAGGTAGGGAAGACTCGCGGGGAAGTCGCGGAATTTCTGGTTAACGACATCAAAAAGGCCATGCGGCAGGGCTACACGCTGCGAGACATACGGAACTTGCTTGCGGATGCTGGGGTATCGGTTCCGCTCACCAAGTTGGAGGCTTTGCTTGACAAGGGTTCCAGCTTGGAGCCGGTAAAGGAGCAGGATGCAGTCGAAGAAGACACGCCCACGGCCCGTGAAGGCAACAGCAAAGGGGAATGGGAAAGGGCAGGGAATGACATAGAAGAAACCACTACGGCAGGGAAGTGCCTTGGCCATGTCGTCTTTTGAAGTATCGTATAAAAGTTCAACGACTGGAGGAAGTCATATGAAGGTTAGAGTTGTTCCCTATAACCCTGTCTGGAAGCTGGAATTTAAACGGGAGGCTGATTCCATAGCAGGAATACTCGGCGATCTTCTTGTTTCCATACATCATATTGGCAGCACTGCGGTGGAAGGGTTATGCGCAAAGCCAATTATAGATATTATGCCTGTAGTGACCGATGTGGAAAAAGTTGATGACTTTGATGAATCATTCAGAAAATTAGGTTATGAGTGCATGGGGGAATTTGGTATTCCCGGAAGACGATATTATCGAAAGGGGGGAGACGATAGGACTCATCAAATTCATATTTTTGGAATGACGGATAAAGAAAATATTGAAAGGCATATTGCAGTAAGAGACTACCTGAGAAAACATACTGAGGTTGCAGAAAGGTACGGTACTCTAAAAAAACACCTTGCACAAAAATTTCCACTTGATATTGAAGGGTATTGCGAAGGAAAAGATGCCTTTGTCAAGGCAATGGAAGTTGATGCCTTGCGCTGGAAGGTGTTAATTAGTGACTCTCAAAAATAGTAAAGGCGGCGCGGTCAAGGTTCATGCCCTGGTCGCGCCGCCTTTTGGGAATGGGGCGGATGAGCTATTCATAGTATTTCCGCGCCTCGTTTTTTTCCTCCTGAATGGATTGCAGGGAAAGCTGCTTGATGAGGGCGGCGATGTCGGAAGACCGCCATACCGAAGTGCGCGGCCCCAACTTTATAGGTTTGGGAAAACGGCCATCCTTGCAACCTTGCCACCATGCGCTTCTGCTTATGGGGATCAGCTCAAGAACCTGCGGCAGACGCAGAAAGGAATCCTCCGTCAGTTTTTTCATAGGGTGTCTCCTCATGTTTTATTCAAGGTCAACCTCCTGACGGGCTTTGGCTCTCAAACCGTCAAGGAAGTCGGCCCAATCCTGAAGCATACGGCGGCGTTCCGGCAGGTATTCGGCGCGGTTGTAAATACCGCGTATCTGTTCCGTAGGGGCATGGGCAAGCTGGCGTTCAATCCAGTCCCGGTTGTAGCCGAGTTCGTTGAGAAGGGTGGATGCCATAGCGCGAAAACCGTGCGGGCACATTTCATCTTCTTCAAAGCCCATGCGGCGTATGGCTCTTTGCAGGGCGGTTTTTCCAAAAGGAACGGTTTCAGAACGGTAGCTGGGAAAGACGTACTGAGTACCGCCGGAATACGCCCGCAGTTTTTCCAGAACGGCCAGTGTCTGCCTGCTGAGAGGGACAAGATGGTCGCGCCGCATTTTCATGCGCTCCGCCGGAATGCGCCAGATGTTGTCCTCAAAATCGAACTCTTGCCATTCGGCGCAACGGATTTCCGTTGTCCGGCAAAAGGTAAGGGCCATAATCTGCAAGGCGCTCCTGACGACCAGCGAACCCTGATAGTTGTAGATGGCGTGCATCAGCCGTCCTACCTTCTCCGGCGTTGTCAGGGCTGGACGATGTTTTTTGACATGGGGCATGAGAGCGCCGCGCAAATCCGCCGCCGGGTCACGTTCCGCGCGGCCGGTGGCAATGGCATAGCGCATGATGCAGGAACAGTGATTTTTGAGTGCGTGCGCCGTGCCTATGATGCCCCGCGCCTCGACTTTCCGCAGCAAGGCCAGAAGTTCGGGGGCGGTTATGGCATTGACAGGTTTGGAGCCGATGAACGGAAAAAGGTTTCGTTTCAGCCGCCGGTAGGTCGTGTCCGCATAGCCCGGCGACCATTTGGTCTTTTGGCGTTCAATCCATTCCATCGCCACCAGCTCAAAGGTGTTCTGTGCAAGCTGCTTGTCCAGCTTTCGTTGAGCGGACGGGTCGATACCGTTCTCAATGGCTTTTCTGGCGTCGGCGGCTTTTTCCCTTGCCTCTTTCAGGGAGGTTGCGGGATAGGTGCCGAGGGAAATCAGCTTTTCCTTGCCCTGAAAATGGTATTTCAGCCTCCAGCTTTTTGTGCCGCCCGGCGTGATGAGCAGGTACAGCCCTTTGGCGTCAAAGAGTTTCTGTTGCTTTTCAGCCGGTTTGGCGGCGCGGATAGCGGTATCGGTCAACGACATGGGGTAGTCCTCCTTTTCAGGTTTGTTTACCCCCGGATATACCCCAAAAAATGGGGTATGTCTATGTGTCCAGTGAAATCAATCTGGACGCTGAAAAATAAAATTATTCAGTAATAACAATATATTTTAGACAAATATGGACGGAGTTATACTATATGAGGCTTTGTACATGTCCACGCAACCCCAGACGCCCATGCCCGCACCGGAGGCGTATCCGGCAAGGGTGACGCCCTTGGCGACGCCTTTGGCGTTTTCCGCCACATTTTCGCCGATTTCTCCGAAGGTGACGGCAGCCTGGACAATCTCAGGCATGAGGAGCCATACGGCGGCGACACCGATAACGGCGGCAGTCCAGCGCAGCGGGGAAATGGAGAGCTGATGATTGATGAAGTTCATAGAGTCCTCCGTACTCAGCCAATGATGTTGGCGATGTATGTTTGCACGTCACCGCCTACCGTGGCCCCCAGGCCGCGCAGGAAAGTGACAAGGTTGACCGCGAGAATGCCTCCGAACAGATGGACAAGGCCCCGGCTGAGATTCATGCTCTGGTTCGGCGTGTCGCGTATGAGACACAGCCCCCGCGCAATGCCGATGACGCCGATGGAGGCAATGGCGTACACGGCGAACTGGATATAGATGGAACCGGGGGACGAAGGCGGGCTGTAGCTCAGGGCCTGTTCCGAGCTTTGGTTGAAAACCGTCATGGACAGAGAATCCATGAGCGCGGGGAGATTCAGCAGCAGAACGGCACAGATGAAGCTCCAGACCGCCGTGGAGCGGTTGAAGCGTTGTTTCCGGCTGACGGCCTGAACAAGGGAGACAACGGCAAAGACAATGCCGATGAGATAGGCAAGCCGGATGATGACGGGCCACCATTGCTGCAAATGCGGAATGACGTTGGCAACGTAATTTTCCATGGCGTCACCTGTCCTTGACGTTCATGACCAGAACGCCCACGGGCGTGCCGCTTTCGAGCCTGACGGTGGGCGGTCGGTCGAAGTTTCTTTCAAAGATTTTTCCGGCCTTCTCGCCGACCTTTCCGGCGGCAATCCATGCCTGATCGCTGACGCTGTAGGTGTTCCAGACCATCTGGTCGGTTACGTCGTTGCCGTAGCCGTAGATGGTACTCTGGGCACCGCTGTAGCGTTTGGCCGTACCCAGTCCTTCCAGAAACGCCGAGGCGACCAGACCGCCCCATCGGCTGAAGAAATGAGTGTCCACGGAACTGGCGACCGAGGCTTCCGAGGTGGTGGGATCAACGGCATAGGATTCCACCTGGATGGTTTCGCCGGAGGGCAGAATGATCCGATTGAAGGCCAGCACAAGGCGTTCGTCATGGCGCTGGAAAGAGCCTGTGAGGCGGGCATTTCTGTATGTGCCTGAGGTGACGGTCGCCAGCACGGCGGACGGAACATCGGAGTTCACTCCCACATCTATGATGGCGTACAACAGGTCGCCCGGTTTCACCGCAGGTCTGGAGGATGCAGCGACCGACGGCGTCCCGGAGGCAGGCTGTTTTTCGGACTCCTGCTGGCCGGTCTCATCCTGGAACTCCCGGACATAGGCGATTTGTCCCTGACCCACGGAAGCGCTGGCCAGCCTGGTGTCCAGTTCGGCCAGGTCATCCATCATCCTTTTGAGCATGGCGTTGTCCGTGCGCGGCGTCTGAACAGGCACGGTGCGTACCTGAGCAACCGGCGGAGGCGACGGAGGGGTATCCTGCTTCTTGACGACAACGGACTTTTTTTCTCCTATCGGCGTGGGAATGAAACTCGCACCGCTTTGAAGCGCCGCGTTGGCCTGTTGCGCGTCGTGTTCCTTCAACTTCTGGTTGTATTCCTCAGAGCCGACGCCGCCCGCCTGCCCGCTTACGGCTTCCGTTCTTGCCGATGCCATTTTTGAGGTGCCGGACGGTTTTTCCGGCGTGAACAGCAGAAACGAGGCAAGAACAATGACAACGGCGGCAGCCAGCCCCAACAGGCTGAAGAGTATGAATCGTCGCTTTTTTTCCGTGCTGGTGATAGCCATGTGTCCGCCTTATTTGAGAGTATTTTTCAGAAGGATGGTCTGCACGCTTCCTTCACGGGAAAGCATGATTCTTGTCGTGACGGGCAGCTCGTAACATTTGGTGGAGCCTGCCCCGTTGACGACGGCAGTCCATGCCGGCCACATCAGGCTGTGCGTGGTTCTGACGTAGTGTTTTCCGTTGTATTTCCAGGCCATCACGGCATCCGAATCCGGTTCGGAGCGAAGACGCACGGCATCATCCGGGGGGACGCGGTCAAGAAAGGACAGCATGGCGGAGCTGGCGGTTTCCTTGATGGTGCTGGTCAGGGGAATCGCAGCCTTCGGACCATGGTGGGCAAGCTGAATCAGAACCAGCGCGTCGGCTTTGCGTTCAGGAGCGCGGACAGAATCCGATTCAAGCCTGATGACCAGCGGGATGTCCCGATTTTCCAGAGTGACCACGAGGGTTGACGTGGCATAGCCCTGTATGGGCATGACATTGAGCAGATTGCCTTCCGGCAGTTCCGGGCGGAGAACCTGAAACGAGGAAGGTCCTCCGTTGGTCACGGAAGTAATGGGCCACGGCTGACCTGTGGAGTCATGAAAAACCAGCGATGTGGCGATGTTGGCCGTGGTAAATACCTTGACCGGCGCACGACCGGGTTCCAGCGTGACGCGCACCGTTCGGGTCCGCAGGTCGGGGGAAACGGGCAAAAGCGCTCGTTCACGCTGATCCGACCGTTTCCGGTATTCCTGTATGTGCTCCTTATCCAGCGGCATCATCTGCCGCAGACTTTCCTCAAAAAGCGCCTGCGCTTCCTGGGCCTTTTTCAGGTCCGAACCTGAGGGCGCGGTCGTTTTCTGTGTCGATTCTTCGGACAAGGAGGCCGAGTCGGCGGATTGCCCGTGAACGGTTGCCATCGTTGCGGGGGAAAGAGGCGTCCGAGGTTCGGCGGAAGTTTCTGCCTGGGCGTCCCACGGCAGCGAAAGCAGAGCCAGTATTCCTAAAGAAATCAGTTGCTTCACGGTAGCTCCTTATGCGTATGTCGGTATGGCTGGGGATTCGGAATTTCTGCCGAACAGCAGTTCCGGGCGGTGAAAATAGGAAATCGGCGTATCAGCTTTGGAAGATGGGGACGTATAGCGTCGTTCCTGTACTTTCCGACGGTACTCAAGAAGAAAGGCCACAATGCTCCTGGTGTTATCCGCAGGAACATCTTCGGCAGCGGGAGCGCTGTGAATGGAGTGCAAATGCAGCCAGATGCCGAAAGCCATGGCCTCGTTGAAGGGCGCATCAAATTTTTCCGCAAAAGCCCGGAAGAGAGGACGCAGTCTTTCTTTTTCCGCTTTCTGCCGTTCCAGGATGCGTTTTTCTTGTTCCTCTCTTTCCTGCATGGCCTTTTGCACGCCGGGATCAGGCCGCCGTCCCGAAGGAGAACCGGAAGAAAGGGCATCAAGCCATCGCTGCCCGCGAAGCCAGTTTCCAAGCTGGGGGATGAATCGTCCCTGTTCCCGGTGCCAGCTTTCCTGAGCCATGCAATGCTGAAGAGCGGCGTGAAGTTCAGATACGGGAGGAAGCTGACCGCAACGGGCCAGACGGAACCAGGCAAGCCGGGCGAAGCCTTTTGCCTCTTTTTTGGGATAGAGATTCCATACGTTTTCAAAATCCTGTTCAGAAGAAATCCCACACCCCGCCGAAGGCGCAGAGAGAGCCGTATGCTGCGGAGTCCGTTCTGTTGATTTGGGGGGAAGGGGGGTGTTTTTTTCTTGTTTTTGTTTGTTAAAATTATTTATGTAGCCAGAACTTGACTTGTTGCAGGTAAAAACTCGTTCACTTCTTTCAGAATTTGACTCGTCAGCGTTATTATTATGTTCAGGTCTTATAAGGTAATACACAGAAGAGCGGTAATGCTCCTTTCGTATGGCAATGAGATTTTCACGCACCAGTTCAGCAAGATAATTTTTTACACTGCTGATGCTGCAAGAAAGACGCGAAGCAAGAGTGGCATGGGACGGCCAACAATGATCTTTTTCAGAAGCATAGTTGCACAGTAAGGCATACATGACCTTTGCTCCAAGTGTGATGCGCTTTTCCAAAATAAATTGTGGAAGAATAGGACCAAAAATTTTTCCTTTAGGCGCAAATGTCTCCATATGTCTTTCTCCCGGCCAAGGAAAAAGATACTTTTGCAGAGCTGAATATTGACAACAGCCGGTAATTCAGCTATTGTTCTTTCAGATTCTTTTGAGAAAGAACAAATGTTCTGCAAGAAGCCGTTGGGGTGCCACCTGACGGCTTTTTGTTTTTCCGAAGCCTTTTTCATCCTCAAAACCTTGAGGCAGGTTGCGCTGAACTGCGCCTGTCGCATGACCTGCAAAGGATTGCTGGTGGTGCCCTGACAAAGCGGCGCTTGAGGAATCGCCGATCGGTCTGAAGGGATCTGAGGAACCTGAGCAGGCAGAGTGCTGTTTGCCGGGGGGATGGCAGAGGCTTCAACAGAAGACCTCTTCGCACATGAGACGCGGCAGAATCCTGGGCCGCTTCAGATGCGGAAGAAGCCTCCAGCGGTGCTTTTTCAGCACGGGAACAGGGCAGATTTTTTGAGGGAGCAGAGGGCGAAGAAGACGACTCCAGGAAGAGAAGACGGAGCCGTGAGAGAAGACAGGAAGAGGAAGGACAGTGTGAGAAGGGAGGCTTTCAGCGGGCAAAAACAGGACGGCGCGCCGAGAGCATGGGTTACAAAAGCGGGTTACAAGCACAGAGGTTTTTGGTGACATTTTATGTCCCTCAATGTGCTATAACTCATTGAAATATAATGGCGGTAGGCGCATGTAAAACGGCTTTCACGCCGTCAACAGCGGTTCAAATCCCCTTGGGGACGCCAAATTTAGGTACAAAGAAGAATGCCAAAGTCCAAAAGACCTTGGTATTCTTTGTTTTTTCATTCCAATACGGTTTCCCGAAATCCAGCCTCGTCCGCTTGCATCCATGAAATTTGTGGGTATATCCGTAGGTAGGAATGTGGTACGACATTTCCGATACCTACATGAATAACCGCGCGGAATCAAAAATATTTTTATCCATGTGGGTATCTCTTCGTCCAACGACAGCCAAGGAGTGCCCATGCCTCTTACCGATACCCACATCCGCAGTCTGAAACCCGATTCAAAGCCGCGCAAATATTTCGACGGCGGCGGCCTGTTCCTCTATGTGCCCACCAGCGGCAGCAAGCTCTGGCGGATGGCTTACCGCTTTGACGGCAAGAGCAAACTGCTCAGTTTCGGGGAATACCCCAGCGTCTCGCTCAGGGACGCCAGAGAACGACGCGAGGATGCCCGGCGTCTGCTGGCCAAAGGCGTTGATCCTTCCGAGCAGAAACGGGAAGAAAAGAAGGCCAGAATCTCAGCCGAACGCGAGAGCTTCCAGAATATCGCCAGAGAATGGCATGAAACCCGCATGGCGGAGTTTTCTGAAAAGCATCAGGGAACCGTCATGTACCGGCTGAAAACCTACATCTTTCCACGTATTGGCAAAATGCACATCGCCAAACTGGAAACACGGGATATCATGGAGGTGGTCAAGCCTCTGGAGCAGCGGGGAAACTATGAGACTTCCCGGAGAGTGCTGCAGATCATCAATCAGGTATTCCGCTATGCGGTCATCACGGGCCGGGCAAAGCACAATATCGCAGCCGATCTTCGGGGAGCCTTGAGGCCGAGAAAAACGGTCCATCGCGCGGCGGTGCTGGAACCGGAAAAAGTCGGCCAGCTTTTGCGGGATATCGACGCCTACGAAGGCTATTTTCCTCTGGTCTGTGCCTTGAAGCTGGCTCCGTTGGTTTTCACCCGTCCCACGGAACTGCGGGCTGCCCAATGGAAGGAATTCGACCTTGAGTCCGGGGAATGGCGCATCCCTGCGGAACGCATGAAAATGCGCCGTCAGCATCTTGTCCCCCTGTCCCGGCAGGCGATGTCCATTCTTCGGGAACTTCAGAAATACTCCGGGGAAGGGAAATACCTCTTCCCTTCTATCCGCACAGAAGCACGGTCCATTTCCGATGCGACCATGCTTAATGCGCTTCGGCGCATGGGCTACCAGAAGCACGAAATGAGCGTGCATGGTTTTCGCTCCATCGCATCCACACTGCTCAACGAACTCGGCTATAACCGGGACTGGATTGAGAGGCAGCTTGCCCACGGGGAGCAGGACGAAGTGCGTGCGGCATACAATTATGCGGAATATCTGCCTGAGCGCCGAAAGATGATGCAGGATTGGGCGGACTATCTGGACGGATTACGCAACACACAGCAGAAAAGAAATAAGGAGGGAGTATGAAAAAGGACACCATGACAGACCGTGATGTTTGTATCTCCATCGGGAAAATAGAAGACGAGACGCAGGTGACGAGCAATGACACCGGCTGGAGTGAAGAAGAAAAGGAGCGTATGAGACAATACGGCTATGACGACATGGACATGATCCGGGCGTGGTATAGCTGAAACAGGTTTTACAGGAAAACAGCGGCACGGAAGGTACATGACTATCCCTGCCACTGTTTTTTATTGTCCATTTTTGGGCGACAGGGTATCCTTTCCTCCATGACAGACCGACAGAACATAACCATAGGCAGAGTGCGGCAGGCGTATGGCCTGACAGTCAGAGAAGGTGAAATGCTTGCCCAGGCACTCTGGCCTGACGCCGTTCAGCCTCTGGGGCTATGGCACACGACCTATGAAAATTGCTGGCAGGCATTTGTTGCGGGCAATCATGTCGCATATGGAACGCAGATGCCGGAATTTCCTTCAGCTCCAGAACCGGATACAGGCATTCAGACGTATCTGCTCGGCTTTGACGTGATGGAATTTTTCAGAACGATATCGACAGTTGTTCCTCTTAACTCCCTGCGATATGGACTGGATGTTATTCTTGAAGAATCCTTTGAAAATACGGCGTCTGTATTTCCAAAGGAACGAGAAGTTCTGTTCAACAGTCTGGATAGATTGAACACAGAAAAAATCTTCGAGCAGTATTCGTCGGACTCGATGCTGTTTGAGAAGCCGGTATGCTCCATTCCAGTTTCAAGTTACCACTTCATTGCGCATATCTTTGCCGATACCATAATGGTGGACAGGGACGCCGCCATCAGGCATCTCCGCTATTATCCCCTGCGCCGGGAAGTAAAAGGCATCACCCGCGCCCTTGTGGAATCCCTTTTACGGGCAGCTCCGCCGGAATCGTCCGTTGCCGACAAAGCGGCAGCAGTTCCCCTATGTGAAAGGTCGCCACAGGATGGAAAACTCGTTTTTCGTATTCCCGGAGCCGTTTGGGAAGGAAGGCCGGATGCGGCTGTCCGTGACGCCATGAAAGAGAAGTATCCCCTTGAGGTGATCGCCTACGTTCTGCTGTACTGGTGCGGCTCCCAATCATCCGGGACAGACCATAATGCCTCAGTGGGGCGGAAGACACATGTGGGTCGCCTGCTTGCGAAAAAAGAGTACAGGGACGAAAAATCCTATCGTAATATGGTGGACAATCTTCTCAAGAGAACGAATGGATACTCCATAGTCAAGGCATGACCAGCCTGTCGTTTTCCCGTCTTTTTTAGATTTTCCCGTCATTTTCCCGTCCGATTCCCTCACGGGAATCGTTTGACGTGTGCCAGATTCTCCTGAAATCCAACCAGATTCAGGAGATTTTTTTATGAAACAGCATCAAGCACCCATTCCCGTCCACGGCCTTCTGCGTCTGCCTCAGGTTCTCAGCATGATTCCCATAAGCAAGAGTGCATGGTGGGAGGGATGTCGCACAGGACGTTATCCCAAACCCGTGAAGCTCGGTCCCAGAACAACAGTCTGGCGGGCGGAGGAAATTGCCGCATTTATCGAAAGCCTTGGCCGTCAGGGAGAGAATCATGAATAATCCCCTGCAAACCTTTCGGGACATTTTGACCGACAAGGGATTGATTCCGGCCGAAATCATGGCGGACGGGAACTTGCATCGTTGTCCTACCCAGACCAAACCGCATAAACAAAACGGCGCATATATCGCGCATGTCGATATCCCTGCGACACTTTGGTGGTGCAACTGGGAAAATGGTGAACAGGGCACGTTCTGCACAGAAGAAAAGCAAACGCTTTCCGTGTCTGAACTTTCCGCATGGCGGGAACGTCAACACTCCATACAGCGGCAACGCGAAGCGGAATATGCCGAACGCCATGCTGAAGCAGCTCAACTGGCCAGACAGGAATGGAACTCGGCACTAATGTGCGACGCCAACCATCCCTATCTACGCAGCAAGGGCATTCCGGCTTTGGAAGGCATACGGCAGGCACGGGACGGTGCGCTGCTTATTCCCGTTCTGGATACCGCAGATAATCTGCAAAGCCTGCAACGCATCTACCCTGATGGAACCAAGCGTTTCCTCGTTGGCGGCAAGGTATCTGGAGGACAATTCATCATTCAGGGGCAGCCGGAAAAGCCGATAGCCATCTGCGAAGGCTTTGCCACTGGCGCAAGCATCCATCTTGCCACTGACTGGACGGTCTATGTGGCCTTTTCCGCAAATAATCTTGCACCAGTTGCCAAGAGCGTAAAAGAACAGTTTCCAGCCAGCTCAATCATCATTTGCGGCGACAAAGACGAAACCGGACGCAAGAGAGGCGGAGAAGCGGCCCGGCTCGCAAACGCTCAACTTGTGCTTCCCCACTTTACCAGCGGCAATGGCACAGATTTCAATGACCTCCACCAGATTGAGGGCCTTGAAGCCGTCCGTTCTCAACTGGAAGCAGCCCTGACCAAACAGCACGGTCTTGTCGCCCTGGACATGAGCGAGTTTCTGTCCATGCAGATACCCGACCGGGGTTACCTTCTATCGCCCATCCTGCCGGTTCAGGGAATAGGCATCCTTTATGCCCCGCGAGGTGTGGGCAAGACCTTCGCCGCCCTGAGCGTGGCCGTGGCCGTCGCCTCCGGCGGCGCGGTGTTCAACTGGCGCGCGCCCATGCCCAAAAAGACGCTCTATGTGGACGGTGAAATGCCCGCCACGTCCATGCAGAGCCGTTTGTCATCCCTTGTGGGGGGTATGTCCATCCCGCCGCAGGCGCTGAAAAACCTTTCACTCATCACGCCGGACTTGCAGCCGTGCGCCATGCCGGATTTGTCCACGCCCAACGGGCAGGCCATGATTGAGCCTCTTCTGAAAGGCGTGGACATGGTTGTGCTGGACAATATCGCAACACTCTGCCGCACGGGCAAGGAAAACGAATCGCAGTCTTGGCAGGCCATGCAGGCGTGGCTTCTGGATCTTCGTCGCAGGGGCATCACCGTTCTCCTGATTCACCATGCCGGAAAGTCTGGCGACCAGCGCGGCACCAGCGCCAAAGAGGACATCATGGATACAGTCATCAGCCTCCGCAGGCCCAGGGAATACGCAATGGCCGAAGGCGCGAGGTTTGAGGTTCATCTGACCAAAGCCAGGGGCATTCTCGGCGATGACGCCAAGCCCTTTGAGGCCAACCTGATTACCGAGGGCAATGCCCTGCATTGGCAGGTTCGGGAAATTGAGGACGTGGAGATGGAGGAGCTGAAAAGGCTCTTGGATGAAGGCTACAGCATCCGTGACTGTGCCGAGGAAATGGGCAAATC
>ENA-ORTY01001772-ORTY01001772.1-human-gut-metagenome-genome-assembly--contig:-NODE-1772-length-22794-cov-3.155152_pt1 | contig 22794 bp, 14 predicted proteins | sample MGYA00241917_ERZ509198 | MGnify/ENA primary metagenome ERZ509198 (study PRJEB26280, sample SAMEA2338857) | human gut metagenome | biome: human gut; feature: human-associated habitat; material: faeces...
AGACAGGAATGAGAAGCAGTGCGAAAGCACTGTTTTTTTCTTGCAAAAACTAGAAGTGCTACATTGCACTTCTATAAAAATACAAACACTCAACAGGCGTTACTATTACGTAAACTGTGAATAGTTTACGCTATTACTATGAAATAATCCAGAATTAATTGATAAAAGAGAAAATTTATCAGTTGATTCTGGGTTATTTTTTGGGGATAAAACACGTAACTTCTTGAAATAGTGTTATAAATCTTGAAATTGTGTTATAAATCTTGAAATTGTGTTATAAATCTTGAAATTGTGTTATAAATCATGAAAATTTAATATTCATTAAATTGGAAAGTTATGTTAATATAGTGTATGAAACAAAGACAAGAGAATGCCGATAGACAGCAAAGGAGAGACAGAATTATATTATCGGTTCATGGAAAAGGGATGGAGTTCGAAAATGAGAGGAAAGGCAAAACAGAGAGTTAGTCTGATACTTGTAGTGACAATGGTACTCGGAACAGCATTAACAGGAAATACTGTATTTGCAACAGGAGAGAGCAGTGACGAACAAGATCGGATAAAAATTAACATTTCTAAAGATTCTGAACAAACTGTGGAACAGAATGTTACACAGACAATTCATGTGACTGCGCAGGGGCAGTGCTCGCAATCAGTCTGTCTGAATGTATATCTAAAAAACGAGGACGGATCTGCAGCAACAGATATAGATGCAGTCAATCTTCTGACAAGCGATCAGCTTACAGATAAAAACACACAGAAAACAATCGATGAGACATTGAAAGATTCAGTGACTCTTAATAATGGAACAAAGGCAAGTCCAACAGCAGAGTGGAAGAACGACAAGGACGATAATGGAACAGTTACTTCTAAATATCTGCAGATTACAATGCCAGCAGATGCAACAGCAATCAACTTTGATATGCAGCTTCAGTATCGTACAGATGAAGCAAGCTATACAAAGAAAGTGCTGGTTGAGGCAAAGGCATTCGAAGAGGAGCAGGATATCACAGAAGCAGCTAAGAGAGCAGACGAGAGCAAAGAGAATGAAGCGACAGTTGCCTGGGAAGGTCAAGCAGTAAGTCAACCAGAAAGCGAAGCTGCGGATGAGGATGCGGACGGAGAAAATGAATCACAAGTAATGGCTGCAAGTGCAGAGACCGGAGTGACAATTTACTTTGCAGCACCGAAGGATTGGACGGATAAGGAATATACAATAGAAGCAAAGGGATGCGAATCAAATCCCGAGAATAGATGGATCTGCCAAGAGATGGTAAATACTGGAGAGACATACAATAATCTTCAGGTATATAAAGTAGTTATGTCGTATCCCAAATATGGTGGATATGATAGATTTCAATTTCTAGCTAAGTTAGAAGGTCAACAACTAGATTATAAAGAAGTTTTTCAAAATTGGAAAACAGTAGCTGATATTGATGGAAGAATTTTTTATTCTGATGGGAAATCAGAAGTTTACAATCCCTTCGATCCTAACAACCACACCTACTTCGCTGGAAAAAACATCCTTTTCTATGACAAAGGCAATGAAGATCTTTCCGGTGGTGTAACAGCAGTATTCTATGAAAAGGACAGTTCAGGAAATCTGACAGAAGTAAAACGAATCGAGATGACAGCAGGTACTGGAAACAAAAAATTTTCAGTAACAATTCCAGATGAGGCGTGCTCCTACATTCGTTTTGTAAAAACATCAGATGAAAAAACATTAGGAGATTCTTACTCGAATTTCTATGGACAGGGAGAAACAGAGGCTATAAAAAGTTTTGTATACAGTGACTCAATGTATTGTTATAACTACAATGGTACTGCAGATAATTCTTCTTGGGGGACAGCAGGTGCAGTAACAGTTTATTATGACGCAACATTATCCAAACTGTCCTATAAAGATACAGATGATGCGAAAAATGATGGAAAAGGAATTCCATATCCAGGTACGACGGATGTTTATTATTATGCTACAAACGGAACGGATGAAAAAACCGGGAAAATGGAATTAGATAATAAAGAAGGCTATCCAGATGTATATAAGGCGAATCTTCTGGATGGATACAATAAAGTAAGATTTGCAGCTTATGATCTCAAGGACGCAAATGTATCACAAAATGGTGATGTGACAGATTTAGTAACAATCCCAGGTGGTTTGATGAATCCGTGTTATTACGGTGATTCAAGTGATGATGTTATTTACAAAGGTGGAAATCGTGGTGGATATTGGGATGAGGCTTATACTGTAAGAGATCCTGAAAAAGAAGCAAAACAACATAATAGTAAAGCTGTTGTAGACATTAATGAAGGCAAATTTACAAGAAATGCGAGCACTTTATATGTAAATTCAACATTTTATGACTATTATACAGATTATGAATTGAACGGAAAAAACCGAGATAATTATGATGATTACCAAACATCTTCACAAAGAACTTATGTTACCTTTCGTCAGTTTGACCAAGCACTCAGTGATTACTATAAAAAGAAAAACGTAAGTATACCGATTTATACAGGTCATTTTCAGCCAGATTGTTGGGATAATCCTTTTTCTAAAATCGCCGATAAATTAGAACTTTATGGATATGGAAATAAAAAGGGTTTTATGTCTACGAACAACTCAGCATTGAATGCAAATGGAGATAAACGAGACGAGTACGTTTATTCCGCAGCGCAAGGATTGGTAGCAAATGCATTAAATGAAAACAATCTAATGACTTCAGATAACAAAGTATTAGAACCACATTTTAATGAGGAATTTCTTACAGGAGATAATAGTAAGCATACAGCGCTTGCAAAGATATATAAGAATGTTTCGTTTCCTTTTACAAAACAAAAACTGAACGATAAAGGGGAAAAAGATGATAACGGCGTTGAATACTGGTACTTTGATAGTGCAGATACAACACTGGCGATGCGTACTGATACAGAATCAGGGAATTATTATCTGGAGAATGTAAAGAAACAAGACTGGGCAAAAAATGTAGATAGTGCCAGTAGTGATAAAGGAACGCATGGTTTTTTCCCATTTAATGAAACATCAACTCCATGCAGGGCAAGTAAATATAACTATGGATTTGGTACGAAGTTAGAATTTAAATTCCGCCTGACAGACGATGGAACGGTAGTAGGAACAGATGGAAAAAAAGATCCAATCAAATTCAACTTCTCCGGTGATGATGATGTTTGGGTGTATGTGGATGGAAATCTTGCACTGGATGTTGGTGGAGCACATGGAAAAGTAACAGGTCAGATTGACTTTAAAAACAAAATAGCAACAGTTAGCAAGACAAAGGTAAGTCAAGGATCTCCAACAGAAGGTAATGACACTCGGAGTAAATTTAAAATTAAAGGTTCAAATTCTGATGAACATACATTAACCATGTTTTATATGGAACGTGGTATGTGGGAATCAAATATGAAAGTATCCTTCAACTTCCCGGATGAAAATGAATTCGCTGTGGAAAAGAAAGTTGATACAACAGATGTGAATACAGATTTATTCCCGACATCATTGTTTGAAGATGCTAACGTATTCCCATTCACGATTCAAAATCAGGCAACACATTATGCACCGAAACCGACACAATCTTCCGATGCAAAACAGCCTATAATTTATAATGATAGTTTTTTACCAGGAAAGATATCAAGTGCATCTCCACAGAATACATTTGAAACTGTAGACATCAAGGATAATCAGTCGAAAGTGGTTCACTGGAAGGCAAATCGTGATGATGCGGAAGGAGAATATGTTAACCAAAGATTTGGAATCATACAACCGGCAGCCGGTAATACATTTAATGCTTCTGAAACAAATGCATTCTTGCAATTCAAGATGTACTATGACTATCCGGACATTCCGGGACTTACAAGTACCTATCTGGAACTGGAAGATTCCTCAGGACAAAAAATAGGAGGTTATCTTTCAGGAAAGACTTACGGAAACAGTAGTCTTGTACAGAAAAAATGGAATACGATTCAGGTTGATCTGAGTAAACTACAGGGAGATAAGAAATTTGATTATTCCAAGATAAAAAATATCAAATTTAATTATAATTTCGAGAGAGATATTTACTTGGATGATTTTATATTCATTCCTTCCGTTGTAGCAGCAGCCAAAACTGGATTTGTAACACAGCAGCAGGATATCCCGGATTATGGTTCTGCGACAAGTGGAACATTGGAATATCCGGAAGGAGCACAGTATACATTATCTAAAAATGATGGCTCATCAAAACTGTACAGAATCGGCAGTGACGGAATGTTCGCCTTGGCAGATGGAGAGACAGCAACATTTAGTGATCAGTTTAGACGAGAAAGCTACATTGCTGTATCGGAAGATGTGAATTCATCGGTATTTGATACGACATGGACACTTTATGAAAATGGACAGGCTGTGTCAACAATGGGAACAGGAACAACGGTGGAAAATGAAGGTTCTATTCCATCAGTTAAAAATGTTACAAGCGATACGATTCGAGATGGTCGTAAAGAAGTATATAAGTCTGGTTCAAATGGTAATGTAGAAATATCTAACAGCGGATATCCTTCTACCGGATATGCGAAGAATCAAGATGGTAAGACAAATAATGAAAATACAATTGTATTCAGATCATATGTAGCTCCTGATAATCAGACAACTATGACAAAGCTGAAAGCAACATTTGTCAATAAAGTAAAAACCGGAAAAATAAAGATTTGCAAAGCAACAGCAGACGGTTCGGATACATTGAACGGTGAGTATACATTCCGTGTAGAGTTCAGTAATGTTGCAGAGCTCTCGTTGGAATCTCAGAAGATTGTAAAGTATTATACAATCAAAGCTGGAGACTTCGTGACTATTGATGGAATTCCGGCAGGAACAGATTATAGAATCAGCGAGATTAAAAGTACAGATGGTTCCACACTGGAAAGTGTAATTGTGAAAAATAATAATACATTCGATGCAGGATATGATCCGGTTACGAAAGTTGTTGCCGGTAAGGTGATTGCTTCCAGTGATATGACAGGGGAAGGAATAAACAATCCAGATACATCATCAAATGCTACAATTATTACTTTCAAGAATACGTTAAAACCTACAATCAATCTTAATCTTACAAAAGAGTGGAAAAATACAAATAATATTACACTTCCAGATTCAATTAAGATCCGGCTTCAGAGAAGCAGCGATAATGGTCAAAACTGGGAAACAGTTAAATACGATGGAACAAACGAAACAATAACACTTTCTCAAGGATATGACGGAAAGTGGAGTTATTCATTCAAAGATCTGGATCGATATGTGAATTATACAGCAGATCCAAAGGTTCCATATATCTATCGAGTTGTAGAGGTATCAGGAGACGATGAAAATGAGACGGTGATTGAAGATGACGGATATCTGAATGATAAGTACAAAGTAACTTACAGTGATAATGTAGATTGTGCAAATATTTCCACAGAGACTCCGGAAAGTAAAACACAATCCTTTACAATAACAAATACTTACAGTCCTAAGACAAATATTAAGGTCACAAAACAGGATGCATCAACTAAGGAACTACTGGATGGTGCTGAGTTTAAACTGGAAAAGATGAAGGAAGAGACATCGACAAGAAAGCCTGTAGTTGATGACAGTTTCGCAGCCAGAACAGTAGCAACAGGTGACAGTGGTTCTCCTTCAGGAATTGCAGAATTCAAGAATCTGGAAGATGGAACCTATCGTCTGACGGAGACAAAGGCAGCAAAGAATCATAGTTTGTTGAAAGATCCGGTTATTATAGTGATCAACAGGAATGGAAAGAGTCTGATTGATAATAAAAAGTGTGAGGTAGTGGATAATACCATTTCTATTACGATTTCCAATCAGGCAAGATTCAATCTTCCAGCCACAGGAGGATATGGAAGGTACATTGTGATACTTGGAGGGATTGCCCTTGCAGGGGTAGGACTCTTCATGTATAGATTACAAAAACGCAGAAAGGAGGGTAACATCTCCTAGACGCAACAATAAAAAGAAATAATAACACGATAAAGTGAAAGAGAGGAAGGAAAGTATGGGAAAATTTAGAAAAATGCTGGCAGGCGTGTTAAGTGCAGCAATGGTACTGTCAACTATGACAGTGACGGCATTTGCAGCAGAGACTAAAATGCCGACAATTGACACAAATAAAAAAGGAAGTATTACAATTAATAAATACGAAGGTAATGATACAAATAAACCATTAGCCGGAGTAGAATTTACAATTTATAAAATTGCAGATTTAGAGCAGGGAAGTGATCCTGTAGAATTAAAATATAAATCATTAATTGGAGATAAGGTTACAATTACAAGTGATACTAAATATAATGAAATAAAATCAGTTGTAGATGCGAAGGTTGCAGATAAAACTTTAACTGGAACATCCCAAAAAACAGAAATGAAAGATGGAAAAGCAACGGCTGAGTTTACAAACCTTGATTTAGGTGTATATCTTGTTGAAGAAACAAAAGCACCTTCACAGGTTGTAAATAAGACAGCAAATTTCCTTGTATCAGTACCAATGACAAATAAAGATGGTGATGACTGGGTATATAATATTACAGCCGATCCAAAGAATGAAACTGTATATGGTGGGATTACTTTAATAAAAAAAGGTAAGACTATTAAGGTGGATGGATCTGAAACTGAAGAAACTTTGAAAAATGTAAGCTTCGAACTTCAGAAATATGAAACAACAGGTTGGGAAACAGTAGATGAGTATACGACTAATGAGTCAGGATCAATTAATGTAACAAAGCTTGCACCAGCAAAATATCGTTTTATTGAGACAAATCTTGGCGGAACAGATGACAATAAAGGTTATATTTTAGATGGAAAAACAGCATACGAATTTACTGTTGATACAGATGGAAAGATTAAAGTAGGTAATGCAGAAGCATCAAAGAGTGCTACAATTACTGTCTATAATGAAAAACCAAGTCTCGAAAAATCAGTAAAAAATACAGATGGTAAATATGACAATGATACAGATGCATCTGTAGGAGATACAGTTACATGGAAAGTAGAAGCTTCCGTTCCTTCTAATGTAAACGAATTGAAAACATATAAGCTGACAGATAAAATATCTGATACTCTTACATGGGAAAATACGACAAATGCTAATTTAGCAATTACAACAGACAACAACACAACTCTTATTGAAAATACAGACTATACATTGACAGTACCTGAAGATAACAAAACAGGTGGAACATGGACAATTGAGTTTACAGAGGATGGAAAAACAAAACTTGCAACTAACAAGGTAAAAGTTATCACAGTTACATTTAATACAAAATTAAATGAAAGTGCAAAAATTGGATCAGAAGGAAATTTAAATGATGCAGAACTGGATTACTCAAATGCAATTTATCCAACAGAAGATCCAAAAAATCCAAATAACAACAATGAACCAGGAGAAGATAAGATTCAAGATCAGGCAATTGTATATTCATTCCAGATGAATATCGAAAAAGTTGATGGAAAGAATCAAGCTATTAAACTGCAAGGTGTAACGTTTGATCTCTATAGTTATACTGGAAAAAATCCTAATCCTACAGAGGCTGATTTAAAGGGATCTGATGGAAAACGAATTGCACACGATTTAACAACAGATGCAAACGGAAAAATTCAGTATAAAGGATTAAAAAATGGTACTTATTATCTTGTAGAGACAAAGACTATAAAAACAAAAGATGGAAAACAATATAATCTTCTGAAAGAACCAGTTAAAGTGGAAATTAAAGTTGACTATACAACACAGACAGTAACAACTATCGAAAAAGATACAGACGGAAATGTTATTGCTGCAACTACTGTAAAGAATAAAACTTTCACAGGTGGAGATACTGGTTCAGCTGGAACATTTACAGTTACTGTAAAGAACTATACAGGTTTCGACCTCCCAACAACAGGTGGTATGGGAACAGTTCTCTTCTCCATCGCAGGTTTTGCACTGATGGCAGGAGCAGCATTTGTACTTCTGAAAGGTAGAAGAAAAGACGCGTAAGAAATCAGAACAATTGCTATAAACTTTTAATTTCATAATGCTATATAAATAGGAGAGGGCAGAAGAATCTGTTCTCTCCTAAAGTAGATTTTACGCTGCTGTGAACAGTAACATGTCGGGCAGTGATTTATTTTTGGGGAAGAGTCAGATGAAAAGGATTCGGGTTATATTTTGTGTTATTATATTCATAACGGGATTGGGAATCGCATCGTATCCATTTATCAGTAACATGGTTGCGCAGCGGCATGCCAGTCAGGTTGTGAAAGATTATGAGACAAATGTAGAAGAAATGGATGAAGAGAAGATTGATGCAATGAAAGAAGCAGCAAAGAAATATAATGAGCAGCTTAGCAATGTTGTATCAGTGGATGATGAAAATGAAAATAATGAGCAGGGAGAGAGTTATGCAGATCTTCTGAATATCGGTGAATCGTTAGGGTATATTACGATTCCGAAGATTGATGTGAATCTTCCAATCTATAACGGAACGAGTCAGGATGTCCTTTCCAAGGGTGTCGGTCATATGGAGCAGTCTTCGTATCCGCTTGGCGGAGTGAGTACGCACTGTGTGTTGACAGGACACAGGGGACTTCCGAGTGCGGTATTATTTACAGACTTGGACAAGTTAGAGATCGGGGATGAATTTTATCTTCATGTATTAGACGAGATTCTTGCATATAAGGTGGATCAGATCAAGGTAGTAGAGCCAAATGAATCCGGTGACCTGGAGATCATCGATGGAAAAGATTATTGTACGCTTGTGACATGTACACCATATGCGATCAACTCTCATCGGCTTTTAGTTCGTGGAGAACGGACGGAATATAAAGGAGAACAGGATAAGCAGACAAAGAATCAGATGCAGACAGGCGCTTTGACGAAGCGGATTGTTGATGTATGGCCGTGGCTTCTGGGTGCATTTCTTGTCGCAGTGCTGATTGAAAGCGGTATCTTTTTCTCGATTTTAAAACATAAGAAACAGGACATGGAGGAGTAAGCAATGGAGTATTATGGGAAGCTGCAGAAAGCGATTGATGCCGTAGAGCATGTGATTATTGGAAAAGATGAATGTGTGGAGAAGATCATGGAAGCAATTCTTGCAGGAGGCCATGTTCTGGTGGAAGATATTCCGGGAGTCGGAAAGACGAGCCTTGCGCTTGCATTTGCGAAAGTACTTGATCTGGAACAGAACCGTGTCCAGTTTACTCCGGATGTTCTTCCGGCAGATATTACAGGATTCTCCCTTTATAGGAAGGAACTCGGAAGTTTTGAGTATCAGGAAGGTGCAGTTATGTGCAATCTGTTTCTGGCAGATGAGATCAACCGTACTTCCCCAAAGACACAGTCGGCGCTTCTGGAGGCGATGGAAGAGCGAAATGTAACAGTAGATGGGATTACACATGTGCTCCCGGAACCATTTCATGTGATTGCGACAGAGAACCCGATCGGATCTGCCGGAACACAGATGCTTCCGGAGTCTCAGCTCGACCGTTTTATGATCAGTCTGCAGATCGGATATCCGGAGAAGCAGGATGAATTAAAGATTCTTATGAGTAGAGACCGGACGAATCCGATGGATGCGCTTCAGCCGGTAATCTTCCGGGATGAGTTGAAAGAGATGCAGAAGCTGACCGAAGAGGTTCGAATCCATCAGGTGATCTATGAATATATCATTAACCTTGTGGATGCAACAAGAAAGAATGAAATGATCGAGCTTGGAGTCAGTCCTCGAGGTGCACTGGCACTTGCGAAGATGGCTAAGGCATCTGCATTTCTCTCAGGAAGAAACTATGTGATTCCGAACGATGTTTCAGATGTATTTCTTAATGTTGCGGAGCATAGAATCCGTCTAAGTTCGAAAGGACGTCTGAATCACCTGACCGCAGAGAAAGTGCTTGGTGAAGTGTTAGATACTGTGAAAAAACCGGTGCCGCAGAGACGATAAAATCTATAGAATGAAGTAGGACAGGCATATGAGAAATAAAAAAATATATGGCGGAATCTTATTTGTGACGCTTGTGATTGCGCTTTTCTGGGAATCCGCTTTGATTCGGACACTTTTCGCATATGAAGTGTTGATGCTTCCACTTCTCTTTCTTCAGGCAGAGTATTTTGCGAGAAATCTGGAATCCCGTCTACACGTTCCGGTCCGATATGTACAGAAAGGGCAGGAATTTGCGGTGGAAGTTGAACTGGAAAATCATTCTTTCGTGCCGATGGAATCAATTCCTGTGGAAATCAGCTGTGAGAATGAATTTACAAAAAGCAGATCCAGCGCAAAGGATACGGCGATGGCCGAGGCAAGGAAAAAAGTGCGGTTACAGTTTTTCCTTGAAGCGAAATATTGTGGCAGAGTGAAAGTGTCTGTTGAGAAGGTGAAGGCACAGGATTATCTGCGGTTGTTTTCGAGAGGGAGCGAGAAGAAATATCAATCCGAAGAAGTGATGGTACTTCCGGTGATTCATAAAATACCGGTGCAGCAATCATTTCAACTGGAAGAAAATCTGGAAGGACAGCTGTTTTCAAAAAATAGAATCGGTGAGGATACTTCAGAAGTATTTGACATTAGGGAATATCGTTCGGGAGATACTTCTCACAGGATCCACTGGAAATTATCTGCGAAGACAGATGATTTTATGGTGAAGGAATATAGTCTGCCAATGGAACGCACAGTATTGCTTTTTCTTGATCTGCATATTGGAAAAGAAGAAAAGTTTACACAGCAGAAGCTGGATCATTTTCTTGAAATCCTGGCTTCACTGTCATGGTCTATGCAGGAGCAGAACTGGCATCACAAGGTGATCTGGTGGGATGAACAGAATCAGATGTTAAAGGAAGCGGATGTTTCTTCGGAGGAAGAAACCTTTCGTATGTTAGAACAGATCTGTTCCTCCAGAGTATATTCGAAAGCATATGAGATTCAGGAATTATATTTCCGGCAGTTTGGCGAGCGGACAGAAGAGCTCGGAATGCAGCTTGATATTTCAGGGAAACTTTATCATGGTGGAAGATGTATAAAAGTATTCCGACAAGAGAAACTGGAAGAGGATTTAATGGAATGGGAACTGGAACTGTAAAGAGGAAAAATACAAATCATACAGAAGAGACAGGAATCCGTGTGGTACGCAGACGGATTCTACAGGAAGATCCGCAGGGAGACAGACTTTCTTCTGCCTCGTTCTGGTGGATGACGGGACTGTGCTTTCTAAGTGCAGTAGCTCTTTGTATGCTGTTTACAAAAGCATTTTCTATTACATTTGCAAAATGGCTCGTTTATCCGGCGATGCTTGTGTACTGTGTTCTCTTTACATTATATTATGAACAAAGACGGTTGAAAAAATACTGCGTGTTTCTCTTTTTAGGAGTTGTTTTTGTGCTTTGTCTGGTCATGTTTCTGATACAGAAGGAGTTGATGGCAAGCATTTCTTATGTGTGGATGCAGATGGCAGAGCAGTTGAACCGGTCTTATCAGGGAGATTTGAGTGTGCCATCAGGAGCCGGAAATTCTGCGACACTGTTTTTCCTTTTTTTGTTCCTTGGTGTTGTGTGGATTCTTGCACAGGGAATGATCAAGAGACACGAGAAAGGATATTTTCTGTTGATCACATTTCCTGTGTTACTGGTTGTTCTGCTAAGTGGGGGAAATGTATCGAAAGCAGCTCTTTTTCTATTACTCCTTAGTTTCTTGTGCATCACGGCAGCATCCGGAATCCGTGTGAGAAAGAAGTTCTGGGGCGGAGAAGAGAGCGAGGCATTTTGTCAGAATCTCCGGGCGGTTCGAAGAATTCAGAGCAGAGCCTCTGTCGTGTGTATCGCAGCAGGAACGATTCTGCTTCTGACTTCCTTTTACCTGCTTGGACCGGTTCTTTCAAAGCCAATCGTGACGTTATCAGATGTATCAGCGCCTGTGAAAGTTCATGGAATGCAGTTCCTTTATGATTTCCTTCCGAAAATATCAGGTGGTAAGTTGAATCTTTCGCTTGAAGGGGTCGGAGGTGGTGTCTCGGACGGAGAATTGGGAGATGTCGAAGGATCTTCCTATGATGGAATCGAATCCATCCGTGTGACGACATCTGCACAGCCGAAAGAGGTTCTGTATTTAAAAGGATTTGTCGGATCAGAATATACCGGAGACAGCTGGAAACCGGGAGATGAAGATGCGCTGCAGGATGCGGCTCTCAACTGGAAAACAGAAGGAAATTCCCTTCTTTATCTGCAGAATCTTCCGTTTTTGCGAATGATGTATACGCAGACACAGCAGCCGGAGCAGATGACGGTAGAGAGATTGAATGCAAATACAAAGTATACCTATGTTCCATATCAGGCTTATCTGAACGACTATTATGAGATGATCGGCGGAGATGGTTCAGTTGCAGGGCAGACAGCGCAGGATGACAGTTATGCATGGTTTCCGGTTACAGATTTCCAGAAGGAAATGACAGAGTGGGCAAAGCAGGATGATCAGCAAAGTGTACTTGACGAAGTGGAGACTTCTTATGAGGTATATGTAGAAAATAATTATGAAGATGTTCCTTCAGATCTGAAACAGCTGAAGAAAATGTGCAAGGAGAAAAAAGCAGAGTGGAAAAAGAAAATGAGCGGAGATATCACACAAGAGCAGAAGGATGATCTTGTCAGTGAGCGGATCACGGATGTGAAGCAGTTCATAAGACAGACGCTCTGGAAACAATGCTCCTTTTCAGAATCTGTAAAAAAGCTGCCGAAGGGAGAAGATTATGTAGAATATTTTCTGTTTGACAGGAAGAAAGGAGATTCTACAGCATTCGCTTCCGCAGCGGCGTTGATGTTCCGTGAGTGTGGAGTTCCAGCAAGATATGTAGTCGGTTATGCGGCACCGGCAAACTTATTTACGGAAAACAGTGAGGGGAATTACTCGGCAGTTCTCCAGGATGACAATGCACATGCATGGGTGGAAATCTATGTGCCGGGTGCCGGATGGATGCCGGTGGAGACAACACCTGGATTTGACGGAACGATTGAGAATGTTGAAAGTACCGATGTTCAGACGGATTCAGTGAAGGATCAGAAGGACAAAAAGGAAGAGAAGAAAAACTGGAAAGAGGAAGCGGGAGATCTTTTTAAAGATACAAAGAAAGCTTTCAGTGGCAAAACAGTAGAAATTGTGAGCGGAATTCTTCTATTCTTACTATTAGTCGAGGCAAGGAGACGTTGGATTTCCGGAAGAAGACGGGGCAACGGAAGAAAATTGTCGAAGGAACAGAAGGTAAAAGAAATTTTCTGCAGCTTCTATGAAGTGCTTTTGTTTGGTGGATTTCCACAAGATGTGGATACAACAGAAGAAGAATTTGAAAGAGAAGTTGCACTGCGTTATCCGGAATTTACGGAGAAGGAGTTGGAAAAGTTCAGGACTCTTGTTCTTCAGGTGCATTATGGATATGAGGAAATCTCGGAGCAGGATGTACAGTTTGCACGAGACGAGTATGAGAAGCTTGTAAAGGTAACAGTAAGACAGATGAAGTTCAGAAAGAAGAGCGTATTTTATATATGGAAAGGATTCTGATGAGAGAAAGGAGCGTGGGAAAATGAGGAGGCTGGCAGCAGTTCTCTGTGTGTTGATCTATCTTGGCGGTGTAATTGTATTTGCGTGGCCGGATCTTAACAGTTTAAAAACAGGATATGAGAATAAGAAAGTGATGGAACAGTTCCAGGATCAGACAGAAGCAGAACAAAGTGCATCGAATCAGAAAGACTCTACCTCTGCAGATTCCAACCAGATCCCAAAGAACGCCCAGCTCTATCAGGAGATGCAGGAATATAATCAGCAGATCTTTTCAGACGGCCAGTCAGGACTGACTGATCCATGGTCTTACGAGCAGGAGACATTGGATCTGTCCAAGTATGGGATTGATGACGGGATGATCGGGATTCTTGATATTCCTAAGATGGATGTGACATTGCCGTTATATCTCGGCGCGACGCAGGAGAAGATGGCGAGAGGTGCGGTCATGCTTGGACAGACTTCATTTCCGGTACAGGGCACAGACAGTAATTGTGTGATCGCAGCACATCGAGGATGGAAGGGGATTCCGATGTTCCGCGAGATTGAGCGGTTGGAGATCGGAGATGAACTGACGATACAAAACTGTCAGGAAACATTGACGTATCGTGTGTCGGAGATTGAAATCATCCTGCCGGATGAGAGTGACAAGATCATGATTCAGCCGGGGCGGAATATGGTGACTTTGATGACATGTCATCCTTATACGCAGAATTCCAGAAGATATGTTGTGTATTGTGATGAGGTTGGAACACAGCCGGAGGCAGCAGTTGATGCAGCAGAAGAGGCGGACAGCAGCCAGCAAGAGATTATCACCACTTCCGAGCAGAACAGAACGGAAGCATTAGAGGAAGATCAACGTCTGATCGAGAGAGATACGTTATGGAGGAAAGCCGGTTATGTTGGAATCGGGCTGATCGGAGTATTGATTATTTTTGGATTTATCCCTAGGAAAAAGCATTGATATGCGTTATACTAAGAAAGATGTGAATGAAAACATGGTACAAAGGAGATGAAGCAATGATTCGTTTTACATGGTATGAACTGCTTTGGCTGTTTTTCATCTATTCTTTCTTAGGATGGGTGCTGGAGACAGCGGCCGCAACAGTAAAACAGAAGAAGTTTGCGAACAGAGGTCTGGTGAATGGACCGTTCTGTGTGATCTACGGTATCGCCGCTCTGTTCATGACATTTGGATTACAGGAGCTAAGAGGAGTCTGGCTTTTTTTATTTGCGACGATTTATGCGACAGTGATTGAATGGGTTGCAGGGCATTTGATCGAGAAGGCATTTAAAGCCAGATGGTGGGATTACTCCAAAATCAAATGGAATCTGGACGGATATATCTGTATCCCGGCTTCTCTTATCTGGGGTGCTCTTGGATATCTCGGAATCCGCTGGGGAAACAGATTTGCGATCATAGTATTTAAAATGTTGCCTCTGTTCCTGATGAAGATTCTTGTATTGGTTCTTCTTGGAGTATTGGTTGTGGATATCCTCGGATCTTATCTGCTGCTTCGTGGAAAAGGGAAGAACCTCGCGCGGTGGGAAGCTACGAATGAAGGTCTGGATAAAGTCAGCAATAAGCTTGAAAGTGCGATTTCCAGATGGGTCGGGAAACGTATCCAAAAAGCGTATCCAAAAGCGATGGAACTGATCCGCAAGGAAGAGAAAGCGGAGAAGGGAAAAGTATTTGCCGCAGGCTGTGGGTTCTATAAGATCGTGCTGTTGTTTTTTGTAGGAGCATTTCTTGGAGACATTACAGAGACGATTTTCTGCAGAATCACGGCAGATGTGTGGATGAGTCGCTCCAGTGTGGTCTGGGGACCGTTCAGTATTGTCTGGGGACTGGCGATCGCACTTGTGACAGCGATGCTTTACAAATATAAAGATAAGAGCGACAGTTTCTTATTTATCATCGGTACACTGCTCGGCGGAGCATACGAATATCTTTGTAGTGTATTTACGGAAATTGTATTCGGGAAAGTATTTTGGGACTATAGCGAGATTCCATTTAACTTAGGAGGCCGAATCAACTTATTATACTGCTTCTTCTGGGGAATTGCAGCAGTTGTCTGGTTTAAGAAGATTTACCCATACATTTCCGCATGGATTGAGAAAATCCCGATGCTGACAGGGAAGGTGCTTACCTGGTTTTTGATCATTTTCATGGTCTGCAATGTGGCTGTGTCATGTATTGCACTTGTTCGTTATGACGAACGTGGAAAGGGCGTTGTAGCGGAAAATAGCATTCAGAAATGGGCAGATGAGCATTACGATGATGCGAAGATGGAGAAGATTTATCCGAATGCAAAAGCGACAGAATAGAAAATAAGATGTAAACGAGAGGGAAATGGTATGATGGAGAATAAAAAGATGCGGGCAGAGCATCCGAAGAAAGAGCTTGTAGTGGATATTTTGTATGATATTATAGGAAGTATTTTGTTTGGTGCAGGAATCTATACATTTGCAGAGGGTGGAAACTTTGCTCCTGGAGGAATTTCAGGTATTGCCTTGATTATGAACAAGTTATGGAATCTTCCGGTTGGTACAATGACATTGATACTGAATATTCCACTGGTCATTATCAGTTACAAGACAGTAGGAAAGCGGTTTTTGATGAAGACTGCGAGGACAATGATTATTTCAACCATTTTTGTCGATCTTGTATTTCCGATGTTCCCATACTATACAGGACAGCGTCTGCTTGCAGCGATTTACTCGGGAGCATTGCTTGGACTTGGGATGGTTCTTTTCTATATGAGAGGTTCTTCTTCGGGCGGAGCAGATTTCCTGACGATGACGATCAAAAAGAAGAGACCACATATGTCTCTTGGTCGACTGACGTTGTTGATCGACTTGATCATTATTTTAATTGGATGGCCGGTATTCGGTGATGTTGACTCAGTTCTTTATGGATTGATCGCAGTATTTGTCTGCTCTGTGGTAATTGACAAGATTCTTTACGGAATCGGTGCAGGAACACTTGCAATCATTGTTACATCGAAGGGAGAGGAAACAGCGGAAGAGATTGGAAGAATCACCGACCGTGGTGTAACATCTTTGGAAGGAATGGGTACTTATACAAAGAGTAAGAGAAATGTTCTGCTCTGTGCATGTTCCAAGTCAGAAGCGTATCTTGTGAAAAATGCAGTTTACCAGGTAGATGACTCTGCGTTTGTAATGTTCACTGAGACGAGTGAGGTGCTTGGAGAGGGATTCAAGGAAAGTCTTGATGAGCTGTAAATAAAAGAGAAGAATATGAAATAGAAAAAGCTGCTGTCTGAACTGTTGCTTGCGGGACTCGTGAACAACAGACGGACAGCAGTTTTTCTATATGCTCTTTATGAAGAGATTCGTTTTCAAAGATATAAAAATGTTAATCTTCTTTCGCCCAGTCGAAGGAATATTTGACAGCCTTGTGCCAGCCTTTCAGTTTCTTTTCGCGGACTTCCGGATCAATCGAAGGTTCAAAGACCTGATCGATCGCCCAGTTCTCTTTGATTTCTTCAAGACTGTTCCAGTAGCCGACTGCAAGACCAGCCAGATAAGCAGCTCCCATAGCAGTCGTCTCAACGCAGACCGGACGGTGGACAGGTGCGTTGATCAGATCAGCCTGTGTCTGCATCAGGAAGTTATTTGCGCTTGCGCCGCCATCTACTTTCAGAGAGGCGAGGTCAATGTCGGAATCTGCCTTCATGGCAGTCAGGACGTCATATGCCTGATAAGCGAGAGACTCGAGGGTTGCACGGATGATGTGGTATTTATTTACCCCACGTGTCAGGCCCACGATCGTTCCGCGGGCATACTGATCCCAATATGGAGCACCGAGTCCGGTGAAAGCAGGCACAACATAACAGCCATTTGTATTTTTCACTTTCTTTGCCATATATTCGCAGTCGTCAGCGGAATCAATCAGGCGCAGTTCATCACGAAGCCACTGGATTGCCGCACCGGCGACAAAGATAGAACCTTCCAGAGCATATGTAACCTTTCCGTCAAGTCCCCAGGCAATCGTGGTGACCAGCCCATTGTTGGAAAAGACAGGTTTCTCTCCGGTGTTCATCAGAAGGAAGCATCCGGTTCCGTAAGTATTCTTCGCATCTCCCGGTTTAAAGCAGGTCTGACCGAAAAGTGCAGACTGCTGATCTCCGGCAGCACCGGCAATCGGGATCGCTCCGCCGAGGACGGATGGATCTGTCTCTCCGTAAATGCAGCTGGAAGGCTTCGGTGTCGGAAGCATACAGCGTGGGATCTGAAGTTCTTCGAGAATTTCGTCATCCCAGTCTAATGTATTGATATTGAAAAGCATGGTTCGTGATGCGTTGGAGTAGTCTGTAACATGTACTGCGCCTTTCGTCAGTTTCCAGATCAGCCAGGTCTCTACTGTACCAAAGAGCAGTTCTCCGCGCTCGGCACGTTCTCTTGCTTTCGGAACGTTGTCGAGAATCCAGCGGATCTTTGTTCCGGAGAAATAAGCATCAAGTACAAGGCCGGTTTTCTGACGGAACTTTTCTGTCAGTCCTTTTTCCTTCAAAGAATCGCAGAATTCAGCAGTACGACGACACTGCCAGACGATTGCGTGGCAGATAGGATCGCCGGTATTTTTATCCCACACGATCGTTGTCTCACGCTGATTCGTGATACCGATTGCGGCGATATCAGAAGGTTCTGCGCCGATGATGTTCATAGCCTCCACAGCAACTCCGAGCATGCTTGCCCAGATCTCGTCCGCATCGTGCTCAACCCAGCCCGGTTTCGGAAAATGTTGTGTGAATTCTCTCTGTGTGACGCTGCAGATTTCCCCTTTTTTATTAAATAAAATGCAGCGGTTACTTGTGGTTCCGGCATCTAATGCCATAACGTATTTTGACATAATATGTGCCTCCTCATTCTAGTATTACTCAGAACAGAAATGGTTACTTTGGCTTGAATGCATCTCGCCCCATCGCCAAAGGCGATTTAAAATGGCGAGATGCGTTGCTGGTCGCATATCGTGTGAACAGTAACCAGAAATGTGATAATCGAGGTTCGCTCTGTTCTATATTCTAATAAGATAAGAATATCATAATCGGAATGGAGGTTCAATGGACGAAAGGTGCTGTAATAACTAAATTTTCGCATTTTACTGTATTTTACTGTATGCATGCTTGCAAATCTTTTTGTGATACCGTAAAATAAATTTTGAATTGCTTTTCAGCAGTTCGCCTTATGCAACTAATAACGATACAGAGACATTAGAAAGTTTTATTTTCTTATGCATTTTCATAATAAGAAAGGCGGTATATTCCATGGGAATGATACGTGCTGAAAAGCTTGTATTTGAATATGATAAACGAGACGAAGAAGGTAATGTGATCGGATCCCATCGCGCCATTGACGGAGTTGACATTGATGTCCCGCAGGGGTCTTTTGTGGCGATTCTTGGACACAACGGTTCAGGAAAGTCTACCCTGGCGAAGCATATGAATGCGATTCTTGTCCCGACAGGTGGAACGATGTGGGTGGACGGAAGAGATACGAAAGATCCGAATGAGCTTTGGAACATCAGACAGAGCGCCGGTATGGTATTTCAGAATCCGGATAACCAGATCATCGGAACTGTTGTGGAAGAGGAAGTAGGATTCGGTCCGGAGAACTTAGGAGTTCCTACGGATGAGATCTGGAAACGGGTAGAGAACAGTCTGCGTGCAGTCGGTATGCTGGAGCGCAGAAAGGATTCTCCGAATAAACTGTCCGGCGGCCAGAAGCAGAGGGTGGCAATCGCAGGAGTGATCGCGATGGAGCCGAAGTGTATCGTGCTCGATGAGCCGACCGCGATGCTTGATCCGAATGGACGAAAAGAAGTGATCGAAGCGGTAGAGCAGCTTCGAAAAGAGAAGAATGTTACGGTGATCCTGATCACACATTATATGGAAGAAGTGATCGATGCGGATCAGGTATTTGTAATGGATGAAGGGCATGTGGTGATGCATGGTACACCGAAAGAAATCTTCAGCCGGGTGGATGAACTCAAGAAGTACCGTATGGATGTACCACAGGTGACAATGCTGGCAGACGCATTGATTCAAAAAGGAGTTCCGCTGCCGAAAGGAATTCTTAGAAGGGAAGAATTGGTGGATGCCTTATGTCAATTAAGTTAGAAAATATCAGTTATGTATATAGCCCGGGAACTGCATATGAGCATCATGCGCTGAAGGATGTCAGTCTTGAGATCCCGCAGGGACAGTTCGTCGGAATCATTGGACACACGGGTTCGGGAAAATCAACCTTGATCCAGCATTTGAACGGTCTGATGAAAGCAACCTCAGGGAAATTACTTTATGAGGGGCAGAATATTTACGAGGACGGATATGATATGAAGAAACTGCGTACACAGGTAGGACTTGTGTTCCAGTATCCAGAGTATCAGTTGTTTGAAGTTGATGTGTTAAGCGATGTGTGTTTTGGACCGAAGAATCAGGGACTTTCCAAGGAAGAGTGCGAGAAGCAGGCAAGAGAAGCCTTGAAGCTTGTAGGATTTCCGGAGAAATATTATAAGCAGTCCCCATTTGAATTATCCGGAGGTCAGAAGCGTCGTGTGGCAATCGCGGGAATTCTTGCAATGCATCCGAAGGTACTTGTTCTGGATGAGCCGACAGCCGGACTGGATCCGAAGGGACGAGATGAGATCTTAGATCAGGTAAAATTGCTTCATGAGAAGACCGGAATGACAGTAATTCTTGTTTCCCATAGCATGGAAGATGTTGCGAAATACGTGGAGCGCCTGATCGTGATGAATGATGGAGAAAAGATGCTTGACGGTACACCGGAAGAAGTGTTCCGCCATTATAAAGAGCTTGAGGCTGTTGGACTGGCAGCACCACAGGTGACATATGTAATGCATGATCTGAAAGAAAAAGGATTTGATGTATCAGCAGATGCAACAACTGTGGAAGAGGCTGCGGACGAGATCTACAACTTCCTGAAGAAGAGACAGGAGGTGCAGTCATGATCAGAGATATTACGATAGGACAGTATTATCCGGCGCAGAGTCCGATTCACAGACTGGATCCGCGTGTGAAGATTGTCTGCACACTGATCTTTTTGGTTTCTTTATTTGTGCAGAACAGTGTGCTTGGATATGCATTGGCATTTGTATTTCTTGCGTGCATGATTCACGTTTCTAAAGTCCCGGCAAAGTTTATCGGAAAAGGACTTAAGCCGATTGTGATCTTGTTATTGTTTACAGTGGCTATGAACTTGTTCCTTACAAGAGGCGGTGCAGTGTTATTCCATTGGGGAATCATTACGATCACAGAGACAGGACTTCGTACTTCTGTGTTCATGGCAGTTCGTCTTGTACTGCTTGTTGCAGGATCTTCTTTGATGACATTTACAACGACTCCGAACGGACTGACGGATGGATTGGAGAAGCTGCTTCATCCACTGAACCGAATCCATGTACCGGTACACGAAATTTCGATGATGATGTCTATTGCACTGCGTTTTATTCCGATTCTGCTGGAAGAGACAGACAAGATTATGAAGGCGCAGATCGCAAGAGGAGCTGATTTTGAATCAGGAAATATTATCCAGAGAGCAAAGGCAATGATTCCGATCCTTGTTCCGCTTTTCGTGTCTGCGTTCCGAAGAGCGAATGATCTGGCGATGGCAATGGAAGCCCGCTGTTATCATGGTGGCGAGGGGCGTACAAAGATGAAGCCTTTGAAATATCATTATCAGGACAGACTTGCTTATGCAATCACATTGGGATATCTAATCGCGATTGTAGTGATCGGAAGATTTGTGCCGTTTAAATTGTGGATTTTTTAGAATAAAATAAATAGAGAAGAGGGACGGAGATTTCTGTCCCTTTTATTTACGCGAGCAACGAGTCAAAGTCCGTGCTTGCACGAGAACTTGGCGACTGCCGCGATAACTTGAGAAACTCGCGGAGCGTGTTTCTCATAGTATAGGAGAAAGAACAGATATGAGAAGAATCAGATTGAGAGTGGCGTATGACGGGACAGCATACTGTGGCTGGCAGGTGCAGCCGGAAGTGCCGACAATAGAAGGTGAATTGAATCAGGCAATCTCCAGACTTACGAAGGAAGAGATTATCGTGATTGGGGCAAGCCGCACAGATGCTGGAGTCCATGCGAAGGGAAACGTTGCTGTATTTGACACAGAGTCTACAATCCCGGCAGACCGATTTGCTTATGCACTGAATCCGCTGCTTCCGGAAGATATTGTGGTTGTGGCTTCGGATGAAGTGGCAGCAGACTGGCATCCAAGACATTGTGATACAGAGAAAACATATGAATACAAGATCTTAAATAGCAAGTTTCCGGATCCGACGAGAAGAAGAGATACGTATCATGTTTCTTTTGACCTGGATCTTGAGAAGATGAGAGAAGCAGCGGGATATCTGAAAGGGGAACATGATTTTAAGAGCTTCTGTAATGTTCATACTCAGGTGGAAGATACGGTTCGCATGATTTATGATCTGGAAGTAGAGAAAGAGGAAGAGCTTATTACAATTCGTGTCCGTGGAAATGGATTCCTCTACAATATGGTCCGGATCCTTGCAGGTACGTTGATCGGAGTTGGAAGAGGAGCAATTGCCCCGGAACAGATTCCGGCCATTCTTGAGGCAAAGGATCGCCAGGCAGCAGGAATGACAGTTCCACCACAGGGACTAACACTTGTTAAAATTGACTACCTTGATGAAAAAAGCAAATAATTTTTTGTAACTATTCAGTCGCCCCTATTTTAGCCGTTTGAAACGTTCCTGAATTGGCACATACTGTTGAAAATATATGAGGTTATGGGGAATATTTGTTCTGCCTGATACCCACGACTGAATAGTTACAAATTTTTACGGTAATGTCAAGAGATATGCGCAGGCGTCAGAAAATGCACCATTCCTGTCAGCGCATACAAAAATGCTCCATCCAATCGGATGGAGCTTTTCTAATGTTGGCATTACCTATCTTTCCGGGCAGTCACCCGCCAAGTATTGTCGGCGCTTGTGAGCTTAACTTCTGTGTTCGGGATGGGAACAGGTGGACCCTCACAGCAATCAATACCAACTCATATGGATGGCTCTTCACCATCGTTTATTGTCAAAAGCCTTCCGGCTTCTAACCGCTTTATCCTAGCACATCCCGTGCTTCCTGTCAACTGCTTTTTACCAGAACTGCTGGTGACCCGTACCGGATTCGAACCGATGTTAAAGGCGTGAGAGGCCTCTGTCTT
>ENA-ORTY01001783-ORTY01001783.1-human-gut-metagenome-genome-assembly--contig:-NODE-1783-length-22709-cov-4.586078_pt1 | contig 22709 bp, 17 predicted proteins | sample MGYA00241917_ERZ509198 | MGnify/ENA primary metagenome ERZ509198 (study PRJEB26280, sample SAMEA2338857) | human gut metagenome | biome: human gut; feature: human-associated habitat; material: faeces...
CTCACATGCCTGCTGCTCGCCCTTGGAGCCGGGATCGCGTTTTTCGAAGTCCTTGCATATGTGGGTTATCTCGCTCACCATATACTCGGCCGCTTCTTTCTTCTTGTCAATGACTGACTGAAGATTCATTTTTATTACCTCCTTAAATATAAGTCAAGCGGCCGCCCGAAACCGCAAATACGGGTCGCGGCAGCCGCTCAAAACAGTCTTTTATCTGCGGGGACCGGTAAAGCCGTTCGCCTGCTGGAACTTGTCGATCTTGTCGATAACGCCGAGGACAACATCGAATCCGTCGCCGACAGTGTCAACGCTGAAGCGCTCGGGCATATCGTGCCAGGTGTGATAATAATAGGTCAGGGTCGGATCCTGAGCCGCAAATGTAACGGACTTCATGCCCGCCTTGGTCATCGGGGTGCTGTCGCAGCCGCCGACGGGGTTATGTATGCAGCCGTTCGACTTACTCTGAATGCCGAGCTCCGCGAAGGTATCCTTGAACATTGCCTCAAGATCCTTGTCGAAGCGGCAGAACTGCCAATCGTCCTTGATAACAACCTCGAAATAGTCCTTATCGGCGACGGAGTCCAGATTTATGTTCCACGCGTTTTCAAGAATGGCCTCGCCCTTATGAGCGCGGGTGAAAGCGAGAGAACCGCGGAGTCCCGCCTCCTCGGAGCCGCAGTTGAAGTCGATGATGCGGCAGTTCTTGGGCATCTTGTCGGGATTCTCTTTGAAATACTTTGTAACAGCATAGCTGATAGCGCAGCCGGAGGCGTTATCCATAGCGCCGCGGGATGCGTTGCGCGGATCGGGATCAGCCCACATGACAAGGAACGCGCAGCCGATAGCTGTAACGAGGGGCAGGAAGCGCATAGCGAACATGAAGTTCACAAACGCGGGAGAAGCGAAAGCTTCCGCTGCCCAGCTTGCACCGAAATAATAGCCGGTGTAAAGGGTCGCGACGGCAATCGAAGTGCCTGCAAGGAAGAAGAAGCAGAGAGCGCCGAAGCCGACCTTGACGAAGGTGGCAACGAGGCCGAGTGCGGGGTTTGTCTTAGCGAACTTCGAAGCGTGCTCGGAATGACGCCAGTTCCAACTGGTGTCGGTATGGCCGGAGAGGATGATGGTGTAGTCATACTTGCCGTCCTCCGGGAGCAGCTCGCCATAGGTGTTCTGCGATACTTCCTGCTTGAAGAACATATCGAACCAGGTCTTATAAAGGAAAACGCTGCAGACAAGCCAGACGATGCATGCCGCCGAAGCGAGAGCCATGCCGTACCAGACTGCGGGGATGCCCATTGCAATATAGACAAGGGCGCTCAGCGCGAGACCGAGCCAGCCTGCATAGGGGATTCCGCCGATGGACGCACGCGGGGAAACCGCAAACTCTTCGCGAACGGGCTCGATGCCGATCTCTCTGAGCTTATCGCCCATATAGGCAGCAAACTTTTTTTCGCCGTCCGAACCCGGCAATCTTGCGCCGATGTTCTTCGCGGCATGATTGATTATGTCGTATACCTCTTCGGCATACTTTCTGTGTTCTTCTTTCATGAAAAAGCGATACTCCTTTTGAAAATGTGCCATAATTATACAATAATTAGACGCAAAATTGCAATAGAGTTTAAAGAGAATATAAAAATTTTTTTAAATCTTTGTGAACGAGTAAATTTTTTCGGCGTCGGACGGAAACGATAATAAATGCAAAGGCGCTTTTTTCTATCAGAAAGGATAAAATTAAAATGAATAAAGAAAACGACAAAAAATTCGACGGCAGCCACTGCCCCACACCGAGCTCCGACCCTGTCATGGGCGAACCCGAGGACTCATTCGACATGGTGAACAAATACGGAACTTACAACATTCAGCCAACCTCGCAGACGGAAAATTCTTTTCCGCATATTGCGCAGGGACTGCCGAAAAAGCGCAAAAACGGGAAGAAGAATTAAAAGGCTACCCCCTCAGTACGAACATTACTTTTTTCTGTATTAACTAAATTTTTTTGGGCAAAGCATCCAAATTCATTGACAGAAATTGTTTAAAGTATTAAAATGCAATAGGAAGTTTTTTGTTCTTTTTTGGGGGTAGATTATATTGAGAATTGCGGTATGTGACGACGATTTGCGGGAACTTCGGGAGATAATGTCGCTCATTGAAGAATATCCGCGAAAGGCAGCCTACGGAATAAGTGCTACGGCCTTTTCAAACTCCGAGGAGTTGGCGGAGAGAATCGGTGAATTCGATGTTTTTCTTCTCGATTACCGAATGCCGGATATAGACGGGTTCGAGCTTGCAAAGCGTATCAGAGAAGAATATATGACAACGAAGACTATTATATTCATCTCGCAATACGACGACATCGTCTACGACGCTTTTGAGGTTCATGCGCATCGCTATCTCACAAAGCCCGTTGAGAAAGAGAAGCTCTACCGTGCGCTCAACGAGCTGGACAAGGACGCATATTCATTCCGCCGCCTGCTCGTCAGAAACGGCGGGGATTCAAAGCTCATCGACATAGACAGCATATATTTTATAAAAGTCGAGCGTAAGGACGCATATATCCACTACGACAGCGGCGGCGAAGAGAAAGTGTTCGTCTGCAAAAGGTCTCTCGACAGCCTTGAAAAGGAGCTTACGCCTTTTCACTTTTTCCGCACGCATCGCAGCTATCTGACGAATCTGTCGATGATAGATTACCTTAATACGGATGGTATATACATAAAGAACCGTGAGGAGAGCATTCCGATCAGAGCAAAAAGCTTAAACAAGATATCCAGAAAGCTTCGCGAGCTGGCACGGCAGCGCAACTCGCTTTAAAGTATAGGGGTAACAGAAGATGAACAATATCAAAGTATTAAACGCTGTTTGCCCGCCGCTGAACCTCATCAGCTGCGCCGCATGCATGATTTTCGTATACATATTCCTTCACGCACTCATAGGCTACAAGAAAAAGGTCAGAAAAGCTCCGCTCGTCGTTTTCTGCGTTGTTCTTGCCGCCCTCTCGATTCTCCCGATATTCTTGCCAGAATATTTCGACATAACCGACATCGCAGACGCAACATCGACGCTCTGCTTTATCGTGTTCCCCTATCTCGTATTGAAGCCGTACAAAAAAAAGACGGCGTTTTTATGGATAGGTATCGCGATGGCGGCGAGCCTCGACTATTTCGCGTTCATTATAAACTACGCCTTCAAGCTCGACACCATCGGTCAGATGTCGGCAAAAGCCATACTGTATGTATTGGTGTTCATAGCTATCATGCTGACAAGCGACAGGGTCGGCGATTTTGACACCATAGAATCGTTCGACAGATTCCCGCCGGTCGCAAGCTTGATGATATTCGCGGCATTTCTCGCCGCATATTACAGCGTCACTGTGTCGCTCAACGCGGATTATTCCAAAGAGACGGCAAACGCGCTGACTATGCTTTCGTCCGTGCTCATCGTCGGATGCATAGCGTATCTGGTTACAAAATATCTTATCGCTTCGCAGAGAAAGCGCGCGACGGAGAAGCAGCTTGAGCTCGAGCTCAACCACTACAATAATATGGTTCAGAAAAACCGCGATATGCGTGTGTTCCGCCATGATTTCAAGAACAATCTCACCTCCGTCAGGGCGTTGATATCCGACGGGCAGTACGGCGAGGCGGAAAAATACATAGACGAGCTTTACGGCAGGCTCGACGCGACGAAAAATGCTTTTTCAACAGGCAACCACTTTGCCGACGCAATACTCGCCGAGAAGAGCACGGCTGCAGCAGTTTGGCAGACCAAGCTTGATTTCGACGGAATAATACCCGCCGACGGGATTGAAAACATCGACCTCTGCACTATTCTTGCGAACGCGCTGGACAACGCTGTTGAGGCGAGCAAGCTTGTTGACAACGCGGTCATCAGCGTTCACGCCGTTCAGGATTCGGCGGTGTTCATGCTGACCGTCAGCAACCCCACTCTCCACCCGGTCGAGATAAAGAACAACACTGTCAAAACGACGAAGCTCGACAGCGTGAACCACGGGCTCGGCATCGGCAGCATAAGAAGCGCCGCAAAGAAGTACAACGGCGAGGTCAATCTCAAATATGAAAACGGATATTTCACTGTTGAAGTGATGATGATAATGAGAAAGGGTGCAAGAAACGATGAACAGTAAAATCAAAGCAACGCTCAGGAAATTTTTGAGCATTGCGCTCGCGGCACTGACCGTGTTCGGCTGCGCCGGAGCGGCTTTTGCCGCAGGCTCGGACGCAAGCGGCACAGTCAACGGAGTCGATTGGGTCTACACCTCGGCCGACAAAACGCTCGTTTTGAGCGGCAGCGGCACACTCGGCGAAGATGTTGCCGACTTCGGGCTTTTCGGCGGCTCATGGGTCGCCGAGCATGTAAAGATCGGGGCGGATGTAAATATCACAACCGGTCGCGTCTTTGAGAACTTTGACTTTGTAGATGAATATGAGGTAGACGCGAACAATAAATATCTCTGCAACCCCGACGGCGTGCTTATGGACAAAGATAAGACTGTGCTCATAAAATACCCAGCTGGGAGCAAAGAATTTTCGTTTTACACCGTTCCCGATACCGTGAAAACCATTTCTTACCGTGCTTTTGAGTTTTCTTCCGCTCTCAAAACAATATTCCTTAACGACGGTCTTGAGACAATAGAAAACTTTGCGTTTGACAACTGCGGCAATTTGCTCTATATCACAATACCCGGCACGGTGACCTCGATGGGCAAAGGCGTTCTGGCTCAGTGCAATCTGCTCAACAAGGTAACCATTGAAGAGGGCGTTACCGCGATACCCGAAGACGCATTTGACAGATGCAGAAGTCTCGAAACAGTAAATCTTCCCGATTCACTGACAACTATAGGCGACATCGCATTCTTTGGCTGCACCAAGCTTAAAACCCTGAAGCTGCCGAAAAATCTTCAGACATTTACCGACTCCCCCGGAAGAAATTTCGGCGGACTCAATATTGCCCTGACAGTCGACCCCGAAAATCAGTATTTCAGCACGGACGATCTCGGTGTGCTCTACAACAAGGACAAGACCCTGCTCTACTACTGCCCGAATCTTCCGTATACTTTTGACTACACCGTCAGATGTGATCTCAATAAATATGCATTCAAGGGGTGCGAAAATCTCAGAAACGTTGACATTGCATATAACCTGCGCGCCATACCGACATATGCTTTCAACGGCTGCAAAAATCTCAATACCGTAACTCTCCCCGCGACGCTTCAGAGAGTTGACGGCGCTGCGTTCGATTCATCGCTGAATACGGTAAATTACCGCGGCACAGAGGAACTCTGGAAGCTCATAACTATAGACAGCTACGACAACAGCGCCATTAAATCGGCAAATGTTGTTTATAATTACAGCGAAGAGGAAGAGCCGGAGGAGATAACCTTCACCTTCGACAGATCCAAAAGTACTGTAACCATAACAGGAAGCGGCACTTTGACGGTCAATGACATAAAGAAATGGGACACCTCGGAAATAAACACATACGCTCTCAAGGTTAAAATCGGCAAGAACATAAACGTAACCGATGCGAGAGTGTTCTGCGACTCGATACAGCCGTTCTATTACATGAAATCGTTCGAGGTCGATTCCGGCAACCCGTATCTCAGCTCGCTCAACGGAATTCTCTACAACAAGGACAAGACAAAGCTCATCAGGTTCCCTGCCCAAAATACAACGGCTGACTACGATGTTGTCGAGTGCACGGTTGCATCTACTGTAAAAGAAATCGCGCCATATGCGTTCGCGAACACGGGAGTTACAGATGTCAATCTCCCGAGCGGACTTGAAACCATCGGCGATTACGCTTTTTACAGTGCGACAAAGCTTGTTGACATCACTATCCCGGGCTCCGTAAAGACAATAGGCGTCGGCGCATTCCGTGACTGTTGGAAAATGACAAAGGCAACTCTGCCCGAGGGTCTTGAAACTATTCCACGGGAATGCTTTATTGGCTGCAGAAAGCTTGAAAGCGTAAATATTCCGGATTCTGTCACAACGATAGGCAATATGGCTTTCACAGGCTGTGCGCTCAAAGAGATAAATATATCGAAAAATCTTACAGAGATATCAATTCCCGGATACACTTTCAGCGGCTGCCCTGCGGCAATTACGGTAGACGCCGCCAACCCGAACTACAGCGCAGACGAGCGCGGAGTGCTCTATAACAAGGACAAGTCGCTCCTGCTCCACTGCCCGAACTTCGAGAAAGCTTTCACATTCGATATAAACTGCAACATAGATCAATATGCTTTCTACAACTGCGCGAATCTTACTGATGTAACTTTCTCATATGCTATCAAGAAAATTCCGTATGCCGCGTTCAGGAACTGCGGCTCGCTCAAGATAACCACAGTCCCCGACACAGTCAGAATGATAGACCAGGTAGCATTCGACGGATGCGGAATGACAGAGTTCTATCTCCCCGACTCGGTTGAATATGTAGGAACTCAAGCATTCAGCAGCACACCGCTGACACATTTTGAGTTCAATGACAAAGTAGACACTTTCAAAAATATATTCTCTATATGCCCGAAGCTCAGAACCGTCGTTGTCGGAAAGGGCATAAAGAAGATAGAAATCGGTGCGCTCGGCGGCACGAACAGGATAGATACTATATACTATCGCGGCACAAAGAGCGACTGGGACAAGATAAATGTTGTTGACGTTGCATCTGCGCTCAAGAACATCAAGATTGTCTATAACTATGGTCAGACGAGCGGCGTATGCGGCGACAACCTCACATGGAGCCTGCAGCCCGACCTCTTCCAAATAACTGTTGAGGGCAGCGGCGACATGTATTCCTACGACAACGCTGAGGACTTCACCTGGAGCAGCAACGCCGATCTGGTCACGGGAGTTGTATTCGGCAACGGAGTGACCTCCGTCGGCAAGAATGCGTTCAACAGCTTCCCCCATCTCAACGAGGTACTGCTCGGAAGCGATGTAAAAAATATAAACTCCCTCGCATTCGCAAACTGCGGCGACCTCATGACCGTTGCGATAACAACGGAGGGCGACACGGAAATAGAGTACGATGCGTTTGACGGTCACAACGAAAAATTCCTGCTCATATGCGACGAGAAAAACACCGCCGCGCAGGCTTTCGCCCTTGATAATGAGATGCCGCTTGTGACAGTAAGCTACGACGAGGAGAAGAAGGTTATAAACTTCAAAGGCACGCTCACCGTTTTTGACGGCGTCGCCGGAAGATACCTCGCCTACTACGCATCGAGATACCCCGACGCCATGTATCTCCACTTCGATGTTCTGACCTTCGACGGAATCAAGACGGCAGACTCGACGGACGGCAAGAGATTCGAGTGCGTCGATCCCGACTCCGAGTACCTCACCTTCAAGGACATCTATGTGAAGATAAGCGTTATGAAGGACGGCGAGGAAAAGGACGTCACCTTCGGCGAAATGCTTGAAAGATACGAAAACGGCGACTATGACGCTTTCTATGCCGAAATAGAGAACGACAACGGCACGGACAAATCGCTCGTTGTCAAGGCTTTCCAAGCAATCTTCAAGCCGATTCTTAAAATCACGTCATCTATAATTAATTTTATAAAGAAGCTTTTAAAATAACACAGACGAGCCGCTCTGCAAAACTCACAGGGCGGCTCTTTTTGCGTTTCGTTCGCGCTTTTTATTGATTTTCTTCCCGCGAAATGATATTATAAAGGACAACAGATTTTCGGAGATGAGTTTTGTGTTCATTCTGACGCTCGGCGAAAGCGATCCGTTTTTCAACCTGTCGGCTGAGGAATACTTTCTCTGCGAAAAGGACGAAGATTTTTTCCTGCTCTGGCAAAACGAGCCGTGCATTGTAATCGGCAGAAATCAGAACGCGGCGGACGAGATAAACGGTGATTATGTCCGCACCCGCTCGCTGCCCGTTGTTCGGCGGATGACCGGCGGCGGGGCTGTCTATCACGACGCGGGCAACCTCAATTTTTCGTTCATTCAAAACGGCGAAGCGGACAGAGTTGAACTATGCCGACCCGTTATAGATGTTCTTCGCTCCATCGGCGTTGTGGCGGAGATATCCGGGCGAAACGACATTCTTGTCGGCGGCAGAAAAGTTTCCGGCACGGCGATGTGCTCGCACGGCGGCAGATCGCTTTTTCACGGAACGCTGCTGATAAGCGCCGACCTTGAGGCTATGTCCGAGGCGCTGAAGCCGGACGAAACCAAGCTGATCGGGCACGGAGTTAAATCAGTCAGAAGCCGCGTTGCGAATCTGTCGGAATACACGAAAGAAGAAGTCAGACCCGATATTATCGGTGCGATGCTGGCTGAATATATGACGGAGCGCGGCGGAGAAATATATGAACTCGGCGAAAGCGATATAGAAGCCATTGAGAAGCTTCGGGACAGTAAATATTCGACCGACGAATGGAACTGCGGCGCCGAGCGGCTTCAAAAATCTGAGCGATCCCGTCTTAGCTGCGGGACGGTTTATATAAAAAAGAAAGCCGCCTGCGGGCGGATAGAAGATATACACATTTTCGGCGATTTCATGAACATCGGAGATATTTCAAAGCTCGAAGCGCGGCTTCGCGGGGCGGAGTTCCGGCGCGAAGAAATAATATCGGCGCTCGAAGAAGCCCGGGTTGAAAAATATATTCCGAATCTGACCGCAGACGAGCTTGCGGACATCATAATGAAAAGCGAGTGATACACATGGAGAGACTCAAAAGGGCTGCTGCCATACATGATATTTCGGGCTTCGGCAAATGCTCGCTGACAGTTGCCCTGCCGATAATCTCTGCCATGGGCATTGAGGTTTCGGTCATACCGACCGCCGTGCTATCGACGCACACTGGCGGATTCACGGGCTTCACCTACCGCGACCTCACGGGCGACATGCGCCCGATCGCGGAGCATTGGAAGAGCCTCGGAATAAAATTTGACGCGATATACAGCGGCTTTCTCGGCTCAGTCGAGCAGATAGACATAGTGACCGATTTTATAGATGATTTCAAAGAGAAAGACACGGTCGTGCTCGTCGACCCCGCGATGGCGGACGGCGGGAAGATGTATACGGTGTTTGACATGGACTTTGCAAAGCAAATGACGCGCCTTTGCGCCAAGGCGGACATAATCGTTCCGAACTTCACGGAAGCTGCGTTCATGCTCGGCGAGGAATACCGCCCTGCCCCCTACTCAAAAGAATATGTTGAATCGACGCTTCGCAGGCTCTCTTGTCTCGGGCCGTCAAAAGTGGTTCTGACGGGCGTTGCATTCGACGGCAGGCAGGTCGGCTCGGCATCATACGACCGCTCGACAGACGAGATAAGCTACGCCCTCTCGGACACGGTGGACGGATATTTTCACGGCACGGGCGATGTGTTCGCGAGCGCGCTGCTCGGCGCATACATGAACGGACTGAGCCTCGCCAAAAGCGCAAGGATAGCCGTTGACTATACCCACGGCTGCATCGTGAGGACAAAAGAAGCGGGCACGGATCTTCGCTACGGCGTTGATTTTGAGCACGGAATACCCGATCTGCTCCGGCAGACAGGAATAATATAAATAAAGAAAAGGCAAAGAGGAGAGGAAGAAATGAGCTACGCAGACGAGGTATTTATCGCCAACTGCAAGGATATACTCGAAAACGGCACATGGGACACGGACTACAACGTCCGCCCGCACTGGGAGGACGGCACGAGTGCGCACACGATAAAGAAATTCGGCATTGTCAACCGCTACGACCTTTCAAAGGAGTTCCCGGCGATGACGCTGAGAAAGACCTTCATCAAGAGCGCAACGGACGAGCTGCTCTGGATATGGCAGAAGAAATCGAACAACGTCAACGACTTCAAGGGGCACGTCTGGGACGCTTGGGCTAACGAGGACGGCAGCATCGGCAAGGCATACGGCTATCAGCTCGGAGTCAAGCACCACTATCCCGAGGGCGACTTCGACCAGGTTGACAGAGTTCTCTATGACCTCAAGCACAACCCGCTCAGCCGCCGCATACTGACAAACATATACGTCCACGCAGACCTGAGTGAAATGAATCTCTATCCCTGCGCCTACAGCATGACTTTCAATGTCACGGGCAAGAAACTCAACGCGATACTCAACCAGCGCTCGCAGGATATGCTCACGGCAAACAGCTGGAACGTCTGCCAATATGCGACGCTCGTTCACATGATAGCGCAGGTCTCGGGACTTGAGCCGGGCGAGTTTGTTCATGTCATTGCGGACGCGCATATCTACGACAAGCACGTTCCGATAGTCGAAGAGCTGATAAAGCGCGAGCCATACGACGCGCCGAAATTCGTCCTCGACAAGTCGATAACCGACTTCTACAAATTCACGCCCGACAGCGTGCATTTTGAGGACTACAAGTATCACGAGTTCACCGAGAAGATACCCGTTGCGATATAAGGAGCGAAAATGAAAGCAATAGTTTGCGCCGACATAAACTGGGGCATCGGCAAGGGCACGGGAATGCTCTTTCATATCCCCGCCGACCTCAAGTTTTTCAAAGAGAAGACCATGGGCAGCACCGTTATCATGGGACGCACGACATTTCTCTCCCTGCCGGGGCAGAAGGCTCTGCCTGGCAGGAAGAATATAGTGCTGACGCGAGACGAAAATTGGAGCGCCGAGAATGTCACGGTGTGCCACGGCATTGACGAGCTTGCGGACATAATAAGCAGCGACGAAAAAGTGTTTCTTATAGGCGGCGAGGCAGTCTACGGTGAGCTCATAGACGCCTGCGACGAGGCGTTTGTAACGCGCGTCAACGCGGACGGGGGCGCGGAGAAGTTCTTCCCCGACCTCGACGCCCGCGCAGGCTGGAGGCTCGTCGAGCGCTCCGCCGCGCAGTCAAACAGCACCAACTGCTGCCGTGCGCGGGTCATGGCCACGTAAAACAGCCGCCGGTCCTCCTCATACTGCTGTGTCTCACCGGGCGTGCGGCAGCACAGCTCCGGCTTGGCGGGCAGAATGCCGTCCAGCACATCCAACAAAATGACACGGTCATATTCCAGCCCCTTGGCCGAGTGGATCGTCGAAAGCAAAAACCTGCACCCGGGCGGATTTTCATGGCTTTGTATGATGCTGCGCAGCTTTTCCAGCCGCCGCAGCAGGTGCCGCGGCGTCGGCTCCTGTGCGCCGAGCATTTCCAGCACGGCCAGCTTCGTGCGGTCCATACCGTTTTTGTCCAGATATTTGCCGTAGCCCAGCTGGTCGGCCAGGAACCGCACCGCATCGTCCGCGGCCATTTTGGGCAGACGCGCCAGACCGTCCGCCACGTCAGCCATGGCAGCGCGGGTGCGCGGACGGATGCTGTCCTCATTCAGCAGGGCCATCCAGCAGCCCTGCCCGTACTGCCGCGCCTGACTGCAGGCAAACAGCGCCTGTGCGCGGGTGACGGGCACGCCAAATTTGTAGTAGCAGCGCAGAAAAGTTTCCCCATCCGCGGGGTGTGCGGCCAGCGTGAAAATATCGGTCACATCGCGGACGATCTTGTTGGTAAAAAAGGTCTGGTCCACTGCCTTGCAGGCGTAGGGGATGCCCCGCCGCTCGCACAGGTCGATGATGGGCAGTGCGCTCTCGTGGTTGCGGAAAAGCACCGCCGTCTCGGTATCGCAGTGCTGCGCCGTCTCAAACAAGAAGGGCAGCTGGTCGGCGCGGCGCGGCACGGTGACGATCTGCAGCGGTGCGCCGGGGCCCTGCGTCGGTGCGATGGTCTTGGGGCGGCGATAGCGGTTGCGCGCCACAAAGCGGTTGGCAGCCTCCAGAATTGGCTCTGTGGAGCGGTAGTTCTGCTCCATCAGCAAAATCTGTGCGCCGGGATAGGTCTTTTCAAAGTCCATCAGCGCCTGTGGGTAGGCGGCGCGGAAGCCGTAAATGCTCTGGTCCTCGTCGCCGACCATAAAGATATTGCCGCTTTCCTGCGCCAGCACGCGGATAATTTCATGCTGTACCTTGGACGTATCCTGCGACTCATCGACGCAGAAATACTTGTACCGTTTGCGGAACGCCGCCGCAACCGCGGGCGCACCGCGCAGGATTTGCAGCGCAAAGCAGAGCTGGTCGTCGTAGTCCATTTTGTGCGCGGCCTTCAGCGCCTTCTGGTAGCCGCGGTACAGATCAGGCAGATTCTCAATGTCGGTTTCCAGCTCGTCCAATTCCGCATCGGCCAGGCACATATTTTTAATGTAGGTGATGGCCGTGCGCAGATCCTTGACCGTGCTCTCGGCGGGGTACTCGTGGTTTGTGTCCTGCCATAGCCGCATGAGCAGCGGCGTGGTCTCGCTCTCATTGCGGATGAGCTCCGGCGGGGTACGGCCATACATGCGGCTGTACAGCGCGATGATGCGCGCCGCCACACCGTTGATGGTGCGGAACTCCAGCCGTGCGGCCAATTCGCCGCCGAACCGCGCCGCGAACCGGGCGCGCATCTCCTGCGTAGCGGCGACGGTGTAGGTCATTGTCAGGATGGCTTCCGGCGCAATGCCGCAGACCTCGGTCATATAGCCCAGCCGGGTGATGAGCACGGTGGTTTTGCCGCTGCCCGGCACCGCCAGCAGCAGCACCGGGCCGTTGACCGCCTCCACCGCCGCGCGCTGCTGGTCGTTCAGGGCCGCCAGATGGGCCGTTTCAAATATAGCCTTGTCCATGGCAGCTCCTTTCGTGCAGTATCAATTGCCGCGCAGTAGGGGCCGCACATGTGCGGCCCGCAGCTTCACGGGGGACGCCCGCTTATAGGCAGGCCGCGGGCCGGGCATGCCCGGCCCCTACAGTGTTTCCCTATTGTACCATACATCCCGCACAAAAGCAAAACAGCCGGTCCATGCCCTCCTTGCCGAGCAGTAATTGCGTGCGTGAAAACTGGTTTAACATGTATCGTTCCTCTCTCGCCCGTAAACGAGTTCTATGGGCAAAGCCGCGAGCCGGGCATGCCCGGTCCCTACTTCTCTATATCCCCACTATGCAGATGTGATTATAAATGTCAACCTTGCAAAGTGTAAAAACCTGCAGCATTTCAGCCCGCGTATTTTGTCACCCCCAAGTCTTGGATAAACGCGCACACTGTGGTACAATATGTAAGAAAGAGCAAACTCCCCATAACCAAAGGACGTCACCATGAAACAAGGTAATTTGAATATACGCTGCACCGAAGATTACGCGGTGCTGTACTGGGATAAACCCGCCGCCGCGCCCAGCGGGGCGGAATACACGGTCTCCCTGAACGGTGAGGCCATTGGCCGCACAGACCGCACCCATTTTACGATAGAGGGGCTGAGCTACGGCAGTTCCTTCCGGGTGGACGTGGTCAGCGGCAGCTACTGCATCGGCTCGGCCACGCTGCAGTTCGGCAGGGAAAAACGCCGCATCGACATTACCGCCGCGCCCTACTTCTGCAAGGGCGACGGCCATATCCTGAACACCGACAATTTACAGCGGGCCATCAACGACTGCGGCGCGGACGATATTCTGTACGTGCCGGCGGGCGATTTCCTGACCGGCGCACTGCGGCTGCACAGCGATCTGGAAATTTATCTGGCCAAGGGCGCGGTCCTGCAGGGCACAACGAACATTCACGACTATTCGCCCCGCATCCCCAGCCGATTTGAGGGCACCGAGATGCGCTGCTACTCAAGCCTTTTGAACGCGGGCGACATGAACCACAAGACCGGCCCAAACTGCCACAATATCATCATCCGCGGCAGGGGCACGATCTGCGGCGGCGGGCAGGAGCTGGCCCGCAAGATCATTGAGGACGAGCGCGCCCGCATCAAGAGCTTTCTGGACGACAATCGGGAGCTCGTCGAAAGCTGCGAGAACAGCGACACGATCCCGGGCCGCGTCCGTCCGCGGCTTATCAATTTAAGCAACTGTGAGAACGTCTGGATCAGCGGTATCACGCTGAAAAACGGACCGTCCTGGAACGTCCACATGATCTACTGCGACGACATCCAGACCGACCACTGCACCTTTGTGTCCGAGGGCGTCTGGAACGGAGACGGCTGGGACCCGGATTCCTCAACGAACTGCACGCTGTTTGCGTCGGAGTTCTCGACGGGGGACGACGCTGTCGCCATCAAGAGCGGCAAGAACCCCGAGGGCAACGAAATCAACCGTCCCTGCGCGCATATCCGGGTGTTTGACTGCCGCAGCGACTGCGGCCACGGCATCTGCATCGGCAGCGAGATGAGCGGCGGCGTGGAGGACGTACAGATCTGGGACTGTGATCTGGCAAACTCGCTGTCCGGCATCGAGATCAAGGCCACGCCCAAGCGCGGCGGCTATGTGCGCGGCGTAACCGTGCGGGACTGCATTACGCCCCGCGTCATGCTGCACAGCGTATCGTATAATGACGACGGTGTGCCCGCCGGTGCTCCGCCGAAGCTCGAGCACTGCTTCTTTGAGCGGCTGACTCTGACCGCCGAGGTGCTGGACCATGACCGCAGCCGGCACGATGCCGCCCCGATCGAGATCGCGGGCTTTGACAAGCCGGGCTATGAGGTCGAGGACATTGTCTTTAAGGACATTACCATCACCAAGCCGTCCGTCGCCCTGCCGCTGGGGCTGTGCAAGGGTGTAACGCTGAGCAATCTTGCGTGTGTGAAGGAATAAGCCTAAAGCCTCCCCACTTTATGAACAAATCTTAAAACTTCCTTACACCCTCTTGCACCGCGGTGCAGGAGGGTGTATTATTATCATGCTTAATAATTAACATAAGCCAACTATTAACAGGAGGTGTTCACCAATGGGCACTGAAACCCCTTATCTGAGCGGGGTGTTCCGCTTTGTGGCGCGGCTGCACACACTGTCCAGGCGCGGGATGCGCATGGCACTGGCCGGGCAGCCCAAATGCCGCTATGGCATGCTGCAAAGTCTGTACAATCTCATTGAGCAGCACGGCTGCGACGGCGCGATCTATGTCTCGGACATTGCGCGGCAGATGCACCAGCCTATGCCGGCGATTTCCCGCGGGCTGCGTCAGATGGAGCAGGACGGCCACATCGTCCGCGAGACAGACCCCAAGGACCGCCGCAAGACGCTGGTGCGCATCACCCCGGCAGGGGAGCGTGCCCGCAAAGTCAATGAGCAGGCCATGAACGACTACTTTGCCCGTATCATGGCGCGGCTGACCCCGGAGCAGCTGGCGCAGGCCAACGCCGTAAAGGACGCTCTGCTCGCCGCCATCGAGGCCGAGAACGCCGCTATGAAAACCGATTTGAAAGGAGAACCCCCGCATGACGAAAATTTTTAAGCAGCTGGGGCGGCACTGGGCGGCCTGCCTGGCCGTCGTTGCGCTGCTCATCGTGCAGGCATACTGCGATTTAAGCCTGCCCGACTACACAAGCAAAATTGTGGACACCGGCATCCAGCAGGGCGGCATTGAAAGCCCCGTGCCCGACACCGTCCGCAGCACAACGCTGCAGGCGCTCGAGCTGCTCATGTCCGAGGACGACGCCGCACTGACGGACGAAGCCTACTCCGACCCCGACGCGGACGGTGTGCGCACACTGAAGCCGGACGCGGACACCGCCGCGCTGGAAAATGCGTTCACAACGCCGGACGTTGTGCTGTACATGGCCGCGGCAAAGAATGCCGCCACTGCCGCCGGTACCACCGACACCGTGGCCCCCACGGCCTATGACCTCGACGCCGTCGCCACGCAGCTGGCCGCCGCGTCCCAGGCCCCCGGCGCACGGGAAATGCTGCAGAGCCAGCTGACGGACGGTCTCGCCCAGCTGGACGAGACCGTCGCCGACAGCCTGTCCAGCCAAGCCATGCTGCTCGTCGCGCTGGAATATGACGCTCAAGGCATTGCCCATGACGTGCAAATGTCCTATCTGCTGCGCACGGGCGGCCAGATGCTGGCTTTAACGCTGCTCATGGTTGCCGTGGCCGTCGCCGTAGGCTTTATCGCGTCCCGCGTCTCCGCCGCCATTGGCCGTGACCTGCGCCGCGACGTGTTCAGGACCGTCGTCGGCTACTCCAACGCCGAAATCGAAAAATTTTCCACTGCTTCGCTGATTACCCGCACCACGAACGACATCCAGCAGGTGCAGTTCGTCTGCGTGATCCTGCTGCGCATGGTAGCCTACGCGCCCATTTTGGGCATTGGCGGCATCATGCACGTTGCCAGCGGCAACACGGGGCTGGAATGGATCATCTTTGTGGCCGTGGCCGCGCTGCTGGCGCTCATCGCCGTTTTGATGAACGTAGCCATGCCGAAATTCAAGCAGATGCAAGTCCTGGTGGACCGGCTGAACCTTGTCAGCCGCGAAATCCTGACCGGCATTATGCCCATCCGCGCGTTCAGCCGCGAGGCATTTGAGGAAAAGCGCTTTGACAGGGCCAACACCGACCTGATGAAGACCCAGCTGTTCACCAACCGCACGATGGTCGCCATGATGCCGTTTATGACGCTCATCATGAACGGCACGAGCCTGCTCATCGTCTGGTTCGGCGGCAAGGCGATGGATCTGGGCAACATGCAGGTGGGTGAGATGATCGCGTTCATCACCTACACGATGCAGATCGTCATGTCGTTCCTCATGCTCTCGATGGTCGCCGTCATGCTGCCCCGTGCCGGTGTGGCTGCGGACCGCATTGACGAGGTCATCAAGACCCCCTCGACCATCCATGACCCCGCTGCGCCCAAGGCACTGCCCGCGGACGGCACCCACGGCGTTGTGGCGTTCCATGACGTCAGCTTCCGCTATCCCGGCTCCGACGAGGACGCGCTCGAGCACATCAGCTTCACGGCCAGACCCGGCGAGACAACGGCCATCATCGGCTCCACGGGCTGCGGCAAATCTACGCTGCTCAACCTGATCCCGCGCTTCTACGATGTGACCGAGGGCAGCGTGACGATTGACGGCGTTGACGTGCGCGACATGACCCAGGCACAGCTGCACGACGAGCTGGGCTATGTACCGCAGAAGGGCGTGCTGTTCAGCGGCACGATCACATCCAACCTGAAGTTCGGCGGCGACCACATCACCGACGCCGACGCAGAGCAGGCCGCCGAGATCGCCCAGGCCACGGAGTTCATCTCCGCTAAGCCCGAGGGCTTCGACAGCCCGATTGCCCAGGGCGGCAGCAACGTCTCCGGCGGGCAGAAGCAGCGCCTTTCGATTGCCCGCGCCATTGCCAAGCACCCGCAGATCTATCTGTTTGACGACAGCTTCTCGGCGCTGGACTACAAGACAGACGTGGCGCTGCGCCGTGCGCTGAAGGCTAAAACCGACAACGCCACGGTCATTATTGTGGCGCAGCGCATCTCCACCGTGCTGCACGCGAACCAGATTCTTGTGCTGGATGAGGGGCGCCTCGTCGGCAAGGGCACCCATGCCCAGCTGATGGAAAGCTGCCCCGCGTATCAGGAAATTGCGCGCAGCCAGCTGAGCCAGAAGGAACTGAATTTGCAGAAGGAGGGTGAGTGATATGCCAAGACCCGGACGCATGACGACGGAGCGCGCCAAGGACTTCAAGGGCACGCTGCGCCAGCTGCTGGCCGCCATGAGCAAGTATAAGCTGTCGCTGGTCGTCGTCATTGTTTTTGCTGTTCTGTCAACCATTTTCAACATAGCAGGGCCGAAGATCCTGGCCAAGGCCACCACGGCGCTGGCCACCGGCTGGATCGCCAAGCTGCGCGGCGTGGGCGGCATCGACTTTGCCTACATCGGCAAGGTGCTGCTGTTCCTGCTGGGCATGTACCTGCTGTCCGCGGCGTTCAGCTTCATTCAGGGCTGGCTCATGTCCGGCCTGTCGCAGAAGGTCTGCTACGACTTCCGCGACCAGATCAGCAAAAAGATCAACCGCCTGCCGCTGGCCTACTTTGAAAAGCGCACCGTCGGCGAGGTGCTGTCCCGCATTACAAACGACGTGGATACGCTGGGCCAGAGCCTGAACCAGAGCGTGACCCAGCTGATCACCAGCGTTGCGACGATGGTCGGCGTGCTCATCATGATGCTGTCCATCAGCCCTAAAATGACGCTGATCGCCCTGCTGATCCTGCCGGTTTCGCTGGCGCTGGTGCTGGTGGTCGTCAAGTTCAGCCAGAAGTATTTCAAGGCGCAGCAGGCGACGCTGGGCGTTGTCAACGGTCAGGTCGAGGAGGTCTACTCCGGCCACAACGTCATCAAGGCGTTCAACCGCGAGGCCGCCGTGCTGGACGACTTCAACGCCGCGAACGATAAGCTGTACGAATCCGCGTGGAAATCGCAGTTTTTGTCCGGTCTGATGCAGCCCATCATGAACTTTGTGGGCAACCTGGGCTATGTGGCCGTCGCCATCGTCGGCAGCATTTTTGCCGCAGCGGGCGCCATCACCATCGGCGATATTCAGGCGTTCATCCAGTACGTCAAGAACTTCACCCAGCCCATCCAGCAGCTGGCGCAGGTGTCCAACATGCTGCAAAGCATGACCGCCGCCGCCGAGCGCGTCTTTGAATTTTTGAACGAGCCCGAGGAGGACCAGCTGGCCGACTCCGCCCGCCGCGCCGACCCCGCCTGCATCGACGGTCAGGTCACGTTTGACCATGTAAAGTTCGGCTACACGCCGGAAAAGACCGTCATCCACAATTTCAGCTGCAATGTCAAGCCCGGCCAGAAGGTCGCCATCGTCGGCCCCACCGGCGCGGGCAAGACCACAATGGTCAAGCTGCTCATGCGGTTCTATGATGTGGATTCCGGCGAAATTTTGCTGAACGGCCACAACGTCAGGGACTTTGACCGCAGCGACCTGCGCGAGGGCTTCGGCATGGTGCTGCAGGATACCTGGCTGTTCAAGGGCACGATCATGGAGAACATCCGCTATGGCCGTCTGGATGCCACGGACGAGGAGGTCATTGCCGCCGCGAAGGCTGCAAACGCCGACCACTTTATCCGCACGCTGCCCGGCGGCTACCAGATGGAGCTGAACGAGGACGCCTCCAACGTCAGCCAAGGCCAGAAGCAGCTTTTGACGATTGCCCGCACGATTTTGGCGGACAACCGCATCCTGATCCTCGATGAGGCGACATCGAGCGTTGACACCCGCACCGAGCAGCGCATCCAGACGGCTATGGACCGCCTGATGCAGGGCCGCACGAGCTTCGTCATCGCGCACCGCCTGTCCACCATCCGCGATGCCGATTTGATCCTGGTCATGCGCGAGGGCGACATTGTCGAGCAGGGCACCCACGACGAGCTGATCGAAGCCGGCGGGTTCTATGCCGATTTGTACAACAGTCAGTTTGAGGATGTGACGGCTTGACAAATTGACGCAGGTTGGTTCTAAGGCTTCCCCCGCGGGGGAAGCTGTCCGCGAAGCGGACTGATGAGGGCAAAGCTCCCGCAGCCACCCATTTATGAGCAGTATCCGCAGGGTCGCCCTCATCCGACCCTACGGGCCGCCTTCCCCCACGGGGGAAGGCTTTTCTTTTATTGACACCCCTGCTATAATAATAACCAAAGGGGGCATTACCTGTGGATTATGCAAAACTTACGGCGCAGGCGCGGCAGGCTGCGGAAGAACTGCTGCAGGCTGCGCATCTCGAGACCGGGGATATTTTTGTGGTCGGCTGCTCCAGCAGCGAGATCATGGGCGGGCGCATCGGCAAGGATTCCAGCATGGAGGCTGCCGCTGCCGTGCTGGCGGGCGTGCTGCCGCCATTGCAGGAGCAGGGCGTCTATCTGGCCGCCCAGTGCTGTGAGCATCTGAACCGTTCTATCGTCATTGAGCGCGAGGCCGCGAAGGCCAACGGCTATCAGATTGTCTCGGCCATTCCGCAGCCCCACGCGGGCGGCAGCTGGGCCACGAACTGCTGGCAGCGCTTTAACGACCCCGTCCTTGTGGAGGAGATCAGGGCCGCCGCGGGCATGGACATCGGCGGCACGCTGATCGGTATGCACCTGCGCCGCGTGGCTGTGCCGGTGCGCTTGTCGATGGACCACATCGGGCAGGCAATTCTGCTCTGCGCCCGCACCCGTCCGCCGTTCATCGGCGGTTCCCGCGCCGTTTACAGTCAGGAGGAAGTGCGATGATTCCCGAAGCCCAGAAGCAGCAGATGGCCGAGGCCGTCGCGAAGATCCGTGAGACGATGGCCGCCGCCGCCAAGGCCGCAGGCCGCGACCCGGCAGAGGTGCGCCTTTGCGCCGCCTGCAAGACCCGCACAGTGGAGGAGGTGCGCTACAGCGCCGACCTGCCCATTGACCTGTTCGGTGAAAACCATGTGCAGGAGCTGGTCGAAAAGACCGACGCGAACGCCTACAACGGCAAGCCCGGGCACTTCATCGGGCATTTACAGACGAACAAGGTCAACAAGGTCGTAGGCCGCGCCGCGCTGATCCAGAGCGTGGACAGCACGCGCCTTTTGGATAAGATTGATGCCGCCGCGGCCCGTCTGGGGCTGGTGCAGGACATTCTCGTCGAGATCAACATCGGTGAGGAGGCCAGCAAGAGCGGCGTGGACACCGACAGCCTGTTCCCGCTTTTGGAGGCTGCCGCCGCCAGGGAGCACATCCGTCTGCGCGGCCTGATGGCGATCCCGCCCGCCGACGCCGACGACACCGAGACCCGCCGTTTTTTTGCACAGATGCGGGAGCTTTTGGCCAGAGCCGACGCCCGGCACTATGACCGGGCACAGATGGACATTCTGTCCATGGGTATGAGCCACGACTACGCCGCCGCCATCGCCGAGGGCGCGACCATCGTCCGCGTCGGCACGGCGATTTACGGCGCACGGAATTACAGCAAAAAGGCATAATTTCAGGCTTCCCCCGCGAGGGAAGCTGTCCGCGAAGCGGACGGATGAGGGCAAAGCTTCTGCAGCCACCCGTTCACAGGATTTCGCCGCAGACCCGCCCCTCATCCGGCCCTTCGGGCCACCTTCCCCCTCGGGGGAAGGCTTTTTTATTTTCTCCCCCTGTATTCCCGCGGCGTCATCCCGTACCGCTTTTTGAACAGACGGTTGAAGTAGGACAAATTCTCAAATCCGCATTGCTCCGCAATCGCCAGCACGGTGTCGCTGCCGCTGCGCAGGGCATCGGCGGCGGCGTTCAGGCGTTGCTCGTTCAGGTATTCGGTAAAGCCCTGGCCGGTCATTTTCTTGAACCAGCGCATAAAATGGCTGGGGCTGCATCCGCAGGCCGCCGCTGCGTCGGTCACATGCAGCGCCCTCGCGTAGCCCTCATTCACAAGCTGCACCACGGTTTTCAGCCGCCGGGTATCGGGGGTATCGGCAGGGGGCAGGTCTCCGGCGCGGCCCACCAGCGCCGCCAGAAACAGCAGCAGCTCGCCCTTAATACAGAGTTCATATCCCACGTCTTTGATCTTGTTGAATTCCTCCGCCGCGTGCAGGCACCGCACCGCCCAGTTGTAGCCCCAGTCTTCCGGGCCAAGGCGCATGGGCAGAGCCAGACGTCCGCTCTGCAGCGGCAGCAGGTACTTCTCGGCACAGATGTCACCGGCGCCGCCCAGCAGCTCCAGCTCAAAGATGATGTTCTCATATTCCATTGCCTCACCGGGCAGCTGGCGCAGGGCATGCAGCACGCCGGGGGCAAACACGTAAATGTCGCCCGCCTGTGCCGTGTAGGTCGTCAGCCCGGCCTGCACGATGCCGCGCCCTTTTTTGACAAAGACCAGCTCCATACTGTCCTGCCAGTGCAGCGCCACCTGCGGGAAGTCCTTCGGGATCGTGCACGGGTAGATATTGAACGGGAACCACGCGGCCCCGTGTTGCTTTGCTTCGCGTAAACGCTCTTGTTTCGCCATATTTTCACCTCGTATGATAGTATTGTACCATAAGTTGCGGGTATTTTGCAAGTCAGATGCACGTTTTGTGTGGTATAACCAAGTTGTACCCAAGAAGCACATACACGAATGGAGGGAACCTCTTATGAATATGACTGCTGCGATGGAAGCCAGAACCAAAAAGCCTCTGACCGCCTGCACCGACCAGGAAATCTATCTGGCCCTGCTGGACATCGTCCGCGAACAGAGCGCCGCCCGCGTCCGTCCCGTCACGGGCCGCAAGCTCTACTATATCAGCGCCGAATTTCTGATCGGCAAGCTGCTGTCCAACAACCTTATCAATTTAGGGCTGTACGACGACACCCGCGCCGCGCTGGCCGCTGCCGGGAAAAACCTGTCCGATATTGAGGAGGTCGAGCCGGAGCCAAGCCTTGGCAACGGCGGGCTGGGCCGTCTGGCCGCCTGTTTCCTTGACTCCCTCGCCACGCTGAACCTGCCCGGCGACGGTGTCGGCCTGCGGTATCACTTCGGCCTGTTCCACCAGTCCTTCAAGGACGGCGTCCAGAACGAGCTGCCCGACCCGTGGCTGACCGCCCACTCCTGGGCGGAAAAAACGGATACGGTCTATCCCGTCGAGCTGGCCGGCAAGACCTACAGCGCCCGTCTGTACAAGCTGGCCGTCACGGGCTACGAGGGCCGCACGAACACGCTGAATCTTTTCGATCTCGACACCATTGATGAGAGCATCGTCCACGACGGCATCACGTTCGACAAGACCGACATCGACAAAAACCTGACGCTTTTCCTGTATCCTGATGACTCCGACGAGGCCGGACGCCGTCTGCGCGTTTACCAGCAGTACCTGATGGTTTCCGCCGGGGCCCAGCTGATTCTGGCCGAGTGCGCCGCCCGCGGCTGTGATTACCACGATCTGGCCGACTACGCCGCCATCCAGATCAACGACACCCACCCCAG
>ENA-ORTY01001792-ORTY01001792.1-human-gut-metagenome-genome-assembly--contig:-NODE-1792-length-22607-cov-2.840059_pt1 | contig 22607 bp, 15 predicted proteins | sample MGYA00241917_ERZ509198 | MGnify/ENA primary metagenome ERZ509198 (study PRJEB26280, sample SAMEA2338857) | human gut metagenome | biome: human gut; feature: human-associated habitat; material: faeces...
CAAGTCTATTCGCTGGATTTTTCCACCAAGACTGTTTTTTCTTTGAAAATCTGGTGGTTTACACATGTAGATGATCGGGTTTCTGCTTGTCGTACCACAATGGAATATGATATAATCACGCAGGAAGAAAGGCGGGATTTTATGACGGGAGAACAGGAGCTTTTGCTGGCGCTTCTGCGCGGCGAGCTGACGGGGACGGCGGCAGAGCTTGACGAAAAGACGCTGCGGGAGGCCGACTGGGGCGCGGTATTAAAGGAATCACAGGCGCAGGCGGTGACGCTGATGGCGGCGGACGCGCTTTCCCCGTTCGGAAAATACGTGACGAACATCGGGGCCTGGACGAGCTGCGCGGCGCGGCTTATGCGGGCAAATTTTGCGCTTTTGCAAAGTGAGGTGTGGCTGGAGAACGCGATCGCGCCGGAGCCGATGGTGATTTTAAAGGGTATGTCCGCTGCGAGCTACTATTGTAAACCGTCCGGGCGTGTGCTGGGAGACATCGACTTTCTGACGGACCCGGCAAAGACGGACGCCCTGTTGGACTGTCTGACCGAAAAAGGCTGTAAGATCATCGACGAGCCGGGCGACAGCAGCCACCACCGAGAGCTTACGCACGGCTCGACGCTTTTGGAGCTGCACTTTGCGATCCCGGGCATTCCGTTCGGGAAGGCGGGGGAACTTGTTTGCGCGCGGGCGGAAGGGATGTTATCCCGGCGTGTTGTGCGCGAGTTGGACGGGCAGAAATTTCCTTCTCCCGCGCCGACCGACCACGCGCTCGTTTTGCTGCTGCACACGCAGAACCACATGCAGGAGGCGGGCGTCGGCCTGCGGCATTTGTGCGACTGGGCGGCATTTTTGCGGGCGGAAGCGGACGGGGCGTTCTGGCCGGAATTTCTGGATTTCTTGAAGGAGATCGGGCTGCTGCGCTTTGCGGAGGTGCTGTCCAAAACGTGCGCGATGTATCTTGGCGCGCCGCTTTTGGACTTTGCGAAGGACGCGCCGGAGGAGCTGGCCACGGGAATTCTGGAAGATATTCTCTCGGGCGGAAACTTCGGGCGGCGGGACGAGACGCACAGCGGAAGCGCGGTTTTTCTGCCGTCATTCCGGGGCGAGGAGAAGCGGCAGACGCGGACACAGAAGCTCTGGCAGAGCCTGCTTGGCGGCGTGCGCTCACACCACCCGATCGTGAAAAAAGTCCCGGTCCTGATCCCGTTTTTCGCGCTCTGGCGGGCGATACTATATATAGTAAGAGCGGCGCTCGGAAAGCGGCAGCGGCTGGGGGATATGAGCCGGGTCGGGCGGGACCGGGAGGCACTTTTCCGCGCGCTGCGGCTGTTTGAGCGAGCGTGAGCTGGCAGCAGAACGCGAGACGAGCGAAAAAAATTTCCGGAATAGTAAAAAAATGATAATACAGGGTTGCATTTGAAGAATTGGATTGCTATAATCGTGTTAAGATGTGGCTGCTGGGCTTGCCGGCTGTAAACGGTTCCACGGTCGACGGGAAACAAGCTGCAAAAAAGACCTTCGGGCCATATTTTGAAAGTGAGGGAAAATACAGATGAGACACATGCGTTCGCGGCGTATTCTTGCGATGCTGCTGGCTCTGAGTATGATCTTCGGTCTGCTGACGACAACGGCGTTCGCAGGCGAGGTCGACCAGAATACCAGTAACGTCGGGGAAAGCGCCGCAAATGGTACGTCTGAGGTCGGTTCCGGCGTGGGACAGTCTTCGGGCGCATCTGAAGACGAGTCTTCCAAGGTAACGAACAAAGAGGACGTTCCCACGGAAGAGGAAACGAACCCCGAAGAAAAGAAAACAACCTCTAGTGAAGAGGTTGACACGCAGGTAGGCGAGGGAATGGAAGTTCCCACAGCTACCACAATCGCGACAGACGAAGCGCTGATCAACGCTATTAACAATGCAGTGGATGGCGACACCATCACACTAGCGGAAGGCCAGTATCAGATTTCCGATCTTATTGGTCTCTCCAACGCGAATAAGGCTGTTACCATCTCTGCGGAGACTAATGCAACTGTTATTTTGAATGCAGCAGATGGTATTGCACTGCATGGTGCGAAGATCACTTTTAATGGCATCACCTTCCAGTGGGGAACTGCCAATTATAAAGGTATCCAGCACGCAAGCGAGCTGGAATACAATGACTGCATCATCAACGGTAAGGTCTTCCTGTATGCTGGAAAAGAGACGTTCAATCATTGCACGTTTAATCAGGATAGTGCAGACTACTGCGTCTGGACTTACGGCGCAGCAGAAACAACGTTCAATGACTGCACATTTAACTGCAAGGGCAAGGCGGTTCTCGTTTATAATGAGGGCTACATTAAGACTGTCAAGGTTGAAGTAAACAATACGACGTTTGCTGCATCGGAAACTGTTGATAAGAAAGCGGCTATCGAACTCGATACGCACCTTATGAAAGGTGCTTCGATTACCGTCGACAATGCTTCCACAGCGACCGGCTTCTCTACAAATACTACAGATGGCGCTGGCCTTTGGAATGCTAAGAGAATCGACAGCGAGAACAACGAAACGGTTGAAGTTGTTGTTGGCGGCGAAGTGAAGTATACGCTCACTACTGCCCCTGTGGCAATGGTCAACGGTGTTTCGTACGATAAGTTGGAAGACGCATTTGCAGCACTTAGCGACAAGGCCTACACTTTGACGCTCAACGACGAGAGCGCTTGGGATACGGCTACGCCCGTCTACTGGGCAGCTGGCACGCAGAGCGGCTACGAGGCTACTCTGGCGGAGGCTCTGACAGCGGCTTACAAGGCCAATGTGGGCGATATCACGATCATCTGCCGTCCGGGCGCGGATGTTGGCACGATGACGCACGGCCATGTTGCTGACAACCTCACCATCTACGGCAACAAGGCGTACATCTCCGCCGGCGAGTGCGACCTCGAGGTTGATACCTTTAAGTTTGACCGCAGTACCGGCAAGCAGGCGACCGATGGTGTAACGCTGGATAAGGATATCACCATCACCGCTTATGAGCTGGATAACCTCGGTGTTTGGGGTCAGAGAAACACGAACAACACCGTGAACGTGAACCTGACCGACTGCGATACCGTTAATGGTATTACGGTTCAGCGCGTTTACATCAGCGGCACGACGGGCGTGAACAACATCACCCTGACCGGCTGCGACTTTGAAACCAAGGCAACCTCCGTCTACTCCAACGCGGACGGCGATATCAATATTACCAACTGCTCGTTCACGGGCGCACAGGTTCCTGTGAACTTTAACCACAAGACCGACGGTGAGCAGACTCTGCGCGTTTCGAACTGCGAGTTCAATGCTTGCGGCGACGCGGGCGAGTGGAAGCAGTTCGCAGCTCCTGTCCGCTTTGTCAACAGCGGCAGCGGCAAGCAGAGCGCAACGGTCGATACCTGCACGTTCACCGATACCGTTGGCCCGAACGGCGACATCCTCATTGGTGATGGCCGTACGGGCCAGGAGTCCAACGACGTGAACCTGACCATTACGGATACCGAAGCGAAAATTCAAGCGCAGAAGCCCGGCTATTATAAAGATGACGGCACGACGGACAATGCGCTGAAGGGTGAAAAAGCTCTTACGGCGGGCGAAACGCTGACGGTTTCCAAAATGGAAGACCTGATCGGCGGCTCGACCGGGACCAAGGGCACTGAGGCCAACCCCTACACGCTGGAAGAGCTCGGCGCGATGACCCGTGCGGATTACATTGCGGCGCAGACGGAGCTGAACGGCACGATGTACGTCTCCGTTGGCAACTACAAATACGGCACGGACGGCGTTCTCGGCAACGGCGTGAGAAACGACAAGCCGGGTCAGGCTCCTAACCACGACCAGCTGAACTCTTACGCTGAAAACGGCTATCTGGGTACGAATAACGACGGCGCGAACGGTCTGAACATCGTTTTCGTCAACGGCTCGATCACCAGCGGCGTGACGGGCTATACGTCGATCGACAACATCGGCACGAGCCTCCTGCTGGCTGTTCCGGCTTACACGAACGTTACCTTTAAGGGCATTACGTTCAACAACGTCATGTGCTTCAACTACCAGCTTTACACCTCCCCGTGGAGCCAGCTGGGCGAGCTGAAGTTTGACGGCTGTACGTTCAACGGCATCATCGTCGGCGCGATTGCCGCGCAGACTCTGACGTTCAACGGGTGCGAGTTCACGAACTACACAAACAGTGATTCCGCGAACAGCTCCAACCCGACCTGGATTCGTCCGGCCTACGGCAACTGGAAGGAGAGCGACAACGAGGGTCAGGGCGAGAACTTCAAGTCCCTGACGACGATCAACTTCACGAACAACAATGTCACCAGCACCCGTCCGGTGAAGTTTGAGTTCATCTCTCAGTGGAACAAGACCACGACGCTCACTGCGACTGGCAACACGTTCGATATCTCTGCGCAGGATAGCGACACGGAGACGAAGAACGTTGGCCTGTACATCGGGCCGCATACCGATAAGAATGCGGTCGACCTTGTCCTGGATAAGAACACGAAGTCCGAACGTACTGCCGCGCTTTACGTCATCCCGAAAGACATGAGTAAGCTTCCTGTCGGCTCGACCGTGAAGGATTCTTCCGGTACTGAGATTGAGATCACCGACGCGCTCGAGTGGAAGACGGACACGAAGGTTACGCTGAAGACCGAGACGGTTCCTGCGGTCAAGAACGTTGCGAAGGTCGGCGATACCGAGTATGCGACGCTCAAAGAGGCAATCGCCAACGCAGTAGCTGGCCAGACCGTAACGCTGATTACGGATGTGAATACGCCTGAGAAGACGTATGTTGTCAGCAAGAACCTGACAATCGATCTGAATGGCAAGACTGTCACTGGCAGCGGCTATGACGGCGTGTTCCAGATTGACGGTGCAAACGCTAAAGTTCTCATCGAGAACGGCAATGTCGTTGCTGTGGAGCAGAGCGGCACCGCAGGCAAGTACGCGATGGCCGTTTGGGCTTGTGCAGAAAACTGCGAGCTTACACTCGAGGGCCTTACTGTAACCCAGGATATCGCCCACACAGACGACAAGCAGATGGATATGATCTATACCTCCAAGGGTACGATCATCATCAACAGCGGCTCCTTCACGAGCGGCACGCCTGCTTGGACGCTGAACTGCAAGGATGCGGCTTTCAAGGACGGCAGCGCAAAGATCATTGTCAACGGCGGCACGTTTACCGGCTTTGATCCGTGCAATAATGCGGCTGAGGGCAAGGGAACCAGCTTCGTCGCGGAAGGCGTTGGCGTCGATTACGACGAAAACGGCAGCTTTACCGCAAAGGCCGGCATGGTTGCACAGGTTCTCGAGGCAACCGGCAGCTCCGTCAAGGCGTTTGCAACGCTGGATGAGGCTTTCAATGCGGTAATCGAAGGTCAGACTGTCAGACTGTTGAAGGACCTGACCGAGGATGTGACGATCAACAAGAACATCACCCTCGACCTCGGCGGCAAGACGCTGACGAATGCCGGCGCAGGCCATGCGACCATCACGATTGCCAAGGATGCGACGGCTACGGTCAAGAACGGTTTTGTTGTTGGCGGCACAAGCTACTACAACATCCAGAACAACGGCACGGCCACGTTCGAAGGCCTCACCGCAACCGCTGGCAACAACGGCAGCTCCATGATTGACAACTACGGCACGCTGACTATTACCAGCGGCACATACACCGGCGGCCTCAACGTCGTCAAGAGCGAGGAAGGCTCTAAACTCACCATTAACGGTGGTAAGTTCACGCTGGAGTATGCAACAAGTGGATATACTGGCGTCATTTTCGCCTACGGTGATACGACTATCACGGGCGGCGAGTTTATTCAGAGCTTAACGACGACCGGAAGGTGGAATCATCCGCAAGTTATCGCGACTGGCGTTGTAGAAGGCTACACCGCAATTACCAGAGTTACAGGCGGCACATTTACCAACAAGCTTTCTGGCGAGGGTATTTTCCGGGGTGTTGGCAAAGGAACGAGCGATAACTTCGAAGTCTCCGGCGGCACATTCAACAAGAGCATCCCCGAGAGCTTCTGCGCTGATGGCTTCATCCCGACCAAGAACGCCGACGGCACTTACGGCGTCAAGGAAGGCAAGTATGTTGCCACGACTGGCAAGAATAACTTTGAAACCCTTGAAAAGGCTGTCAGCCTGGTTGCTAAAAATGGTAAGATTACGTTGCTTGCTGATGTGGATGCAAACATCGAGATTGGTTCGGCTAAGAACTTTACGCTCGATCTGAACGGTCACACGATCAACGGCGGCACAGGTACTGCCAAGGCGACCATCATGAACAACGGCACGGTCACGATTACCGACAGCTCCGCGGCCAAGACCGGCACGATCAAGCGTGACGACAATGGCACGGTTGGCGAAACGTCCTACTACGTCATCCACAACATCGGCACGATGACGATCGAGCAGGCGATTGTTACCAACAATTCCGGCTACAGGCAGACGAATCCTTCCGGCTCGATGAATGGTTCTTCGCTGATCTGCAATGGTGACGACGACTTGGGCGGCACGCTGAATATCAGCGGCGGCAAGTTTGAACAGAGGAACTTTATCGCGATCAAGAACGGCGCGCTTGGTAATCTGAATGTCACCGGCGGTACGATCTCCTCCGATCACTCCGCAATCCAGAACTGGTTCGAGGCCACCATCACCGGCGGCGAAATCAACGGCCAGTTGTGGACGGATGCATACAAGGAGGGTGAGTCTGTCGGTCATACGACCATCGGCGGCAGCGCGAAGTACACCGGTGAAATCGTGATGGACATCACTGGTTCCGTCAAGCCCACGCTCGAAATCAGCGGTGGTGATCTGAATGTTACCAACTGGAGAATTACGACGGCTGCGGCCAAGGCAGGCGCAAAGCCCGCTGTCTCCGGCGGTAAGTTCACAAGCGCAGTGCCCGAAAACTACTGTGCGGACGGCTATGTCCCGACTAAGAACGAAGATGGCACGTATGGCGTTAAGGTTGATGACTCCGTTGCCGAAGTCGGCGGCGTGAAGTACCTGAGCCTCCAGGCAGCCATCGACGCGGCAAAGTCCGGCGCAACGGTCAAGCTGCTGAAAGACACGAAGGAAAACGTCACCATCTCGAAGAAGCTGACGCTCGACCTCAACGGCAAGACGCTCAACGGCGGTCAGGTGAAGGGCACGCCCGCATTGAAGGTTGACAACGCGAGCGTTACGATTCAGGACAGCAGTGCGGCGCAGACTGGTACAATCATGCGCGAGGATACCGCGGAGAATTCCGGCAAGACTTCTCACTATGTCATCGACGTTCAGGGCAAATACGGCTTCCTGAAAATTGAAGGCGGCAACATTAAAAATAACAGTGGTGTTGTCGGCACATCTGGAAAGGGCGCGTCTCTGATTCGCCTTGGCAATGATTCTGTTTCCGCATGGCCGACTTTGACCATCAAGGGCGGCACGTTCACACAGAACAACTTTATTGCGATCAAGGTTGACCGTGGCACACTCCATCTGCTTGGCGGCGAGATCAACTCCGCGAACAGTTACGCTATCGAAAACTGGAACAACGCTTACATCAAGGGCGGCACAGTCAACGGTACGGTTTCGTCTTGGGTCTACAGCACAGGCGTTGCGTTCAGCAAGCTCGAAATCAGCGGCGGCACAGTCAACGGCAACGTTGCTTCTGTCAACTATGACAGCGCAGCTGACAAGCAGGCTCGTATCTACATCACCGGCGGCGAGGTCACCGGCACGCTGGGTACTTACACGTACAGCAATGGGCTGGTTCCCACCACGGAGACGGCCATGGCTACTGTCGAAGTTACCGGCGGTACGTTTGACAAAGACCCGACCACTTATGTTGTCGAAGGCTCGACTGTCAATAAGAACAGCGAAGGCAAGTTCGGTGTAGAAAAGGCGTACCTTTGCAAGATCGGCGAGAAGCAGTATTACACGATGAGTGAAGCGTTCCATGCGGTACAGGCTGGTGAGACGATCACCATGCTCCGTGACTACACCACGAATTCGGTGCAGAACTCTGGTGATGATAGCTTCACGATCGATCTGAACGGATTCACTTGGACGTATACCGGCACGGATACGGACTGCGCGGCGTTCGAGATCAACTATCCTGAAGTGTCCCTGACGGTCAAGAACGGCAAGGTTATCAGCGGTTCGATGCTCGGCCTCGTCCCGACCGCAAAAGGCGGCTTGAGCGGCACGATCTATTACTCCAACTCCAGTCTCGTGTTCGAAAATGTTGTGGCGACCGCGAACGGCCACAGCGGCATCGAGACGAACGGCGGCAACGAAAATGTTACCGTGACCCTCAAGGACTCCACGCTCAACGTTCCGAACGGTTTCGGCATCTACTTCCCGTCCTCCGGCAAGCTGACGATCGACAACTCCAAGATCACGGCCATGACCTTGGGCGTTCAGGTCTGCTCCGGCAGCTTGGACATCTCGGGCGCTGACACCAAGATCGAAGTCACCGGCGACCCGGTTCCCAAGACCGAGAACGACGGCGCAATCCAGGACGGCGCAGCCATCTCCATCGTCAACCGTGCCGGCTACAAGGGCCTCGATAAGATCACGGTCACCGAAGGTACCTTCAAGGCCAAGGAAGGCAACGCAGCTGTCAAGGCCTACAACTGGGCGAACCAGACCGCGTCCAACTTCACCGCATCCGACAAGGTCGCAATCTCCGGCGGCACGTTCTCTTCGGCAGTTGCTCCCGAGTACTGCGCAGAAGGCTTCGAGCCGAAGGACAACGGCGACGGCACGTACGGTGTCCAGCCTGACGGCAATGTTGCTGAGATTGGCAGCGTGAAGTACGCGTCGCTTGACGAAGCACTCAAAGCAGCCAAGGACCGCGAGACTGTCAAGCTGCTCAAGGACGCGGAGCTTGAGGAAGTCGTTATCAGAAGCGGCAGAACGCTCGATCTGAATGGTCATACATTGAAAGCCGACTATGTCACTTACTTTGGTGGCAATCTGGTTGACAACAGTGCTGCCCATACTGGCTTGCTCAAAGTACTTTCTGCGGATGAAATTCTGTTTACCAAGAACAAAAAGATCGACGCAATGACGCAGATTCCGATCTATAGCTTGGAGAAGCAGGGTTACGTGTTCGAAGAAATCGTGCTTAGAGTGGCTCCTGTTACCAACAAAACACCAGGCGCATTGCAGGCTGTCTATAGACCCAGGCAGAAGGACGGAACGTCTGATTTGAGCGATGCACAGAAGGCTATGTTTGGTAGTGCAAATGGACATCCTGTAACAGCTACATTCCGTCTGGTCTATAAGTATAAGAATTCGAATGAGGTACAGACCTTTGAGTTTGACTTTGTTGATACTTATATGGACATTTACCTGAACCAGAATCTTTATATGTATGTGACTGTGACTGGACTTGATATTGAGAATATTGAGACGATTACTGTTACACCAGTTCTCAAGTCCGCTGGCGGTCAGGTTGAGCTTGTCGGCAAAACTATTGACACAGCTGCCGTACTTGCGAATTTGATTGGACAATAAGAAATGGAGGGAAATTACTGCATGAAAAAGACGTACGAAGCACCCGCAGTGGAAGTTGTAGTGTTTGATGTTGAAGAGGCTTTGAGCACATCTGGTGCTGGCGGAAACATTGGTTCTGGTGGCATCGGCGGCGACCTCTAATACACTTTTGCGCTGTTTCATTTCTGATTTGATCACAAACGTCCCAGCAGCGGGAGGCTTAGCCTCCCGCTGTGCGGCGTATCGCGTGGAAACGGACGAGCCCGCGCAGATTGTGATAGACGAATCAAAATATCGTCCGGAGTTATACGAAGACGTTACGCCAGAAATGATAGTCTATCTGGAGTCCGGCTGGCAGTTCTATACGCAGCTTTTGAAGTTTAACGGCCTGATGCTGCATGCCTCCGCCGTTGCGATGGATGGCAATGCGTATCTATTTTCCGGCCCGTGCGGCAGGGGAAAGTCGACGCACACGCGCCTGTGGCAGTCCGCGTTCGGCGAAGCGGCCAGCGTCTTCAATGACGACAAGCCCGCGCTTCGGCGCTTGGATACCGGCTGGTTCGCCTACGGCACGCCGTGGTGCGGCAAGGACGGCATCAATAAAAACGAAAAGTGGCCGCTTGCGGGCATCTGCTTCCTCAAAAAAGCGGAACACAACCGCATCCGGCAGTTAACGCCTGAGGAAGCACTTCCGCTTTTGCTCGGGCAGACGACCTATCGACTGCGTCCGGAGAACATGAACCTATTACTGACCCATATGGACCAGCTCCTGCAAGAAGTTCCCGTCTATGAGCTGGAAAACACACCCACCGAGTCCGCCGCCCGCCTCAGCTACGAGACGATGCGCCCGGACAAACCCCAAACAGGAGAACCCCATGAAGCTGAATGAAAATTTTGTCCTCCGGCAGATCGTCGGCAGCTGGGTGGCCGTCGCCGTTGCGCAGGTGAGCGTCGATTTTAACGGCATGCTCCGCCTGAATGATACCGGCGTGCTGCTCTGGAACAAGCTGAAAGATGGCGCGGATGAGCAAGACCTCGCCCGCGCGCTGACGGCGGAATACGACGTAAGCCCGGAGACGGCCGCACAGGATGTACAGGACTTCCTGCGGCAGCTGCAAGAGGCCGGTTGTCTGGAAAAGTAAGATACAAGTGATCCATGCGAACCTGACAGGAGGTTGACCCAATGAAAAAATATTTGTCTCTGTTTCTGGCCGTTTGCCTGCTGTGCGGCATGCTCGTCATGCCCGTGAGCGCCGCAACGACGACCGAGCTCAACGCCGCGGACGCGCTCTATTCCCTCGGCCTGTTTCTGGGCACGAACAAGGGCTATGAGCTGAATAACAGCCTCACCCGCGAGCAGAGCGCGATGCTCCTCGTGCGCATGTTGGGCGCGCTGGAGACCGCCGAAGCAGGCAGCTACACCCACCCCTTCACTGACGTCGCCCCCTGGGCCTCCAAGGTCGTAGCCTACGCCTACGCGAATGAGTACGTCAAGGGCTACAGCGCCACGAAATACGGCGGCGCGGACACCGTCACCGATTTCCAGTACCTGACCATCGTCCTGCGCGTCCTCGGCTACACCGACGGCGGCGAGAACCCCGACTTCTACTATCGCACGAGCCGTGGTCTGGCGAAAAAGATCGGTCTCGTTGACAGCGTCGAGGATGACGCGAGCTTTACGCGCGGCGAGGCCGTCGAAATCTTCTGGCGCGCGCTCAACACCAAGCTCAAGGACTCCGACAAGACCCTCGCCGATCGCCTGATCGACCAGAAGGTCTTCGACGCGAAGGCGTTTGCCACCGCCTCGGGCTATTCCGAGACCGGCAACCCCGAGAGCGAGGGCCGCGAGGAAAACAAGAAGCCCGACACGTCCGACAATACCAACAATTCCGGCAATAACGGCTCGACTGACAATTCCGGGAACAACGGAAACAATGGCGGCAGCACCACGCCACCCAGCGGCAAGCTCGAGGACACCACGTGGGAGCAGTACCTCGCCATGAGTGAGGACGAGCAGTATGAGTTCTACGAGAAGTTTGACTCGCCCAAAGCGTTCTACGAGTGGAAAAAGAAGGCTGAGGCGGCATATGACGATAACAAGAACGTGATCGAGGTCAAGCCCGGCGAAACCATCGACATTGGTGACCTCGTTGGAAAGAACTGACCGCGTACATACCCGCGTCCCCATGCGGGAGCTTTCGCCGCTGCTGGAGGAGATCATCGCCTCCGGCGGCGTGGCGGAGCTGACAGTGACCGGCCGCAGCATGGAGCCCACGCTCCATGACCGCAAAAGCCGCGTCCGTCTGCAAGCCGCACCCGAAACGCTCCCGCGCGGGGCCGTCGTGCTCTATAAGCGGGATAACGGCCAGTACGTGCTGCACCGTGTCGCCGCGTGTCGCGGGGAGACCTACGATTTTTGCGGCGACGCGCAGTGGGTGCTCGAAAGAGGCCTCCGCCGCGAGCAGATTCTCGCCGTTGTGACCGAGTTTCAAAGAACGGACCGCTGGACGAGCGTAACGAGCGCCGCGTACGGTCTTTATTGGAGGGCACTTCTCGCCGTGCGGCCGCTTCGCCGGTTCGCCCACCGCGCGGCAGGCTGGCTCCGGCGGCAGGTGACACGGGAAAGGAACCGATGAAAAAACAGACCCATTCGATTTTTTGGCTTCTAACCTGCGTCCGGGCGAGGATCCCCTCGCTTCTGGCGCTGCTGCTCCTCAGCATGGCAAACGCCGAGTTTGGCGTTTTGTTCGCGCTGGGGACAAGAGGCGTTGTCAACGCTGCGGCCTCCGGCGAGGCGGCAGCGCTTTTGCGTGCTTCCGGGATGCAGGCGGCGCTGATTGCGGCGCTGCTTCTGACACTCACGGGCCTGCGCGCGCTGCGCGACTCCCTTTCGGCAAATCTCGAGCGCGACTGGAAGCGGCGTTACCTTGGAAAGCTTCTGCGCACGCGCTACGAGGAAAGCGCGAAATTCCATACGGCGGAGCTTCTCAACCGCATGAATAACGACGCGAAGGCCGTGTCTGATGGGCTTGTGACGACGCTACCGGGCCTTGGCGCAATGCTCGTGCGTCTCGTTGGCGCGGGACTGGCGCTTTTGTCCCTGAGCCCTGAATTTACGCTCGCGGCATTGGCGGCTGGGCTTCTCGTGACGGTTCTGACAGCGACCGCCCGGAAAAAGCTCAAAACGCTCCATAAGGCCCTCGGCGAGGCAGAAGGCAAAAGCGCTGCATTTTTGCAGGAGGTTCTTGAAAAGCTGTTGCTTGTGCAGGCACTTGACGCAAGCGAGGCCGTGGAAACGCGGGCGGAGGCGCTGTTATCGAACCGATTCGCGCTCCAGAAGCGCCGAAAAAACGTGTCGCTGCTTGCGAACACCAGCGTGAGCCTTCTTGGATACGGCGCGGGCTTTGTGACGCTCGTGTGGTGCGCGGTCGGGATCCAGCAGGGGAGAATGACGTTTGGCGACCTGAGCGCCATTACCGCGCTTGTCAGCCAATTACAGGGGCCGTTTGTGAACCTCTCCGGCGTGCTGCCGCAGATGATCGCGATGCTCGGCTCGTGTGAGCGCCTGATGGAGCTCGATGCACTGCCTGATGAGCCGGAATGCGAGAGGATCGACGCAAAATCGGTCTATGAGGAAGTGATTTCGATTGAGGCGGATGATCTTTCGTTCGTCTATGACCGCGAGACAGTATTGGACCATGTCAGCTTTTCCATCCCGAAGGGCAGCTTCACGGTTATTACCGGCGAGTCCGGCGCTGGAAAAAGTACGCTTTTGAAGCTTCTACTCGGGGTCTACACCCCGCAAAATGGCGCGGTGCGGCTTCAGCTGCAAAACAGCGCGCTTCCCATCAGCCCCGCTACGAGACCGATTTTTGCCTACGTTCCGCAGGGAAATCTTCTTTTCAGCGGCACGCTGCGGGAAAACCTGACGCTTGCAAGCCCGGATGCGTCGGAGGAAGCCATCTCGCAGGCCATCTATGCCAGCTGCATGGACGCATTTTTGCCGGAGCTTCCCGAGGGGCTCGATACGCCGCTCGGTGAAAATTCTGCCGGCCTTTCCGAGGGACAGGCGCAGCGCGTCTCGATTGCCCGCGCGGTTCTGAGCGGAGCTGGTGTGCTGCTTTTAGATGAAGCGACAAGCGCGCTGGACGAGGACACGGAGCGCGAGGTGCTGAAGAGGCTATCGTCTTTTCCCGGAAGAACCTGCATCGCCGTAACACACAGGCCTGCTGCGCTCGCGCTTGCGCAGAAGCGGCTGCATGTGCAGGGAAAGACGATCGTACAAAGCTAGAACGTCCGGTTTCCATAAGGAAATCGGGCGATTTTCTTTGCCGGGAATTCACAAAAAACGCTTCACTTTTCTGGAAAAAATGTGCGGGAAATTCCGCGGCCGCACTTGATTATTCCGGCTGTAGGCAGTATACTATAAATACCACAAGAGCGTGTATCGGAGTTTTCCGGCCGCGCGGATGGCAGAATTTTATTTGCTCCGCAGCGAAAGATGCGGCAAACGGGAGCAGTGCATGAATAGAAACAAAACCGATTATTATGAAATTGATCTTTTGCGGCTGGCGGGGGCGCTCTGGAAAAAGCTGTGGCTGATCGTGCTGGTGACGCTGCTGTGCGGCGCGCTGGCGTTCGGCTATACGTTCTTTCTAGTGACGCCCTTATATAAGGCGACGGCCATGATGTACGTCAACAACAGCGCCATCAGTGTCGGCAGTGCGAAGGTCAGCATCTCCGCCGGCGACCTGGCCGCTTCGCAGAGTCTGGTCGATACATATACCGTCATTTTGAAAACACGCGGCACGCTCAACGAGGTCATCTCCCGCACGGGCGTTCCGTATTCCTATCAGCAGCTGACCAAAATGGTTCAGGCGGAGGCTGTCAACTCCACGGAGGTCTTCTCCATCGACGTGACCTCGCCCGACCCGCAGGAGGCCGAGCTCATTGCCAACGCGATTGCGGACATCCTGCCTGATCGGATCGCGGATATCGTGGAGGGGAGCTCTGTCAAGATCGTCGACTACGCAATCGTTCCAGCAGAAATCGCCTCTCCGAGCTACACGCGCAATACGGCGCTCGGTATGCTGGCGGGCCTTGTGGCCATCGCAGCAATCATCTGCCTGCGCGAGATTTTCGACGAAAAGCTTCATAGCGAGGATGATATCACGCAGCGCTATCAGCTGCCGATTCTGGCGGTTATCCCGGATTTGGCGTATTCGGGCGCCGGTGCGTACCGCAGTGACTATGAGCCCGCCAAAAAGGAGAAGACAACTTGAACAAGAATGCACATAGAAACGCCGAGGATTCCCGCGGCCGCCGCGCAATGGTCGGCGGCAAGCTCAGCTTCTCGGCGTCTGAGGCCTATAAGCTGCTTCGAACAAACGTGATGTTCAGCCTTGCGGAAGATGAGGATGGCAGCCGCATCTTCGGCATTACAAGCCCCATAAAGGGCGAGGGCAAATCGACCACGGCCATCAATCTGGCCTACTCCATTGCGGAATCGGCCAAACGCGTTTTGTTCATCGAGATGGATATGCGCCTTCCCGTGCTGCACAAATCGCTTCCGATCTCCAAAGCGCCCGGCCTTTCCGATCTGCTGGTCGGTTCGGCGCTTTTGACGGATGCGCTGCAAAAGTCCGGCATTCACGACGATCTCTACGTCATTACGGCCGGCAATCTGCCGCCCAACCCTTCGGAGCTTCTGGGCTCGGAGCGCATGAAGGCACTTCTTGAAAGCTTCCGGGAGCGGTTTGACTACATTCTCTGTGACCTGCCGCCGATCACAGTCGTTTCGGACGCGCTGATGATCTCGCCGATGCTCAGCGGCATGATCGTTGTCGTGCGGAAAAATTATACGGATATGCGCGCGCTGGACGTCACCATGCGGCAGTTGGAATTCACGCAGGTAAAGGTTCTCGGCTTTGTCATGACGTTTGACGATTCGGGCGAGACCGGTGCGAAGCGCTATCGCTATGGCAATAAATACGGTTACAAATACTCGTATCGCTACGACTACGGCTACTATGCCGCAGCGGAAAAGCGCCGCCGCGAGGAGGACAGGCGGAAAAATTCGTCCAAGACTTCTCCTGCGCGGGAAAATCCGGAACAAAAACCATGATCGACCTGCATACGCATATCCTCCCGAACGTCGACGACGGAAGCTCTAGCCTGGAAGAAAGCCTTGCGCTTCTTCGCATGTTAGCCTCCCAGGGCGTCACCCTGACGGCGGCAACACCGCATTTCTATGCGACGAGCGACACACCCGAGCAGTTTTTCCGGCGCAGGGAAGCGGCGTGGCAGCAGCTTTCCGCTGCGATGGAGTCCGACATGCCCTGCGTGCTTTTGGGTGCGGAGGTGGCGTTCTACCGAAATATTTCGCAGATGCAGCAGTTGGAGCGCTTTTGTATCGGCTCAAGCAGGCTGTTGCTGATTGAGATGCCGTTTGAGCCGTGGTCGGAACGTGTCCTGGCGGAGACGCTGGAAATTTCCGAGCGTGGGATTCAGGTGGTGTTTGCCCATGTGGAGCGGTACTTCCGGTTTCAGCGCGCGGATATGTGGCAGCGGCTTTCTGACCGCGGTATTTACATGCAGACCAACGCGAACGCCCTTCTTCGGATGGCGAGCGCGGGGAAGGCCCTGCGTATGCTGCGGTGCGGGATAATTCAGTTTCTCGCCTCCGATTGCCATAATCTCAAGATGCGTCCACCGCGGATGCAGGAGGCGGCAAGAAAGCTTTCCAAGCACTTCGGAGACGATTTCACAGCGGATTTTTTCCGCAGAGAAGAACAGCTTCTGCGGGAAGGATGTGCGTGGTATGCATAAGGTGATCTGCCTGCTGGCCGCGTTTTGCTGTCTGATCACGCTCAGCGCCTGCGCAAAAAAGCAGCAGACGGTCATCGAGCAGACGGCTGAATACATGCGCGCGGGACTGGAAAACCAGCAGACCGGGACAGTGCAATCGGCCGTCTCACAGGATGCTTCGGCAGAATCAGACGAGGCGGAGCAGCCGGAGGAAGCGCCGGATGAGCAAAAGCCGCCCTATGAGAGCCCAGTTGATTTTGAGTCGCTCTGGCGGGAAAATTCCGATATTTACGCATGGCTCGATCTGCCGGGAACGAAGATCAGCGACCCGATCTTGCAGCGAGACGGCGAGGATACCTATTATTTAAAGCACGACGCACACGGCCAGCCATCCAGCTGGGGCTCTATTTTCACGGAGTCGCTCTACAATACTACGACGTTTGCAGACCCCGTGACGGTCATCTACGGCCACCAGATGTATGACGGCAGCATGTTCAGCAGCCTCCAGCGGATCTATTCCGCCCCCTCGTGGATGGAAGAAAGCCGCGAACTGGTCATTTACCAGAAATACCGCGAGCTGCACTATGAGATTTTCGCCGCCGTTCCGACAGACAGCCGCCACCTGCTTTACAGCTACGATTTTACGGACGAAAATGTTTTTACCGCGTTCTTTGACGGACTGCTGCACAGCCGCGCGCTTGATGCGCAGATTGTCCCGGACGCGTCCGTCAGCCCGGACGATCGGGTGGTCATTTTGTCCACCTGCTACGCCGGGGATTATTCCAAACGCTTTTTGGTGCTTGCAAAATTGACACAGATCGTCGATTAAATGGAGGAATGGGTTATGAGAAAATTTGCGCGTGTGATCCTTGTGCTGGCGCTGGTGCTCGGCGTAAGCGTTTCGGTCTTTGCCGCCGGTGCGCCGAAGAGCCAGGAGCAGCGCCTCGTGCCGATCAACGGCGAGGTCGCGCCGGGCGATTACGTCGGCTGGACAGAGGACAAGGACGGCAATTTTATTGATTATGTCAACGAAAAGGACGTCGACTTCGCGGAGCTCGAGGAGCATCCGAACGGCCTGAAGGAGAAGGTCGACGAGGTGCAGGATCGCCTCGGAGACGACAAGCAGCTGACCGTCTCGAAGATTTTTGAGCTCGAGCTTGACGAGAACCATTCGTCGATTCTCGATGAAGGCGGCAGTGTTACCATCCGTTTTCTGACCGAGCTCAAGGACGGCGAAACGCTGCATGTGCTCCACCAGCTGCCTGACGGCACGTGGGAGGAGATCACGGGTTCGCGCCTGCATTTTAACGATGACGGCACCGTCGATATCAAGTTCTATAACCTTGGCTACGTGGTCTTTGCCGTCAGCACGAACCGTGTGAGCGCGGCGGACGCTGCTACGTCGACCTCGCCGAAGACCGGACGGCCGCTGTATCCGTTCTGGCTGCTGGCCGCAGCGGCAGCTTTGGCCGCGGGCACGGCAATTATGGTTGCGGTTCTTCCCAAGCGGAAGAAGGGCTGAGCATTTCGCGGGAGGTCCGGATGGCCAGCGTGAAAATTGGAAAACGTTCGCTTCGCGCGGCTGTCGTGTGCCTTCTTTTGCTGGGGCTGTTCGCGCTGATCCTGTTTGGCGTCAGCCGGTTCCAGCATCGGCAGGTCGTGCCCGAGCAGATGCAGATCGTGCCGGATGAAGCGGGGCAGAAGCTGTATTACGGCGGAAAAACCTACCGGCTCAAAAGCAATCTTGAGAGCATTCTGCTCATTGGCCTCGACAAGGACTCCAGCTATGAGGCCTTTGCAGAATACCTCAACAAGGAGCAGAATGACTTTCTGCTGCTGGTTGTGCTCGATAAGCAGGAAAATACCTGTACGGCGCTGCCTCTGAACCGAGACACGATGACGACGGTCTGGCAGCTGGACGTAAACGGCGAGCCATCTACGAGCCGTATCGAGCAGCTCTGCCTTGCCCATACCTACGGAAGCGGTGGAGACGAGAGCTGCGAGAATACCGTGCGCGCGGTGGAAAATCTCCTTTTCGGGCAGACGGTCGACCACTACGCGGCGCTCAGCATGGACGCGGTCCCGATTCTGGCGGGCCTGGTCGGCGGCGTTCCGGTCACGATCGATACGGACATGACTGCGGTCGACCCGCGGCTCCTCGAAGGTGAAACGGTGACGCTGGAAGGCGAGCTGGCGCTCTCTTACGTGCGGGCGCGGCAAATCGTTTCCGATGGCACGAACCAGAGCCGTATGGCGCGGCAGGAGCAGTTTTTGCGCGCAGCCTGGGAGGCCTGGAAGGAAAAGACGGCCTCCGGCGACGCAGTGGAGCTTGGAACGGACGCGCTGGTTTCGCTGGGAGAGCGGCTGCGCTCGGACTGTACGGTGCAAAAGCTGAGCCGTTTCCTCGAACGCATAGAGCAGTGCGAGCTGACGGTTCTGCCAGCGCCTGCGGGGGAAGCGAAGATCAGCGAGGAAAACATCGCGGAGTTTTACGTGGATGACGACGCACTGGAGCAGACGGTTCTGAAGCTGTTCTATCGCGAAGAAATCAGCTGAATACGAACGAATGCGGCGTCTGGGCTTCTGGGCGCTGCTTTTTTGCTGCGAAAATTGTATCCTGACCTGAACGCTCATATGCGGAGTGCTATAATAGATAGAGCCAGTTAACCGTTTTTGTAAGGAAGGAACCGTATGTATCCGCTTCCAAAGAGCTATCGCCGCAATTGCCTGTTCAGCGCTCTGAGCGCGGCTTGATGCAAATGCTGCTGCCCATTTTAAAGCGCTGTCTCGTGCCGGGGGACGGAGCAGTCGTTTCACTGCGTTCCACGGTATGGCTGCGATTCGGAAAATTCCAGATAAAAACGCCTGCACCGCGAAGCTGCGATGCAGGCAAGAATTTTGCTGTTTTTATGCCTTGGCGGGCTTGGATGCACGGAGGATCATACCGATGACAAAGCCGATGCAGGCCGGGAGCAGCCAGCCGAGGTTCTTGTCAAACAGCGGCAGGCACTTGTCGGCAAGACTTACCAGCGTGTCCAGATGCAGGCTCTCCTGAAGGCTTCCGGGAAGCGTCTTCATGAAGTCGAAAATCGCGGCGGCCCAGGTGAAGACCATTGTGGAGACATAGACTCTGCGGTCATGGCCGAAGAGCTTTCCGGCGAAGGCCAGAATGATCAGCACGATCGCGGGCGGATAGATGAGCATCAGCATCGGGATGGAGTATTCGATGATCGTGCTGAGGCCCACATTGGAGATCGCGAACGAGAAGACCGTAAAGATGATCGCCCAGACGGAGTAGGAGATTTTGCCGTGCGTCATCTTCACAAACGTCTCCGAGCAGGAGGTCACAAGGCCAATGGAGGTCTTGAGGCAGGCGAACGTGATCGTGACGGCCAGAATCAGCTGACCGACGGAGCCAAAATAATGGCCCGCGATCTGTGTCAGGGCAATACCGCCGTTGGCGGAGGTCTCGAAGAGACCTCTGGACTGCGTGCCCATGAGAATCGTCAGAACATAGATGATCGCCATGAGAATACCGGTCAGAACGCCGGAGCTCAGAACGTCGGCGGCAACCGCGTCGTCATCGTCAACGCCCATGCGGCGAATGACGTCGATGACCACAATGCCGAACGCCAAGCCTGCAATCGCGTCCATCGTGCCGTAGCCTTCAATGAACGACGAGAAGAACGCGCCGGTTTCATACGCTGCATCGGGCTCCACATCGGCAACCGCCGCGCCCGGATGGATGATCGCCCGGATGACGAGGACTGCGAGGAATAGAAGGAAAATCGGGTTGATGATCTTGCCGATCCAGACTGTGATTTTGCCGGGTTTAAGCGAGAAGAAGAGAACAAATGCGAAGAAAATGGCCGAGAAGATGAGAAGCGCGATGGGCTCGCGGGACGCATCCGTCAGCATCGGGGTCACGCCGGTCGTAAAGGACGTGGTCGCGCATCTCGGGATTGCGAACAGGGGACCGATGGTGAGGTACAGAAGACACGTGAAGAACACGCCGTAGCCCTTGCTGACCTTGCTCGATAATGTCTGTAAACCATCCGAATGCGTTGCGCCGATGGCTGCTACGCCGAAAATCGGAATGCCGACGGCGGTGATGATAAAACCAATCATGGCGGGCAGGACGTTTCGTCCGGCCAGCTGTCCGAGGTGAACGGGGAAAATCAGGTTGCCTGCGCCAAAGAACATGCCAAACAGGGTTCCGGCCACCAAAATCTTCTGCCGGATAGTCAGTTTTTTTGCTGTCATCAAAATCAGCTCCTTTATGGAAATGATTATAACCGAAACAGTTGCAAAATGGAAATCCTTGATTATAATAGATATATGACGTTTTGTCATAGAATCCGTCATACCCGTGGGAGGATTGTTCATGGACAGCAAGAAGCTTGAAATTCTGATGACCGCTATCGACCTTGGCAGCTTTTCCAAGGCCTCGGAGGTCGTGGGCTATACGCAGTCGGGGCTGACGCACATGGTCGACAGTCTGGAGCGCGATATCGGCCTGACGTTGGTGCGGCGTGACCATAATGGAATTACGTTAACTAAAGAAGGGGAGACGCTCATCCCGTCTATCCGAGAGTTCCTGCGCGCGAACGCGAAGCTGGAGAACCAGATCGCGGCCATCACCGACAAAAAGCGCGATACCATCCGTGTCGCGGCCTACGCCAGCATCGCCATGCACTGGATGCCAGAAATTCTCTACCGCTTCCGCCGCGTTTGCCCGAATATTGACGTGGACCTTCGGATGGTCGACCATGAGCTTGAGCCGTTTGAGCTGCTGGAAAAGGGGAGAACCGACGTCATTTTTGCTGCCCGACAGAAGGGCTTTTCCTGCGACTGGACGCCGCTGTGGCAGGACGCAATGTATGCGATCCTGCCGCCGGATTATCCGCTGGATGGGCAGGAAACGTTTCCAATTGAAGCGTTTGAGGGCAAGGAATTTCTGATGCCGTACGGGAAATTTGATTTGGACGTGAAGGCGGCATTGTCTGCAAACAATGTAAAACCAAAGATCAGGCCTTGTCATGTCGACGACGAGACGGTCATCCGCATGGTCGGAAAGGGGCTGGGACTGTCGATGATGGCGGAAATGATGCTCCGCGGCCGGACGAACGGCGTGACGGCTGTGCCGATCGAACCCGCGACCGGACGTGAGCTCGGAATGGGGCTGCACATGCGGGAATCCATGCCCGACGGTATCCTGCGCCTGCGCGAGTGCGTGCTGGCCTTTATCGGGACGCTGCCAGGTACCGAAAGTTGATTTAAAATAAGAGATATGTCCAAATAAGAAAAAGTAAATTTCAGAAAGCAAACTATATGATTTACAGAAGTCTTGAACGCGGAGAAAAAGGAAAAACTTACACTGTCGAAGAAATCAAAGTGTTGATGGACGCTTATATCAAAGGCACAGAACAGTAAACAGTTGCAGAAAGGCCGCCCGTAAGGGCGGTCTTGACTTTTTACATCCGAACGGTTATAATTAACGAACGCAACAAAATAAAAATTTTGTTGCGTTCAAAGTGAAGCTTTCAACAATCAAGCCAACCGGAATAGCCTTCAAGCCTTTCTGGCGGTTTTACAGGAGGTCTTATGGAAACCTACAATGACGCGCCGCAGGTGCTGCGCAATTTCTTATCCTATCACGAAACGGTCAAGGGCCAATCGCGCCGGACGGTTTCGGAATACTATCTTGATCTTCGGATGTTCCTGCGTTTCGTCCGGCTCATGCGCGAAGAGCTGCCGTACAAAACGCCGCTCGACGACATTCCTGTTAAAGATCTCGGGCTCGATTTCATCCGCTCAATCACGACCTCCGAGGTGTTTGACTTTTTGTCGTATCTCGCGAACGATCGCGAAAATCCGGAAGCTGCTTCCGGAGACAACGGCATCGGCTCCGCCGCGCGCGCCAGAAAGCTCTCGGCCATTAAGGCGTTTTACAACTATCTGACGGTGTCTACCAAGCAGATCACGGAAAATCCGGTCAAGGACATTGAATTTCCGAAAATCCGTAAAAGTTTACCGAAATACTTATCGCTCGACGAATCCAAAACGCTTCTGAAAGCCGTCCAGGGGCCAAATCAGGCGCGGGATTTCGCGATACTCATGATCTTTTTAAATTGCGGCATCCGGCGTTCAGAGCTCGTAGGGCTCAATCTGACGGATGTTTATGACGACCGTCTGCGTGTAGTTGGTAAAGGCAACAAAGAGCGCATCGTCTATATGGGCTCAAGCTGCCGTAAAGCGATTGATCGGTACCTGATCGAGCGCAGTCAGA
>ENA-ORTY01001794-ORTY01001794.1-human-gut-metagenome-genome-assembly--contig:-NODE-1794-length-22580-cov-6.242264_pt1 | contig 22580 bp, 25 predicted proteins | sample MGYA00241917_ERZ509198 | MGnify/ENA primary metagenome ERZ509198 (study PRJEB26280, sample SAMEA2338857) | human gut metagenome | biome: human gut; feature: human-associated habitat; material: faeces...
TAGAATTGAGCATGATCCTTGTTCCCTTTGGATATTTCTGTCTGATTTCCTTAATTTTATCTTGATTCATTTTCCTCACCTCCTTACATTTGCAAACTAAAATTTATTTTATTTTCCTGTTCGATATTCAACAGATCAACTTGAAAATTTTCTTTAATAAACTCATTGACTTTGCCTGTTGGATGTCCTATATCACCATCATCAAAATCACTTTGAAGTTGCATCGCAACAGAATTGATAAGTTCCATAAGATAATCTCTGGAATATTCCGTATTAGGAAACACCTTATTGATATAAATACCATTTGTATCAAACAGTACCAAGCCATTGTGCTTTATAGAGATTTCAAGATCACCAAACATCCCTGCATTCTGTACAAAGTTTCCAATTTCTTCATACTGAAGATCTATACATTTTTCATGATCCGTTTTTAAACAGCCAACATATTCTGTATGCAAGTAGTTCTTTATAAATTCATTTTGTTCATTCATTGCTATTGTCCTTCCATCATATTCAGTCTGTAATAACCACTCCAGTAAGACACAGTATTCATGGCAACATTGCTGTCGTTACTGTTTTCATGTATCCACACAGCTTCACCTTTTGCATTATTTCCTGCATAGATTCCCACATGAGTTGTCTTTCCTGATTTGTTAATTAAAAAGGCAAGATCACCCGCTTTGAGATCTTGCTTTGCTATTTTTTTGCACATTTTTATCTGTCCTGATGTATTTGTATTGCCAAGATTATTGTTCATAACAGTCCAATTGTTAAACCGCAAACTGAATACATCTAAAAACAAAATAAAACTGCAAAATAAAATAATAAACAGATGGAACATTATGCCGTTATAAAACGCAAAATCTCCACCTGTTTTTTATTTTGTATTTATAGTACTATTTAATTATGAAAATTACGAAAGGAAAAAGAAAAGAAACAGCCCGTTAAAGTATCCTACCCCTCTAACACTGTTCCTTTTCAATCGTCAGTTGATACTGATGATACATGAATTATGATACAAGATTTTTCACTGATTATCAAGCATGCCTTTACTTCACAAAATTACAGTTTTTTCAATCAGCCTGTTTCTGATCAAATTGAAAAGATTGAATCCTACTGTCTTAATTACGTCAATCTTTCTTCAGTTCATACCCACAATGACTTGTCATGTAAATCATCCAATCTTGTCTATTTTAAAAGCTATAGCCGTCATTATATTTATTTTCGTAATACTGTTCATGACGATATGATTACGATACCTGTTTTATATTGTAAAAATGATGGGCATTTTCATGCTGTTCTTCCCAATTCTGTTTTCATACCACATTCATCATTCTCTTTATTTTTTATTCTTAAAGTCCTTTCCACAAAATTTTTTACTTCTTTTACTGTTGAGAAAATATGCGATATTTTTCAGATATCCATTTCCACACTCTACAGGTGGATTTTCAAATACAACTGTTATCTTAGAATTTTTACTTCCTTAAAAAACAGATACCACATGCATTTTTTTATTCATCTGATATATGATTTTCATGATATCATACATGATCTCTTTGATATCGGTCTTCATACTCTTTTTCAACATGACCGCAAATTATTCAATCACGGTCCCTGATCTTTTTATTGTTTTCTTCAAATAAATAAGTTGGCAATGTTTCCTGTATTTTTCTCATACTATACTCAATATTGAGGAGGAAAATATATGAACGGACAAAATACAGACAGTTATGAATTCAGAAAACTTATTGGTCAGATAAAGTTTTCATTCATTGCACCTGTTGTATCACGAACTTTTACTGATGATTCGATAAGTGCCTATTTTAAACGCGTTTCAAAACGTGAAATCGACTGGCCTGATGGTACAAAAAGAAAGTTTTCTGATCAGACGATGAAATGGTGGCTCTATAAATACAGAAAAAATGGTTTTGATGGGCTGATGCCCAAAGATCGACTGGATCTTGGCAGAGTAAGAAAGCTGGATGAAGAACATAAAGAATATATTGCCAGTCTCATTAATCAGTACCCTAAAATCACAGGAGTCATGATCTATGAAAAAATGATTGAAGATGGTGTTTTAAACAAGGGTGACTGTTCCGTAGATACGATACAACGTTATATCAGAAACAGTGGCCTGAGAAATGGAAATGGTGAAACATTGACCAGAGAAAGAAGAACGTGGGAATTTGCCCATTCATGTGATGGCTATGAGGCAGATACCTGCCATACGTTCTATATTTATGATGAAGAAAATATTTACAGGAAAACATATCTGATTGCCATCATCGACAATCATTCTCGAATGATCGTTGGTGCTGAATTCTTTTTCAATGATAATGCCATCAATTTTCAAAAAGTATGGCATGATGCCGTTTTAAGATATGGGAGAAGTAAGGTCATTATTCTTGATAACGGCAGCAGCTATAAAAATAAAAGTACAAAGGAAATAGAAGCCAGACTTGGGACCAAGATTATTTATAATCCTCCATATTCGCCAACTGGAAAGGCTTTGATTGAAAGGTTCTTTCATACAATGAAGATGCGATTTATGGATGTACATAACGGAAGTGACTACCATTCTCTTGGTCAGCTGAACAATGATCTGAATAAATGGATCAATGAATATAACAGAACGATCCATTCATCATTGAAGGAAGATGAAAATGACAATCATACGCCTCTTGAACGTTATATGTATGATATGAAGGATATTGAGGTATCAAGACTGGCAAACAAATCACCTGTTGATTATGTACCATGGCTTGATGATGTATTTCTTCATGAAACAACCAGAAAGGTCAATGGCGATTCAACCGTATTGGTGGATAATCAGCTTTTTGATGTTCCATCTGTCTATATAGGAATGAGAGTCATTATTCGTTATAATCCAAGAACCTTTGAGGGAACTTATCTTTATGACATAGCCCAAAAGAAAAAAGTTCCTTTAAAAAGAACGGATCGAATTGAAAATGGAAAAACAAGAAGAGAGGAGATCATTTACTGATGGAAATGACAACTTATTATGGGATGGATAAAAATCCATTTACTAAAGATGCAACTGTTTCAACACTTTTTACATCCAACGATTTTAATCAAATGACTAACAGACTTGAATTTATTATCAGATCAAGAGGGATTGGTGTATTTTTAAGCAGTCCAGGGATGGGCAAGACAACATGCCTCAGAAAAACACTGGAAGCACTCAATCCAAATCGCTATGTTGTCATCTATATATGTATGACTACTATTACAGCTATTGATTTTTACCGCATGCTCAATGATGCACTTGGTCTAGAAGAAACAACAAAAAAGTCACAGATGTTCAATCAGATTCAGGATGAACTCAAAAGACTGACATCAGAAAATAAAATGGAAGTCATTATTGCGATTGATGAAGCACAGTTTTTAAGAAAAGAAGTATTGAGGGAATTTATCATGCTTATGAATTTTGATTATGACTCAAAAGATTACTGTACACTTATATTTGTAGGACAGAATGAATTTTTGAGAACGCTGCGTCTGAAAGCACTGGAACCATTCAGACAGCGTATCAATATGAATTATACATTTACAGGTTTCAATGAAGAAGAAGTCAAAAATTATGTTATTTCGAGATTGCAGTCAGTAAACTGCCGAAGTGATCTTTTCAAAGATGAGTGTTATCATACATTATATTCATTGATGAATACATCAGTAAGAACATTGAACCTGCTCATCAATAAAAGTCTTATACTTTCAATGCATTATAACAAGGAAGTAATTGACAGCGAACTTATTATGGAGGCAAGCAAAGAGCTGATGCTTGGATAGATTATGGATTACATATTTAAAAACAAGGATGGAGAAAAAACTGTTGGAGAAATCACATATCTTCATATCACACCGTTTTATGAATTTGAAATCGAAATGAACAATCAAAAATTGAGATGTTATCTGGAGCATCTGTTGTCACAATGGAATATCTGTATTACAGATTATGATATAGATGTGGAACTGGCACATCCAACAGATATATTTTGGAATTCAAATGCAATCTGTGAAAAGATAAAAGATGAGGATATGAGTTTAAAGATTGCCTACGCCATAAAAGCAGTTTATTCAGAAAGAGATTATAGTAGAGATGTACTGTAACAGGTGCATCTTTTTATTATATTCATAATTGAACAGATTGAATAGTGTGCGGTCATTAATACAAAATGATAAATTAATGGTTAATATAATTTGCGGTTGTGTGGTGTGTTAAATCTGCGGTTTAACATCCAATAGACCCAGTCTACAAAATGTGAACAGTCCAGTCCTTTTTTATTTCTTCCTTTGCCGTCTGGAGCAACAGTTACTCCAAAATCATTACCATCATATCCTGCACACTTGGCAGAACCACCCCAGTAATAAGGTATCTTTCCAACAGCATCCGCAGCCTGCATCACTATTTTCTTTCTGATTTCACTTGTATCTTCAGGCATATTTTTAATCAGTTCATCCATCTGCTCTTTGGAAAGTGTTGTGACTGTTTTTCCGTCATTTCCAATCAATGCACCATAACAGGTTTCCATTGACTTTTTTGTATCTTTCAGCAGTTTTTCATTCAGGTTCTTTTCTAGACTGGCATAGATGACGGCATTTACAGAAGTAGGGACTATGACTTCTTCACCCTCTGTAAAACTGTTGACCCATGCCTCTGCCATTTCATCTGAAAATACCTCATGTTGTGAAGAAACCATATAACCAATAAAATAGCCTTTAACCTGATAAACATTAAGTGATGATCCATTTGAAAAAGTCTGATTAATTTTGTCAATATGGCTGTCAATCAACACAAGTCCATCCTGTATTTCCTGAACATATTGCTTCATTTCACCTGTAAGTTCACTAATTGGATTGCCTTCAAACAGATCTGTTACAAGATTGTGATTGAATGAAATACCATCTGAAAAAATTGCACCAATTAAAACAGTAATGGCAACAAATGGTGAAACTATAACAACAGCTACATTTCTGACAAACTTCCTGCTATCATCACTGCTAAAAAAGGACAGAGCTAACTTTATAAGTTTTGTTTTCATTACTGTCTGACATCTCTATAACCATAAGGATACATTGCTGCTTCTGTTTGATTTAAAAGAGTTTCTTTCATTTTTTCAACAGCCTCATCCAAATACTTTTCATCAAGAGAACAGTCTTTATATCCTTGCTTGATTATTTCATAGTATTCCTTACCTGGTACTCCATATTCATAACCATCATTCATCACATAAACCATCGCCTCAGTTGTAATTGTTCCATTAGAAATTCTCAAATTTTTCTTTTCGTAGAGGTGTGGATAACCTTCATAGCGATCAAGGAAATGCTCATCGTTTTCTGAAATTTCCCAAATACCTACAGGTACTTCCATTCCCTTTTTTGGTTCTACAGTCGCAACTGCATTGCTTTTATTTCCTCTAAACACCATTTCATAATTTGACAACACACCTGTTCCAACCAGTTTAGCATCTGGACATCTGTGTGCCATCTGCTCCCTGTTTAAATTACTACCATAAGCCACATAATATTTCATTCTTTTCTGTTCCTCCTTTACATCTGTTGCATGTGCATTCCAAGTTCTTCTTGAACATCTTCCAATGCTTCATTGTTTGTTTCCTGTGCACTTTGCAATCTTTCTCTTTGCATAACTGCCTGTTGTGGATCTTTCCATGCAATACATCCATCTAGATTTTTTAAAAGATGATGTCGTGCTGTTTTAAATTCATCTCCAATAAGTCCAAGTCGTAAAAGCCAAGTCCTGAACGTATATTTCTCATTAGACGAATGTGTCTTTACCCTGCTTGCTTTATTTTGAACCAGTGCCTGATGGGATATAGCCAAACAAAACTGGATATAGGTCTTGATTTCACCTGCATGGAGTGTTCCGTTAAACATCCGAAATTCTATTGTTCCTTTTGAAAAAACACTATGAAAATTTAAGGCATGATACCTCGAATCATCATAGTGTTCATATTTTCTGCTGGTATTTCCGTCATACCAGAGATTTTCAACTTCTTCAATATCCTTTGGCTTTTTTCGATTGAGCATTTCTAAAAAATCATCATCTATTTTCTTACAAAATCGTACTTCTCTTTGCGGTCTTACTTTTAAAGCTTTAAAGATAAGATCCTCTTTTGAATACATAATATTTGCAATATTCCTTAATGATCTGGCAGTGTGTTTTGAAGCATCCACATGAATGTGAATTCCACAGCTTTCATTGACTTTAGCATGACCATTCCTTCTTAATTCACGAACAATGCTCTGTATCGTTTCAATATCTTCATAATGACAGATAGGCGAAACAACCTCGACTTTATAATCAGGATCATAATCAAATCGATTTCCACATTGCGGTGTAATACTTGCATCTCGCACAATTTTCCATTTTCTTCCGTCTTGATCACAGACAGAATAGGTATCATATACACCACGTTCATGCCTAAAACCTGTATCAAAATGTTTAGCAATAATCAAAGCAGCGCTTCTTCTTGTTAAACCTGTCATTTCTATTTCTATTCCAAAACGCTGACTTTTCATGGATATTCATCATCCTATCTTCCGCCTTTATCACCAAACAGTTTTGATTTATAATCTGGTGCATGAACAATAAGGTTGTATCTTTCACTTCCACATTTATAAAGACAGGCACCTCTTTGTGGATATTTAATAAGTTCATATTCACTTTCTTCAAGCTGTAACGTATCAATATAAAATCTTGCATCCGTATTTCCTGCATTGAACAGGAACGTATGTGTTGGTATTGAAAACAATGGTTTTGTTAGTTCTCTGATTCCTTCAATATTGAAATCTTCCAGATTTTGAGAAGCTAAAATAACAGAACTTTCCTTTTTTCGAACACGCTTCATAAAATTTCTAATGTATTCTACTGCTGTTGTATTTGTTAAAAAAAGATAAAGTTCATCGATTGAAGCTACTGTATACCCTCTTTTCAACAGCTCATTGGACATATAGGAAAGGATATTAAAAAGCATCGCATCTTTTAAAGACTTATTTGCCTGTAAAAGATCCTTAACACCAAAAGTCACAACCTTTTGTGAATGAATATTGGTATGCCCATTAAAGAAACGACTGTCACTTCCCACACATATTGAATTTAATAAAAGCAATATTTCACGCAGTGATTCTCTTGTATAAATGTTATTTCTGTTTGTGTTGTAATGTTTGTATTCTTCATCAATGTAATCATAGAGATCACTCAATATAGGGTAGTCGTCATGTTCTAGAACACTAAGATCCGTCTTTTCATTAATGTTGAATCTTTGATAGACCTTTACCAACATAATTTCTAACGTATCGATTTGCTCTTCTGTAAACGCCTTATATGTCTTGAAAAAATCCTTTAAAAAGGAAATATGCTGTGCAAGAACTGTTGATTGTTTAAATGCAACAGGAACATCATCTTCACCTGAATCTTCTATATCTTCTGACCATTGTTTTGGTTCAAGAACATTAATGATATATCGTCCTGCCATCATATCAATAAAAACACCGCCAAGATTATAGGTTACTTCTTCATATTCATGTTCAGGATCTAGAGTTATTAAAGACATTCCCTGTTCTCTTAAATTCAACAGTAAAAGTTTTAAAAGATATGATTTTCCCTGTCCTGAATTTCCAAGAATAAGAGCATTGGCATTTGTTCTGTCGTCACTTCTTTCATTGAAATCAACAATAATATTGCTTCCAAATTTATCGTGACCTATATAGATTCCATGCGGATCTGTCTTACCTGAATAGTTAAATGGAAAAAGATTTGCAACACTTGATGCTGGAAGAACACGTTCAAACTGCTCCTTGAATCCATCATATCCCGATGGAGTAACCGCTAGAAATCCTTCTTTTTGTCTTAAAAGAAGACGATCAACATTCAACTTGCTTCGCACAAGTTCTGTCATCATTTCAGTCTGAATAAGTTTAAGTTCATCATAGCTGTCAGCAATCAACTCAAAATAAACAGCACAGTGAACAAGTGGTTCTCTGTTTCGATGCATATTGGCAATCAGTTCAATAACATCATTAAGATTGCTTTGAGCAGTTACTGTTTCTTTTAGATCTTGCGTATTGCTTTGTCTGAGCCTGTTTTTATTAGCTGCATTTCCAATGATCTTCTTTTCCTCTGCAGAAGTGACCTGTCTGGCATAAATATGCAAGGTGACTCCGTCTTTTTCACCCATATAACGTAAAAGTGCCTGTTCATCTGTAGAGGTTGGATACTCTCGTAATGCCCAGACACTTCTGTAGCTGTTGCCACAAATAAAATATTCTGTATAGAAACGTATTGTTGAAGGTGCAATCATATCAAGGTAATCCTGCACTTTGATTTCTTCTTCATCTTCAACTTCAGCCTTTTTGAATTTACCAAATAATTTATTGAACACCATCATACCACCTCTTTCCATCATAATCTTCAAACTGACTTGTCGTAACATTCTGTTCAAAATAGACAGCCAACATTCTTTTAATCATTTCCTTGTCTGCTCGTGTTACAGAGATATTTTGCATACGAATGAGTTTTTCAATACGATGGATCAAAGAATGTACTTCTAACTGATCATCAGGTTTTATACGAACAGCGATCAGGAAAAGTCGTGCTGTTGCTGTCTGTGTTTGAATCTTATCCAAATGATACAGATCTTCTTTAAGAAGCTTGATAACAACTTCTTCTGTTTCTTCCTGAATTCTTTTTTTCAGAAAATATTTGTTTTCTTCAAAATTATCTCGACTGTTCAGACAGATAATTTCAATATCATTTAGTCCTTTTACAACATTTGTAAGTGCAAATATCTTTGCACCTATGTTTTCTTTTGACATAACAGAAAGATTTTGTGGCTGAACAACAAAAAAGACGACTTCCTCTCCATTAAACAGTTTTAAACTGTAATCGGTAATCGTCTTAGTATTGATTAGCATCCTTGTACTGGATACTTTTTTATTTTTCTTTGTTTTCTTTTTCACGGTATCTTTCTTCTCTGTTTTCTTCTTTCTTTTCATCATAGCCTCCATTTCTTTTTCCTGTTTTCTGTATTCAAGGGTGTTTTTATTTCACCTGTAAAATGCCATTTATATAGCTGTTGTGAAAATATAAAGAAGGCAAAGGCATATGATAAAAAATCAAAGATACTGGTATCAGCCATACGGATAGTTAAAAAAGCATAGCACCCTACTAATGCCATTGGCATATAAAAATTGGCATGAGAAATAGCAATCACTCCAATGATTGCCCCCACACCTACGATTCCAATATCTCTTAAATACCATAGCCATAATGTTGCCTTCCCTTTTAAATTATCGGGATACATATACATTTTAGCTCAACCTCATTTCATCATTCATTTTTCTATCGACCTGTATATAAGTCATCCATTTCTTTTCATAATAATGCTGTTCAAGATAGCGATACAATAACAGATTCACCCACTCATCATATTCTGGAACTTCTTCATAAAGAATGATTGGCTTTGAACATTGCTGTACGATTTGAACTTTTTCATCACAAATCGCATCAAAAACACAGTCCTGCCAAACACCCTTTTCTTCTGTTTCTTTTACAAGTTCATCATCAACTAAAATCATTCCACTTAACAAATTTGTATTTAAATTATCAACATCATATGTAAAACAATGCTTTTTCCCAACGATACCTTCATACTTGCATGTTGCAACAAACCATTTATATTTTTTCAGTTCTTCGATAGTCATGCTGTACCTCCTACAACAGAAATACCAAATAAGCAGGAAAAATGCAAGATGATTATTAGCTTCTGTTCATAATTGTTTTTGTAATATTCATAGCTGACTGAGCCGCATAAACAGTAGACATGATATTCGCTTTCATGCTTGTATCAAGTCCAAACTGTCCTGCAATTCGTGGAATTTCACTTGCTGCCAGTATCAAGCCGATTCCTAAAAGACAGTTTTCTTTCATAACACCCAGACCTGCAATTAAAATGACTGCCTGTAAAAATGCAGTAAGACATATACCAATGATCTGCTTGCACCATTGAATAAAACCATCTGTATAGCCACGCACAATTGAAAACATATAAAGCGATCCTACTGCAATCATTACTAAAAGGATACCTCCTCTTTTTAGATTTGCGAAGAACACTTTGATAATGGAATAGCCCATCATAATCAGCAAAAAGATAAGCAATACCGTTCCAAGCGACAGCTTTTGCATATACGACAGTGACTTAATTGCCGAATCACCTACGGACTGACTTCCTACAAGTTTAGCAAGTCCATTGGACATGGTTACCTGTAAAGAAATACAGAATTTATACAATTCTACTGGCAATACAGTAAACAAAGACACAGCCATAAACCCTTTCATAGCATTAAGACAGGCATCTTTGATACTGCCACGACCACTTTGATATTCAACAGCAATTTCAAATACTGTAACGACCATTCCTGAAACAAACAGCGCCCATCCAAAAAGTCTAAACAGTTCAATAATGGCTCTTACAAAGTCATAGTCAAACAGATCTGCTCCCATTGATCCCATCATGCCAAAGAATTCACCTAAAAATTCAAGTAGCTTACTGTAGATCCAGTCAACGATCTGACCCATGACCTTATCTGCGACAAAATCCCATAAAAACATAATCTATTCCTCTATAAAACTTTCCAGATATAGTTTGGTGCAATCAAGGAAAATGTTAAACACGCAAACAGTATTGCTGGTGTTGTCCAATCAAACTGTCCTTGTTTTCTGTAATCAAAATATGCCATTGCAAGTTTAGCAAAGAAAAAGACAGCAAGTATGATATCAATAACAGGAAACACAACATTGTTGACAATATTTTTAATCTGCGACTCCATTTGTTTCCAAGCCTGCTGAATAACACTTGAAACATCTCCTGCCGCATAAGACTGTTTCATTGTTAATACAAGCATTATTAAGATAATCATCAAACAGATAATGACCTTTACTTTTTTATTCTTTAAAATTTGTACCATTGTTTCCTCCTTTTCTAAACAGCTTCTTCGATTGTCTGTTCATTTAATAAATCTACAAGATCATTTGCAAATAATCCTAAATCCACATTTTGCTTTAAAAGACAGGTAATCATATCTTTTCCTAAATAGCTCAACACATACTGTGGATTGGTAATGACCATTTGTCCCTGTTCAACGATGATCTGAATACTTTCATAATCCAAATGACACATATCAAATACCCTTTTGGGAATGCAGTAAAAATCTTCATCGAACAGTTCTTTTTCATTTTCTGCAGTTACTTTAAAGCACTTATCCTTGATACCATCTTCCTGAATCAAACAGACTGTTTCACCTTTTCTTAACAGCAACTTGTTAACTAAACTTTCAGGAAGGGTCACTTTATTCCCTTCCTCAAGTTTCATCTGATACTCATTCATCATTTTCATCACCTCCATCCTGCTCAAATAAATCAAGCTGTTTCTGTATTCCTGAATTCTTCATAGGATTGTAATTGGAAATCAACACTTCTGGAAACTGTGAACTCTTATCATAACGAAGAGCCATATTGTTGATTCTTGAAAATCCTTCAATATAAAAATCTTTGTACAGATCTCGTATAAATTCACAGTCATTGTAAGATAGCAGGAACTTTCCCTGTAATTTCTTTAAGGTATCCCTTAAGCGAATGTGATCTTCCTTTGTGAATACGACAGAATAATGTCCTTCCGTTTCATAGTAGGGAGGATCCAAATAAAAAAAGGCATCTGATCGATCATATTGAATAATCAGTGCCTCAAAATCCTTGTTTTCTATAACTGTATTTGCCAATCTGTCGCTGATTTGCCAGACCGTATTAAATGCTTTACGTACATCATAAGGTCGACATCCAAAAGTTTTACACCCTGAACCATAGGAATATCTGACAAGCTTAAAAAATGCAACAGCAAGTTTTACATCCTGTTTTTCAATTCGTTCTTGCTTCATGATTTCCATGATTTCTTCTTGATGAAGTTCGGTAAAATAAACCTTTACCTTTTCCATTTCTTCCTGTAAAAATTTATCTTCTACTCTTTGCTTGGTTATAATTTCTTTATAAAGATTAAAGATATTTCTTCCGTTTTCAGGAAGATAACCAAGTTCCTGAATAAAAGCCAATGGCTGATCTCTTACAACCGCAAACATATTTGAAAGGTTGTTATTGAAGTCATTATAGACCTCAAACTTATCTGGCTTTTTTCCAAACAGTACCCACCCTCCTCCACCAAACACTTCAATATATCTTCCATAGCTTTGTGGAAATCTTGCATAGATCAAATCTCTAATAGACTTCTTTCCACCTACCCATGAAATCAAACTGTTCATTTTCATCTTATAGTCATCACCTCCTTCAAAATTATTTTTCTTTGTTACAGACAGATATTCTTAAATGAAAACCATTCAATATCTGCAATCCAGTATTTATAGACAATGTAAAGAAAATAGGTAATGAAAATGACTAACAGCATAAACATTACCTTCTGATTCCTATTCATCTTTACCTCTTTTGATTTTACAAATCACTGCTGCAATTAATAATCCACTGGCAATTAGTAACGCACTCAATGATTTATAGTCTGTATCATCACCTGTTTTTACAACAAGTTTTGCTTCATCTTTCATAACTACTTTTTGAACTTCTCCTGTATCAGAGATTGTAAATTCAACATCACTTGCAACATTGTAACCTGCAGGTGCTAAATCTTCATGAAGCACATAAGTTTTTGAAACAGTTAATCCTTCGATTCGATGTGGTTCTTTTCCAGAAGTCCATGATTCAACTACTTCACCTGTTTCCTTGTCTTTTAATGTAAGCTTAGCTCCTTCGATTTCTTTTCCAGTTGTTGCATCTACTTTTGAAATATCTACCTTTGTGATTTCATCTTTCATTTTAACTTTAGTCACACTTCCATCTTCATTTACTGTAAATGTTACATCACTTGCTGTTGCATATCCTAATGGTGCAAGATCTTCATGCAAGATATATTTTTTACCTGATACAAGACCTCTGATAATGTGAACATCTTTTGTTGATGTCCATTCTTCTACAAGATTTCCATCTTCATCTCTTAATGAAAGCTTTGCACTTTCAAGTTCTTTTTCATTAGTTGCATCAACTTTTGAAATTTCAGTTGCTGTCTTTTTATTAAGAACATCAAGTTCTTTTGAATAGATGATTTTATCTGTGTGATCATAGCTTAAGTCAATGTCATAGACCTTATTGTTTTTAACATATCCTTCTAATTCTTGTACTTCTTTCAATTCATATTTTCCAAGTGGTAGTCCTGAAATATGAATTTCACCTAATTCATTAGTCACATAATATCCGTTTTCTGAAATATCCATTGAAACAGCTTCACCTTTTTTATAAAGAAGTGTATTTCTTCCATCAAGTGAATAAATGTCTTCTTTTGCTGTTAATTGGAAAGTAACACCTGAAAGATCTTCTAATGTATCTCTGTCTCTTTTTTGTACATGGATTTCACCATAAGGGGCAATATTAGTGACGTTCTTTGTAATAATGTATTCTTTAGTTGTTAGATCTTTTTGTTCAAGATTGATTTGATGTACTTTTTCTGAAAGCACATATCCTTCATTCGTTAAAGTTTCCTTTAATTCATATTTGCCCATGAATAGCGAATCAATGACAAGTTTTCCATTGGCATCTGTTTTTCCTTTGGCAACAGTAGCTCCTTTTGCATAGCGTAAAGTACCATCAACTGCACTGTAGATATTTTCTTTGGCAGTTAATTCATATTCAATATCAGCTAGTGCTTCATTTGTAGCCTTGTCTGTCTTTGTTAAAATAATTTTTCCTTTTGGCTGTGCATTTTTAACTTTCACAGTTAGAATTGGATCTTCATCCTCATCCTTGTCATAATCTCTTGTATTTGTAATTGTAAATTTTACAGATTGTTCTAGTTGCAAGAAGCCTTTAGGTGTTTCTACTTCTTCGATAGAATAATCTCCTGCTTCTAACTGTAAAGGAAGTGTTACTGTTCCTTCTTCAGCATCCTTTACTGTAACAACGTTTTTAGAATTAGTTGTAAATGTGTCATATTTTTTACCGCCAACTTTTTGTACAACATAGTTTCCTTTTGAATCTTTGATTTTAAATGATGCACCATTTAATGTGACTTTCTTTCCTGATTCAGCATCTAATTTGATAATTTTAAGTTGTGACGTAAATGGTCGGTTATTCACATTGACACGTTTTACCTGTTCAACATCTTTATATTCACTGTAATCATCTGTTACTGAAATTGTGAAATCTGGTGCTGTAATATAATCTTTAGGTGTCTTTGTTTCTTTGACGATATATTTCCCGTAAGGAAGATATGGTGTATTTGCTTTACCATTTGTATCAGTTGTGATGACTGCATAAGTTGTAGCATTATCCCATCCAACATGGTTAACTTCACTGTACAATTTGAACGTGAACTCTGCTCCTTGTAATCCTTTAACAAGACCTGAAATACTGTCTTTTTCTCCTGACTTGAAAACTTGGATCTTTTGCATATTCACTCTGTTAGTACCTTTTGCACTTCTTAATACTTTTGAAACTGTTTGTCCTTCATACTCAATTGATACACTGATCTTTGCATCATTGAAGACCAATGAATCATTTGTTTTTGATTCTTGAATGTAATATTTCCCTAATGGCAATTCACTCCAAGCAATCTTTCCATTGGCATCTGTTTTCTTGCTTGATACCAATGCACCTTTTTCATAGTAAGTTTTTGTTCCAGCCTGATTTGTAATCTTTTCACTTGCGTGTAATTCAAAAGTAACACCTTCAGCAGTAGCATCACCTTTTAGACCATTTGTTTTAGAAGTATCGATTTCTTTTTGAAAATCAATGTTTCCTTTAGGTTCATCATCTGTAACACTCAATACTGTTGTCTTATCTTTTTCTACTTTGACTGTAAAAGTATCTGTGTTTAAAAGATAACCATATGGTGCTTCTGTTTCCTTGACTTCATAAGTTCCAACCAATAGATCATTCACTTTAATCTTTCCATTTTTTACAACAGTATTTTCATTATAACCGTCATATGAAACAGATTTGATATTGAATTTTGCACCATCAATAAGATCTTGATTTGTATTCTTTTTAGTTAATTCCAAGGAACCAAAATCAAGCCATTCAATATTTAAATATAGACGTGCATCATCAGGATCCATATTCCAAGTTCCTTGTGCTTGAGTTCCAGCACCTCCATCATGAATAGCTAACGCTGTAAATCGTTCACATCCGTTTCCACATACATTGTCACTCACAAAATTTGATGGTGAATTTTGACATGGTGCTGTGAAATAAAAGCTTTGTCCGCCATAGACTTTTGCAGTACCACCTGTTTGTGTTGCAGAAGTTCCAGCAATGTGAATTGTCACATTTGAAGCCAATGGGATATTCACTTCAGCAGATGAAGCACCATTTAACTTCACAGTATTTGTGACTTGTTGATTATTTGTCTTATCATAGCTTGCTTTAAACAATGCTCTGTTTCCTGACTTGTTGCCTTCCCAAGAAACACCATTACCTGGATCAGGTAATGAAATGATTCGACGATAGATGTTCATGATATTTGTACCATAATTACTTCCAAATGTTTGGTTGAACAAGTTTTCATCAAAACCTTTCCATTGTCCTGAATAAGCGCCACTTAAAAAGATATGTGTCAAAAGATATTTGATATCATCATTTGTAAGAGGGTCATCTGGACAGATAGCTGTCTTTAGATCAGCATCCGCAGCAAATTCACCATAGGCTGCAGGACCTCCAAAGCCATAATAAAGTAGCTTTCTTACGTTTTCATTATTTTCAATGACCTGTGCAGGATATTTACCGCTTGCAGGTGTCTTCTTTTCTGCTTCCAAACAGAAAGCCCATTTGCCATCGTATTTACATGAATACGTTGACCATGAAGCAATGGATGGAATCTTTCTGCCCCACCACTCTGGATACTTGATATTTTTCACTCTTGTAAATTCTTTAGGAACGGATGGATCATAAGCATTTACGACACTCATTCCAAGCGTATTGAAACACATTGAAAATACCATTCCTATTGCCAAAAAAATCTTATATAGTTTAGAAAGTTTATTTTTCATTTTACTTTTTCTCCTGTTATTTATTGTTTGCAATGCAAGTTTCAAACATCGCCCTACTTCTTTTGTTTATTAAATGCAAAAAGGACAATCTTTCGATTGTCCTATGGCTTGAATACCCATTTGTTTAAATACATATATTCCTCCAACAAAAAAGACAGATCATATCGACCTGCCTGCTTATAATATTAAATGGATAAAGAATGAGAGATTTTTATAAAAATTTGTTGGTAATATTTTGAATTTTCAGTAATTATCTATGATAAACTATTTACTTATTCTTTATCCACATTTAATTCTATCATGTTTCTACATAGTTTGATAATGATTTACTTATAAATCCAATTTTCATTTGTGCCATAACGATAATGCGAAGCACCACATACTTCTTCATTTCCTGCACAATGTCCTTCATCCAATAATTGGTTAATTAAAATCTTTACTGAGTAATCGTTGCTATTATAGTAAGACTCATAATCTTTATAATCTATTGAATGTGTCAGTTCTTTTCCACAATCACATTTGACCCAATATGTTACTCTTAAAATTTTTGTTTGTTCTTCCTTTTGAGGTTGTTGTGCATTAGTAGTATTTCCACTTGATGCTGGCTGACTTGGTGTTACAGAAGAAGGCTGATTGCTTTCAACAGGCTGTATTGGTGTTTGTTTTGTTTCACCTTTCTTTTGTATTTTATTTTCATTAGTATTTTGATTACTCGTTTTCTCTTGAGTTTGCACATCACTTTTTACAGATTCTTGATCTTCCTGAATCGTATTTTCTTCTGTTGTTTGTTTGGATGTATCATTTACAGTTTCATCACTTTCATTGTTTTTATCTTTGGATACATCTTTTTTCTTTGATTTCTTTTTTGATGCCTCTTTTTGTGAAATAACTACTTCTTTTTTGTTTTCTACATGGTTGTTCATTGGTAGTGCATTACAAACAACCAACAGTGTAGATAACGCTAAAACTATAATATTGCTTTTTTTCATATATTCTCATCTCCTCTACTCATTATCATCATTAAATTTGTACAAAGTCTATACTTGTATTTATTGCTTATCAGAGCTACCATTACTTTTATTGATTTGGAAAAAGCACATTGTAGCAATTCCTATAAATGCACCAATTTGCATTGAAACAATAGATATGATTATTTCTTTCATTGTACCACCTTCTTTCATAAAAAAAGATAGTAAATCTTTTTGATCTACTATCTTTAAATAACAAATATTTATATATTTAGTCCATACCAATTTCCATCACCTTTTGGGAACTGTCTTTGACTAACCTTATTTTCAAATTCATATCTATTTTTGTAAAAATCATCCATTAATTTTATTCCACTTTCATTAATTTCCTCATCTATAAATTTATCCCAACCGAGTAGTTGATCAACATATAACGCTTGTTCCATTTCTAGATATAAACCCAAATGAAGCTGCACACTTTTTAAACAATTTTTACATCCGTAAACATATTGAAATTTTCCATTTGACATTTTAGCAAGCCCAGCAATTGACATTGGAATATTTTCATCAGCCAAACAATCTCTTCCGCAAATCATACATGGTAATGGCTCATAATTGCAATTATAATAGTTATGTGGATAAGGCCCATATGCCTGAAGAATATTATTATCCATTTTTTTCATTATTTGAACTATGGTAATTGGATCAAAAATAACATAATTTCCATTATCAATAATTTTATCTAATCTTTGCTGTAATGATGTTGTTATATTTGTAGAATAGAATCCAATAAATCCTGTTGCATTAAATTGTTTCATTCTATCAAGAATATTTGTTTCATCTTTTGTCCCCACGCATTTTTTTGATTTGAAATAATGTTTGCAACTTACTAAATACAATATTTCCTCCTTATAAACTAGTAAATCACACCCTCCATCAATTCCAACAGATGACCTTCTAACAATTTGATAGCCAACACATGTTAAGACATCTTCTGCAAATCTTTCCCAATCTTCAGGTTTTATATTTAAAAAAAATTGTTCATATCTATCGTTCATACATTACTCCTTTCTACAAAAAATAAATTTACTTGACATTTCGGTCGATATAAACTTGTTCCTTTAAATTAAAAAATTTCAATCCAACATAAATAATCGGCAATCTTCACTTTCATCCCATCCAAGATATGTACTCTTTGCATTGGACTTACTAATGATTCTAGTGTTCTCCAAAATACTTTTTCACTTAATTCGTTGTTGTTAATATAAAATTTCATTTGGTTTCCTGCTTTCTTTTAATGACATCCATTTTACCTCATCTCTGAAGTAAAAAATAGCGATTTTTAGGTAGTGACACCCTTTTATATGGGTGACATCCACGTAAATCGCTATTTTTTGATTCTTTAAAATATCTTAAAAAACGTTGATTTCATCGATATTTTTCCGATGACATCCATTTTAACTCTTAATTTTGGTGGAGATGGCGGGAATCGAACCCGCGTCCAAAAGCAATTCCTCCAAAGCGTCTACAGTTTAGTCCATTGAATAATTTAACTTGGCTACAATCAACGAACAATTTTACACCAAGCGATTCTTTAAATTTTCGTGGTTAAAGTCAAGACTCCTTCAACCCTTATCCTAAAAGTTATAATACTAACAAATAGCTATAGGCTCACTAAATGTTAGCAGCTTTCATGTCTATGTCGACTAAGCGAAAGCGTAATTAGTTTGTCTGTTTCCAGTTATTTTTTGTTTGAGTTTAACGTACTCCAACGACTGCAGCTAAGGTCAAACATACCCCTGTCGAATCCAAGACATCCCCAGATTAGTAGTAATTTTTAAGAGACTTTTCGATATCTCTTTTTGCAGCTTTTTCTTTTAGATCATTACGTTTATCATAAAGCTTTTTACCTTTAGCAAGCGCAATTTCTAATTTAGCTTTAGATCCACTAAAATACATTTTAGTAGGTACGACAGTTAAGCCACCTTCTTTTAACTTATTAGTTATTTTAAGGATTTCTTTTTTATGAAGCAAGAGTTTTCTTGTTCTTCTTGCTTCATGATTAAAGATATTTCCATGATCGTAAGGAGCGATATGCATGTTTTCTACATAAACTTCGTTATTTTTGATTCTTACAAAAGAATCTTTTAAATTCACATTACCTAAACGCACAGATTTAATTTCAGTTCCTTTTAATTCAATACCTGCTTCATAAGTATCTAACAAGAAATAATCATGATGTGCTTTTTTATTTTGAGAAATGATCTTCATACATATCACCACCTTTTCTATCTTCTTTTTCTTTTAAACTTTTGTTTTGGCTTTCTATCTCGTCGCTTATTTATTATAACAGTTTTTTTCTTCTTTTTGTTAGATTTCATACCAACAATTTGAAAATCTATTGTTTTTTCTCTTTTTGAAGCAGCTGAAACCTTAATTTTGACTTTATCAGACATCTTAAATCGTCTTCCAGTTCTTTTTCCAATTAATTGTAGATTTATGTCATCAAAATAATAGAAATCATCTACAAGATCTTCCATACGAATTAATCCTTCAATCGTATTTGGAAGTTCAACAAACATACCAAAGTTTGTAATTGAAGAAACAATTCCTTCAAAGGTTTCACCAATATGGTCTTCCATATATTCAGCCATCTTCATATCATCTACTTCACGTTCAATATCAATTGCTTTTCTTTCAAGCGAAGAAGCTTGATCAGCAACATTTTGCATAATAGAAGCAAAATGGAAAAGAGTTTCTTGATCTAATTTCTTTTTAAATAAATACGTACGTATCAAACGATGAACCATTAAATCAGGATAACGTCTAATTGGTGATGTAAAATGTGTATAATATTCATCTGCTAAACCAAAATGTCCTAAACATTGTTCATCATATCTTGCCTTTGCCATGCAACGAAGAAGTAATGTAGAAATAATCACATGTTCATCTGTTCCTTTACTTGCTTCAACGATTTTACTTAATTCTTTAGAATGAATATCTTCTAACGAACCTTTTATTGTATAACCTAGAGTTCTAGAAATTGTAGAGAATTTTCTTAATTTATCTACCTTAGGATTTTCATGAACACGATAGATAAATGGTAAATCAAGCCATTTAAAATGTTTTGCAACTGTTTCATTAGCAACTAACATAAATGATTCAATAATACGGTCACTTTCTCCACGTTGTCTTAAAACAACATCTGTTGGTTTACCTTTTTCATCAACTAATACTTTAGCTTCATTTGTATCAAAATCGATTGCTCCACGATCTTCTCTTGTTTTTTGTAAAATTTCAGCAAGTTCTTTCATTAAGAAAAATAAATCACATACATGGCTATACTCTTCTTGTAGTTTTTCATCCCCTGCAAGTATTTTATTAACATTATTATAAGTCATTCTTTCAGTTGAATTAATAACTGATTCAACGATATCATGATCAATGACTTCTCCTTGAGGGGTAATTTCCATAAAACATGAAATTGCAAAACGATCCACATGAGGATTGAGTGAACAAATTCCATTAGATAATTTATGAGGAAGCATTGGAATAACACGATCCACTAAATAAATAGAAGTTCCTCTTGCAAGTGCTTCTTTATCTAATTCAGATCCTTCTTCTACATAATAAGAAACATCAGCAATATGTACCCCTAAATAATAATTTCCATTCTTTAATCTTCTTAAAGAAATTGCATCATCTAAGTCCTTGGCATCATCACCATCAATCGTAACAATCGTTTCATTTCTTAAATCAGTTCTTGTTTTAGCTTCTTCTTGATCAATGTCATTTTCAATTGATTCGATTTGTTCATAAACTTCTTTAGGAAATTCAACATGTGCTTCATGTTGAGAAACAACAGATAAAATATCAACCCCTGGATCTCCTACATGTCCTAAAATTTCTACGACATTTCCTTTTAAATAAGGTTTATACGTTTTAATTTCAACAACAACTTTATGTCCAGCTACTGCACCATGACTATGTGCATGATCTATATAAATAGGTTGTGTAAACTTTTGATCATCCGCATCAAAGACAAGTTCTCTTTTAGCGTTTTTCAACAGCCCAACAAGTCTTGTTTGTCCTCTTTCAATAACTTTAACAATTCTACCTTCTTGACGCGATCCTGTTTGATGCTTTTTAAGTTCAACCATGACTGTATCCATATTAAAAGCATCTTTTAAATCTCTTGAAGAAATAAAAATATCATCACTTTCTTCATCAATAATGACAAAGCCAAAACCTCTTTTATTAATGTGTAAAACACCTACAATATAATTAGAATTTTCTATTAATAAATATTCATTTTTATCATTTCTTACAATTTTACCCTCATCTTCTAATTGATTTAAAGCTTTAAGCAAAACTGTAAAACCTTCACTATTATTTAGATCTAATACATGTTGTAATTCATGAATTGATCTTTCTTTATCTTTTAATATATCCAAAATTCTTTCTTTCATCTTCTCACCTCCAAAAAAAATAGGACGCCTTGCGTCCTATTATTCATTAATTCATACGTAGTAGAATTGCGATCACGAAGAAGGCAATACTCAAAATCATTGTCATTCTAGACATCACTAAATCAACACCACGTTCTTTTTGTTCAGCAAAAAGATTTGAACTTTGACCAGTTAATGCATTAACAATATCATCTGATTTTCCACTTTGTAATAAACATAATATAATAAGAGCAACGGAAATAATAACCATAGCAACCTTTAAAATTGTTTCAAACATATTTTTAACCTCCTTCGATTAATTTAATACATTGCATAGCAAATATTATCATAAAAAGCTCATAAAAACAACATAATTTTAAAATAACTTATGCATTATCTAACCCACAAACATAGTAACGATCTTCTACCCTTACAACCGTTACATTGACTGTCGAATTTAAGCCTTCAATTTCTTCATTAAACGTTAATGAAATCAAAATATTATAATAATCATTATCCTCTAATCCAGCAATTGTTACCTTTGAAGGTGAATAAGATATAATATTATATTTTAAAACCTCTAATTCTGGATATTGATTTTTATACGGACTGCGTACTGTGCGGACTCCGGGATCTCGCCTTTTTCGTTGACCATTGTTCCGTCTACATCAAGAAATACTACCTTTTTATCCATTCTACCACTCTGCCAGTCTATAGATTATTACGGTTTGCACTTTAAATTTCCTTTTCGCTGGCTGATCCTTCCTAATCATATCCGATTTTCGATTATTTTATATTATCATGCATTTTACAGGCTTTCAATCATTACACGAAAAGGCACCCGAAAAACCGCTCCTACAATCCGATTTCCGGGTGCACTTTCCTTTTTACCACTGTTCCCTTTTTACTGCCGGATATCCACCAGCCCCTGCGCTAAATCCTGCTCCGTAAATGTATAACTGCTGCCGGAAGTACCGGTATTCAGATAAAGATACGGCAGTGCATCTTCATCCACAACAAACCC